>Ga0256404_1000884_pt1 | contig 76575 bp, 68 predicted proteins | sample RumenRJG_01DNA_FD_185990 | JGI IMG/M metagenome (GOLD analysis project Ga0256404, IMG submission 185990) | Bovine rumen microbial communities from Lethbridge, Alberta, Canada - RJG_01 | ecosystem: Host-associated > Mammals > Digestive system > Stomach > Rumen | place: Canada: Alberta | collected...
TTATGTAAATCGTGTCAAAGAACTCTTTCTTTAATGCCAGCACCCCAGTTTTGAGGCGAAAGCGGATGCAAAGGTACAACAAAAATCCGAAACATCAAAACTTTTATAGACTTTTTTTACAGAAAAAATAAAAGTTTTCGCATTTCATTACAATGCGAAAACCTTTACACCTTATTATACATACGCATGTATGAGGCTATTCAAAAATCTCTTCAATATTTTCTTCCTCCATATCACTCAAGCCAGACTCGTCCATCACACACGGATTATAGCCAACTGGCAAATCAAAGATGGCATTTTCGTTATAGCCTAGTGTCTTATCCTTATAAACTTTCTGCATATAAAGAGCAAATACCGGCAATGCCATCGTTGCACCCTGTCCCATCGCCATTGAGTCGAAATGGATGTCACGGTCATCACCACCAACCCACACGCCACTAACCAGTGTCGGTGTCAGCCCCATAAACCAAGCATCGCTATTATTATTAGTTGTTCCCGTTTTACCAGCCAAATCGCCTTTCATCCCATAACGGAATCGCAAACGACCAGCTGTACCGCCATCGACCACGGCTTTCAGCATATACAACATCTTGTGAGCGCTCTCTTCACTAATAACCTCGTTCATACGCGGTTGAAACTGTGTAATCACGTTGCCCTCGTTATCTTCTATCCTGGTCACAAACATGTGAGCAGCACGAATGCCATGGTTAACGAAAGCCGTATAGGCACTAACCATCTCACCAACGGTAATCTCACAAGGGCCGAGACATAGCGACATGGACGGATGTATCTCCGGATTACGGATACCATACTCATGGAGCAAGGTCACAAAAGCCTGTGGGTTCAGCTTACTCATCAGATAGGCCGATATCCAGTTGTTTGACTGTTGCAGTCCCCATTTCAACGTAACCATATCGCCATAGCGTGCACGACTGGAGTTTCGAGGTGTCCAAGGCTGCCCTGCGACCATATACGTCTGCTGGACATTAGGAGCCACATCGCATGGTGAGAAACCGTTCTCCATAGCTAACGAGTAGAGAAACGGTTTGATGGTTGAACCCACCTGACGACGACCCTCCATTGCCATATCATAAGCAAAATGGGTAAAGTCCATACCTCCAACATAAGCTTTGACATGACCATTCTGCGGACATATACTCATAAAGCCTGTACGAAGGAACGACTTGTAGTAGCGAATAGAGTCGAGAGGTGTCATCACCGTATCTATTTCCCCATGATAGGTAAACACTGTCATTTCTGTCTTTGTACGGAAAGCCTGCATGATGGCATCCTCAGAAGCCCCTGCAGCTTTCATGGCACGATAGCGGTCACACTGACGAACCGAGCGCATAAGGATGTTGTTAACCTGATCCATCGAGAGACTGCCAGAGAAAGGTGCCGTTTTTCGCCCCTTCTTTTCCTTGGTGAATGCGGGCTGAAGGAAACGACCTACATGTTCCTGAACAGCCTCTTCAGCATACTCCTGCATGCGTGAGTCAATGGTCGTATAGACCTTCAGACCATCCGTATAGACGTTGTATGGTTCGCCATCCTTTTTCTTGTTCTTATTACACCAGCCATACAGCGGATCATTCTCCCAGTTGAGAGAGTCGATATGGAATTTCACCATGTTCCAAACAGGATAATCCTTTTTCTCTGGCTGCTTGGCCATCATATAGCGGCGCAGGAAATCACGAAAATACTGGGCGATGCCGTCCTTATGGTCGGCCACATGAAACTTCAGTCCAAGTGGTTCTCCTGACAGCTTATCACGCTCTGCTTCAGTGATATATCCCGCCTTCTCCATCTGGGAAAGCACAACATTACGGCGTTCAAGGCATCGCTCCGGATGGCGAACTGGATTGAAATAAGAAGGATTCTTACACAGACCGACCAAAAGCGCTGACTCCGTCACGCTCAAATCTTTCGGGTCCTTGCTAAAATAGGTGTTCGACGCAGTCTTGATACCCACGGCATTATGTAGGAAATCAAAGTAGTTAAGGTACATTGCCAAGATTTCATCTTTCGTATAATGACGCTCCAACTTCACGGCTATTACCCACTCTATCGGCTTCTGTAACAGACGTTCCATTACACTATGTGCTGTAGCAGAATAGAGTTGCTTGGCCAATTGCTGTGTTATGGTCGAACCACCTCCGGCACTCTTCTGACCCATCAAACCACGCTTGACCACTGCACGTCCCAACGCAAAGAAATCGACGCCCGAATGTTCATAAAAGCGGACATCCTCAGTCGCCACCAAGGCCTGCACCAACGAGGGAGGCAATTGTGTAAAATCCACCAACACACGGTTCTCGCGATTATAATTCCATGTACCCATAATCTTGCCATCGGCAGAATACACCTGAGTAGCAAAGCGATTAATGGGATTTTGCAGTTCCGCAACGGGTGGCATATAACCTATCCACCCCTTGTTGATAGCCAGAACTCCTAGTGTCACTATCAGTATGACAAGGGCCAACAGTCCCCATAATGCACGAACAAATATTTTTCTCATCGATATGAATATTCAATGTTTGAGTGCAAAATTACAAAATTCTTTGAAATAATCGCACGTAAATCGGAAATAATATGTAATTTTGTACCCAATTAAATAAATTGAAATGGAAAAGCATGATTTTGTGACGATTGCCAACCTCACAAGAGAGAAAATTCTCTACATGATTGAAATGGCCAAGGAATTTGAACAGCACCCTAACCGTGACATTCTTAAAGGAAAGGTAGTGGCAACCCTGTTCTTTGAGCCTTCAACCCGCACACGACTAAGTTTTGAAACCGCCGCCAACCGTTTAGGAGCACGAGTCATCGGCTTTGCCGATCCCAAGATTACCAGTGGCACAAAAGGCGAGACTCTCAAGGACACCATACTGATGGTTTCTAACTATGCCGATGTCATTGTGATGCGCCACTACATTGAAGGTGCTGCGCAATATGCTGCCGAGGTCACGGAAGTGCCGATAGTCAATGCAGGTGATGGAGCGCACCAGCATCCGTCACAATGTATGCTCGACCTCTACTCCATCTACAAGACGCAAGGAACTCTTGAGAACCTGAACATCTATCTGGTAGGCGACTTGAAATACGGCCGTACCGTCCACTCACTGATTATGGCCATGCGTCACTTCAACCCCACCTTTCATTTCGTTGCTCCCAAGGAACTGGCTATGCCCAATGAATACAAATTGTATTGCAAGGAGCACGGCATCAGGTACCAAGAGCATACTGCCTTCAATGAAAAGGTGATAGCCGATGCCGACATCTTATATATGACGCGCGTACAGAAAGAGCGTTTCAGCGACTTGATGGAATATGAGCGTGTGAAGAATGTCTATGTGCTCAACAACGACATGCTCCGCCTGGCAAAGCCCAATATGAAGATTCTCCACCCACTGCCTCGCGTCAACGAGATTTCTTACGATGTCGACGAGAATCCCCACGCCTACTACATCCAGCAGGCTGGCAACGGACTCTTTGCTCGTGAAGCCATCTTCTGCGATGTTTTGGGCATCAGTCTTGACGAAGTTAAAAACGACAAAACCATCATCAAATGAATAAGAAAGAACGTCTGGTTGCCGCCATTGAACAAGGCACAGTCATAGATCATATACCAGCTGGCAAGACCTATCAGGTGGCAAGTCTTTTAGGACTTTTCGACCTGAGCACTCCCGTCACCATCGGTTTCAATTATCCCTCACAGAAGGTGGGTAGCAAAGGAATCATCAAGGTATCCGACAAATTCTTTACTGACGATGAGATTTCGCGTCTCTCCGTTGTTGCTCCAAAGGTGATACTCAGTATTATCCGCGACTATGAGGTTGTTGAGAAGAAAACCGTAGAAACCCCCAACGAGATTCGTGGTATTGTAAAGTGCAACAACCCCAAGTGCATCACCAACAACGAACCGATGAAGACCCTTTTCCATGTAGAGGACGGTCTGCTAACCTGCCACTATTGCGAGAAGGAGCAGGACATCAACAAGGTAGAACTGGTATAATCCTTATTTATTAACGACAAGCACAAAACCACCGCGAGGCTGACAATTGACTTGCGCGGGCAATTTACTGATAGAGCTAATCTGCCACTGTCCAGAGGCATCATCGGCAAATAGTTGTGCTTTTCCCTTTCCAATAAAACGAAGATTGGTAGCAAGTGTATTAGCATTGTCAGACCCATTGATGCCTGCCACATACCATGTATTTCCACTACGGCGTGCCAACACCACACTCTCACCAGGATAACCGCTGACGTAGCGTGTCTCGTCCCACGCAGTGGGCAGTTTTCCTAAGAACGTCTGCACCTCTTGAGGCTGAGAAAGAAAACTCTCAGGACGATCAGCCAAATGCTGCAAGCCACTCTCAAAGAGTACGGTAAGTGCCAACTCATGGGCCTTTGACGTGATATGCGGATGCTGCGAGTCACTGAAGGCACAAGGCGTATAGTCCATCGGACCAATGACATTACGCGTGAACGGCAGCGTGGCATTATGACTGGCAGCCTTCTTAGTAAAGTGAGGCACATTATTATACCACTCAGCACCATAGACGCCTTCTGTCGAGAGCAGATTGGGATAGGTGCGTTGCCAACCGCGAGGAATAGGCGCACCATGAAAATTCACCAACAGATGATGGCGTGCGGCAGACTCCAGCAGATCTTGACAGTAGTCCATATTTAGCTGGTTGTCGCCACTGAAGAAGTCAATCTTCACACCTGCTACACCGATTTTCTCACACCATGCAAACTCCTTCTCACGGTCTTCAGGCTTGTTCAGGCGGTATTTGGGGCCAGGAGCACCATTCACCCACCCCACTGATGAATTGTACCAAATCAGCGGCTTTATGCCTTTTGAATTAGCGTAGGCTACTGCATCCTCGATGGTCTTGCCTTCGTTGCTAGCAATCTTGTCCATCTCGTCCCATTCGGCGTCGATGAGCACATAGGGCAGATGCAGCATGACTGCCATATCGACATATTTCTTAATAATATTGTAGTCGTTGGAACCATGATTATAGGCCCAATAAATCCACGACACCACGCCAGGCTTAATCCAGGCGATTTGCGTCAACTTGCAAGGCTCGCTAACATCGGTCACCAGCGTCGACTGTACAATATCTGCCAGCGTGCCAATGATAACGACACGCCAAGGAGTATGCCAGTCGCCTGTCAAGAGCAAGTCGTTCTGGTCTTGCTTGACGCTGAACACCTCACCTTTATTAAAAAGACTCGATGCGCTCTGCCGACGCTCGATGTTTGCCTCGGTAATCAAGGCGAACACGCCCTCAGCAGGCTCCATCAGCAACGGATAGCCCCAATGGGTGTTAATATCCTTCTGCTCCGTTGCTCCGCCAAAACCACCCAACGTCTTCACGTTGGCTGTTGTCGAGAGCGGAAAAAAGCCCTCATAGCCGTCGCTCCATTGTTGCATCCAGCGCTTTGTCCCTTCAGGGATAACGTAAGCCGTCTGCTCGGTAGGTACTTTGCTATTTTGCAGGTTCGTATATTCATAACGGAAGACAATGCCGTCATTATAAAGTCGCATTACAATCTTCGCGTCAGGTCCAATAGATGCCTGATACTCGTTGGCCTGATTGGTGCAATGCAGGCGCTTACCTTCCAGCATCTGGTAGTCGTCCTTTACCTTCTTGACGAAATTCAGTGTGCTGTATGGGACGTTGGCTAATTCCAGCACCTTCTGATTCCTGTAGTCAATAACGAGCTTGTTTTCAATGATCTTGGCTGTCAGTTTACCATTGGGTGAGGTTACCGTTTGTGCCTTCATTGCAAGCGCAAAGACACATACGAGAATAGTTGAAATAATTGGTTTCATAGAAGTGTTAGTCGAATTTTTTTGCAAAAGTAACAAAAAATATTGTAACTATCAAAACATTTTCGGTAATCCTTCGATTATTTCATAAATAATGTGTAACTTTGCAGACCTTTAAAACCCACAAATAAACAACAGACAAAACAATGGAAAGAGACAATCAGATTTTTGAGTTGATTGAGCAGGAGCACCAGCGCCAGCTGAAGGGCATCGAGCTCATCGCCAGTGAGAACTTCGTTAGCGACCAGGTGATGGAAGCTATGGGCAGCTATCTTACCAATAAATATGCCGAGGGTTATCCTGGCCACCGCTACTATGGCGGCTGTCAAGTCGTCGACAAGGTTGAGCAGTTGGCCATCGACCGTGTATGCGAGCTGTTTGGTGCCGAATATGCCAACGTGCAGCCCCACTCTGGTGCACAGGCTAACGCTGCCGTACTGCTGGCCGTTCTGAAGCCCGGCGACTGCTTTATGGGACTGAACCTCGACCACGGTGGTCACCTCTCTCATGGTTCGCTCGTCAACACCTCAGGTATTCTCTATAAGCCCGTAGGCTACAATCTGAACAAGGAGACAGGTCGCGTGGACTATGACGAGATGGAGCGTCTGGCTCTGGAGCACAAGCCCAAGCTGATTATCGGTGGTGGCTCTGCCTATAGCCGCGAGTGGGACTATAAGCGTATGCGCGAAATTGCCGACAAGGTAGATGCCTTGCTGATGATCGATATGGCCCACCCTGCTGGTCTGATTGCTGCTGGTCTGCTGGACAACCCCGTAAAATATGCTCACATTGTGACTTCTACCACTCATAAGACCCTGCGTGGTCCTCGTGGCGGTATCATCCTGCTGGGTAAGGACTTCGACAATCCTTGGGGCTACACCACTCCGAAGGGTGTCGTAAAGAAGATGTCGCAGCTTTTGAACAGCGCCGTATTCCCTGGTCAGCAGGGCGGTCCGCTGGAGCACGTCATTGCCGCCAAGGCCGTTGCCTTCGGTGAGGCTCTGAAGCCCGAGTTCAAGGAGTGGGCTAAGCAGGTGAAGAAGAATGCTGCCGTGCTGGCCGACGAGTTGGTAAAGCGTGGCTTCGGCATTGTCAGCGGTGGTACCGACAACCACTCTATGCTTGTCGATTTGCGCTCTAAGTATCCTGAGCTGACGGGTAAGGTGGCTGAGAACGCCCTCGTCGCTGCTGACATCACCGTCAACAAGAACATGGTGCCGTTCGACAGCCGCTCGGCCTTCCAGACCTCTGGTATCCGTTTGGGTACTCCCGCCATCACCACCCGTGGTGCTAAGGAAGACCTGATGGTTCAGATTGCCGCGTGGATTGAGGAAGTACTGAACGATCCTGAGAACGAACAGGTCATCGCCAAAGTACGCGCCGAGGTCAACGAGACCATGAAGAGCTATCCGCTCTTTGCTTATTGATTTAAGCATTTATGAACAAGCCCTACTTAATCGCTAAACTACTACTGCTTGCATGGCTGTCGCTCTCACTCCCCAATGGTGTGAGAGCACAGCAATGGCAAGCAACACTATCACACTACTCTACCGACAACGGACTTGCCAGTAATGCCATAGCCTACATGACCCATGACGATTATGGCTATGTATGGCTGGCAACATGGAATGGTGTGTCTCGCTTTGACGGTTTCAATTTCTACAACTACAAGACGGGTAACAAAAGTGGCATCAAAGGGCTACACAATCGTGTGGATGCTATTGTCATTGACCAGCGACAGAATGTCTGGCTGAAGATGTATGACGGCCGCATCTTCGTCATCAACCGCTATACAGACAGTATAGAAGACCCGCTGGAAGGCGTCGACGACCACGACGAATTCAAGGCCGACTATTTCTTCACACCTTTTGTCACCAGCAGCGGCGACGTGCTGATTTTCTTCAAGGGCGTCGGCCTCTACAAATTCCATCTGGACCGCAACGGCCTGAGACAGCAGCACGTAATGACTGGTCAGCTGACCGTCACGAGTCTTGCCGAGGGCTATCATGGCGACATCTGGGCAGGAACCGACCAAGGTGTGCGTCGTGTAGACATGGCCAATCTATCGTTAGAGAAAGCAGTCTACTTCGAAGACGAGCACGTCACGCAAATGGCCTCTAACGGTTACAACATCTTTGTGGCTACGCGCTCAGGCAAAATCATGCAGTTTAGCTATGGTCAGCAGCCACAGCTGGTCAAGGATTTCGGTCGCGAAATCAGCAGCCTCTATGTCGACCGCCACGGACTGCTGTGGTTCTCCGACATGGGCGACGGCGTCTATCGCCTGCGTCCCGAAAGTGGCGACATCAAGTTCTTCAAGCAAAAAGTACTAGTGCCCGAGTTCACCAGTCGCGGTGCCTTCTTCAACGAGGCTATGGGAACGCTGTGGATCAGACTGAACCACGGAGGCTACGGCTACTACAACCGCGAGGCCGACGAGATAGAATACTTCCATAACGACCCCGTCAACCCATGGAACCTGTCGAACTCCGTCAACGCCAATCTGGAGTTGGACGACGGTGTGATATGGGAATCCACCAGCCGACGCGGTCTAGAGAAGCTGGAGATACTGAAGAACACCATCTCCAGAACGCTGCTCGTGCCTAACGCAACAACCATGCTGGAAAACGAGACGCGCGCCCTGTATTACGACCCTCAGCGCCACCTATTATTAATAGGTAACAAGAAAGGAACGCTCTTCCTTATCGACAAGCATGGCAACCGCCAGACCATCCATCAAGACAGTAACGGTCAGCCTTTCAGCCGTTTCTACCATATCGGCAAGGACAAGAAGGGCAACTACTGGCTCTGCGACAAGGACAACGGCGTCTACAAGATGACGCCTAACGCTTCGGGCGGCTACACCATTATCAATTTCCGCCATCATAACGACGACAAGAATTCGCTGTCCTCTAACAGCGCCTATCAGACGCTGGAAGATGCCGAGGGCAACATCTGGGTAGCCACCTATGGCGGTGGTGTCAACATCATCACCAAGGGGAAAGACGACAACTATCAGATACTCAACCGCCATAACCTGCTGAAGAAGTATCCCAGCAACTCGCACCAGCGTGTGCGCACCATCGCCATCGACAAAGAAGGCAAGGTCTGGGCAGGCACGACAGACGGTATACTTTTAATGACCTTCCACAAGAACAAGTTTACCGTTGCGCCACTCGAAGCACCCGCTGATTGGGAGAAGGGGTTGTCGAGCAACGACATCGTCTGTCTGGCACGCGCCCCACAAGGCGATATGTGGGTAGGCACCAATAGCGGCGGACTCTGTCGCACAACCACCAAGGACGAAAACGGCGCATGGCAGTTCGAGAGCTACGGCATAGCAGACGGCCTCCCATCAGAAGAGATTTGCAGCATTACGTTCGACCAGAAAGGCAACGTCTGGTTTGCAACAGACCATACCCTATGCTCGTTCGACGTCAAGAAACATATCTTCACCAGCTTCTCAAACCTCGACGGTGTCGACGACACGATGTGCTCAGAAGGGGCTGCCATCACCCTGCCTAACGGCAACGTGCTCTTTGGTACCATCAACGGCTACTATGTGGTCGACCGCAGCAAGCTGATAACCAAGACCGGTTCGCTGCTGAAGCTGCGCATCACGGACTTCTATCTCGACGACATGCTGCAGTCGCCACGACTCACGCCCGACTTCGACTACTACATTCCTGAGAGCAGACGCGTGGTACTGCCTCATCATGGTAGCGACTTTGCATTCCGCTTTGCTGCACTCAACTACCAGTATCAGCACCGCATCTACTACCAATACCGTCTGGAGGGCTACGACAATGAGTGGCACAACGCCACCAAGGAGCGTATCGCGGCCTATAGCAACGTGCCCGCAGGCACCTATCGCTTCCAGGTGAAGGCCTTCCTTCTGGAGTCGCCCGAGAACTACGACATGCGTACCATTGAGGTGGTCGTGCCGTCCTACTTCCTGCTGTCTTCTACGGCTATATGGCTTTACCTGCTCATCATCAGCGGTTTAGGCATTGGTGGCTTGTGGTGGTATCAGGAGCAGTTGCGAAGAAAACAAAAAATAAATGAGGGCTGATGCATCAGTTCTCATTTTTTTTTCGTATCTTTGCCAACAGAAACAGGGAGCCGTTTCGGTTCGATAGGGATACTCATCAAATTAAACCCGAAAACCGAGTAGTCTTCTCTTGCCAATGGCGGGCCACACCAACTGCATCAGCAGCCAGCCGCAAGGCCGGTGGATTACAACGACGGAGAGCGCTCAAATCTTTTAACAAAGGAGTTTTCATCACATCATCGGGCGGCTACCCTTTTTTAATTACAAGTTAAGAAGTAAGAGTTATGTTTTCAGGCATCATCGAAGAGTTTGCTACCGTTGTAGCTATCCAGAAAGACCGTGACAATATTGATTTCACCCTGCGCTGCTCGTTTGTCGACGAACTGAGCATCGACCAGAGCGTAGCCCACAACGGCGTTTGCCTCACCGTGGTTCGCATAGAGAACGGCACCTACGTCGTGACGGCCATGAAGGAAACCCTCGACCGCACCAACCTCGGACTGCTGCAGGTAGGCGACAAGGTGAACGTCGAGCGCTCCATGCTGATGAACGGCCGGCTGGACGGACACATCGTGCAGGGCCACGTCGACGAGACGGCTCGCTGCATAGCGATGGAAGATGCCAACGGCTCGACCTACTTTACCTTCGAATACAAGGAAGACCGCGAGATGGCGCGCAACGGCTACTTCTGTGTCGACAAGGGCTCCGTCACCGTCAATGGTGTCTCGCTGACCGTCTGCAACCCCACCCCCAACACCTTCCAGGTAGCCATCATCCCCTACACCATGGAGCACACCAACTTCCAGGATATCCATGTAGGCACCGTCGTCAACCTTGAGTTCGATATCCTCGGCAAATATATCGCACGGCTGAGTCAGCTGTAATCCTCAAGAAAGGACGACAACCGCTTTGCCATCTCATTGAGGGCCACAAAGCGATTAATGTGAACAAATTTGACAAAACACGCGCTGAGAATCGCGCGAAATCCAGCAAGCGCTCAAGCGAGGTCAAATACGCGAAATATGAGGCATTATACGTAAGAGACTGATATGTAAGGGATTACAAATTTTAGCACATTCGGGCGTCCGAAAAGACTGTCCTTTTCACCTACAAATATCGACTAAAACACCTTTAAAAGCACGATTTTTGCACTATGAAAGTGGCGTTTTCACATCGTGAAGACGTAACTTTGAGGTCATGAAAGTGGCACTTTGAGACCGTCGAAACGTAACTTCGTGGTCGTCGAAGCGTAACTTCGTGAGTTGACAAGCGTAATTTCGCTTCTTATCTTCCTAGATATACCCAAAAGCCAGACACAATTTTCGGCACTTTTTCTTGACATTATAAAAGAAAAGTGCCACCCTGACGCAAGTCAAGGTGGCGCTTTTATGTTGTAACCTATGCTGTTTTAGAAGAACAGGTAGCGGTTGTCGACGATACCAGCGTTCAGATAGAGCTCGTTCATGAAGCGGCTGGCGGCCTGCTGGGCCATCTGCTGCAACTGCTGAGCTTGCTGCTTGGCGTCGAACTTCACGCCCTCGCGCTGCTTCTTCGAGAGTACCTGGAAGAGGTATGCACCACCATTACCCTTGACGACGGCAGGGCTGAACTGACCCTGCTTGACAGCGGCTACAGCACCACTCAGGGCGGGCTCGCTGGCACCTGCGGCCTGTACGAAGACAGGAGCAGAGAAGGTGATCTGGCGAACGCTGTCGACAGCGGCACCCTTGGCCTTGGCGTCGGCAATGCTCTTCACGCCTGCCAGCTTCTCAGCAGCCTTGTCGAACTTCTTGTCGCGGATGACCTCAGTCTTCAACTGGTCCTTCACCTCGTCCTGTGAACGATAACCCACGGGGTGAACCTTGGTGAGGGCGAGCACGAGCAGGTGGTCGTTGTTGCCACACTCATAGAGGGGCGACACGTCGCCAGCCTTGGCGTCGAAAATCCACTTCATAGCCTCGCGGGTAGAACGCAGATCTACGACGTTGTGCTCAGAGTTGTACATATCGGTACGCTCCTTGACAGTATAGCCGAACTTCTGGGCGTTCTTCTCCAGACCCTCCAGCGTCTTGTTCTCGCTGACGTACTGGCTGAAGTTGTTGTATGCTTTAGAATAGGTGTCCTTCGAGAAGTCGATAGAGTGCTTCACAACAGCTACGTCGTACTTGTCGACGAAGTGCTTGCGGTCAGTCACCTGCAGCACAATGTTGGCTGTGGTGAACTGGAGGTTCTTGACCTCACCAGCAGGCAGCGTAACAATGTTATTAATATACTCCTTGGTGTCGGCGTCGATGCTCTGTGAACGCTCGTACATCGACGAGGTCATCCACTGCTTAGCACCAGTCTGGTTGTACTTCTTGGCCAAAGCCTCGAAGTCGGCACCAGCCTTCAGAGCGGTATAGATGCTATCGGCACGCTTTGCAGCCTCTTCGGCAGTCTCAGCGCTAACCTGAATCTGACGATACTCGACAGAGTCGGGCTGCTGTACCTTATTGACCAGCTTCACCACGTTCAGCGTGTTGTCGTAAGCAGTCTCAAAGGGAGCGCTCACCTGACCCACCTGCATCGAGTCCACCTTAGCGGCGATATCGTTGGGCAGAGCGGTACGCTGTACGGCCAGACCAGTATAGGCCAACTGTGACTGAGCCTTACGAACGGTCTCGGCAATAGCGCTACCGTCGGCCAGCTTCTGCTGAGCGTCCTTCATGCTCTTCATCAACTCGTCGCGGTCGGCCTTGCTGGCTACCACCTGGAAGTCGACATACTTGATGTCGCGGCTCTCGAAATACTGCTTGAACTGCTCTTTCAACTCGCCGTACTTGGCCTTGAGGTCGGCGTCGCTCACCTCTACATCGTCGTCCTTGATGGTGTTGTAGGCAACGGTAGCGAGCATGATGTCGCTCTCCTCGTTCTGACCCTCAAACGCCATCTTAGCTGATACAGGGTTCGAGAACAGGCACTGTGACAGCAGGCTCTGATACTTCTGAGCGAGCATCTGCTGACGGATATTCTTCTCCATGAACTTCCAGTAGTTGTAGATGCGGGTGTACTGCTCAGCCATCTGTGCGTTGCCGCCAGTCTCCTGCATCTTCTTATAGTCAGCCAGGAACTTGGTCAGCTGGCTGACGTCGAAGCGACCCGTCTGCTGATTGACGAACGGGGTCTGCATGAGCATGGGGTTCGTACCGGTCTTCAGCACGGTCTGCAGTTCCTCGTCGGTGACTGTCAGACCCAGCTTGCCAGCCTCGGTCTCGATGATGGTGCTGTTGACAAACTGCTGCCATACCTGGTCCTTGACCTGGTTGAGCTCCTCTTCAGAGAGGTTGTCGCGACCCTGCGTCATCTTGATGACCTCCTGATACTCGTCGACGAGTGACTGGAAGTCCTGAACTGAAATTTTCTTACCTAACACTTCGCCTACTTGCTGACGGCGCTCGTTGCCAGTAGCCTCGCACGAACGGAACATCTCTTCGGCAATGAATGCAAAGAGGGCCAGACCGATTACTGTAGCGAGTACTGGTCCCCAGCTTCTGATTTTTCCAATTGCTGCCATTTGTTGTTTTTAATTATTATTTTTTTTATTTTGTTTCTGTTTTTTGCAATTCAGCCTGCAAAGTTACTAAATTCCGATTAAAATACGGCATCTTTTTCAGAAAAAATGCCCTATTCACATACTTTAAGTCTTACAAGCTCGATTTTGGTCTGTGTATTCTTGATGATTTTGAACTCGAAACGGCCGATTGTTATCACTTCGTTCAGCTTGGGGAACGACTGATATTCGTGCAGAATCAGTCCGCCAACGGTCATGTATTCGTCGCTTTCAGGCAGGTCGAGGTCAAACATCTCGTTGACTTTCTCAATCTCCAGGCGGGCAGACAGCATGTAGGCGCCGTCAGACAACTGCTTGGCAACGTACTTCGTATTGTCATGCTCGTCCTCAATCTCGCCAAAAATCTCCTCGACGATATCCTCTAACGACACAATGCCGCTGGTGCCACCAAACTCGTCGACCACCACGCCCAGCGACTTCTTCTGCTGCAGGAAGATCTGCATCAGCTTGCGTGCGGCCATCGTCTCAGGAACATACGGCATCTGCTGGATGTGTTCGGAGATATTCTCCACCTGCTTGAACATCTCTGACGAGTGGATATAGCCGATGATGTGGTCGATATCCTCGCGGTAGACGATAATCTTCGAGTGTCCGCTCTCGATAAACTTGTACTTCAGCTCTTCGATGGTGCATTCGTCAATGTCGATAGCCTCAATCTCCGTTCGCGGCACCATACAGTCGCGCACCTTTGTATCGGCAAAGTCCAGCGCGTTATGGAAGATTTTCACCTCTTCCTCTATCTCGTCGTCCTTGGCATTGTCGATGCTTGACTGCACCAGATAGTCGAGGTCGACCTTCGTAAACTCCTTGTCGTCGCTGACCTTCGGCACCTTTACGCCGACGAGACGTAACAGCCCGCGCGACAACAGTGTGGCAAAACGCGAGATGGGATAGAGCACCACATAGAACAGATAGGCCAACGGTGCAAAGATGGTCAACATGGTGTTGGGATTCGACTTGAAGATAGTCTTGGGCAGAAACTCGCCCGTAAACAGCACCACAACGGTAGACAGCAGCGTATCAGCCATTACACGGCCACCATCACTGAGCTGATAGAACAGCGTGGCGTCAAAGATTTGTGCAAACAGGATGCCGTAGACAACCAGCGAGATATTGTTGCCCACGAGCATGGTCGACACAAAAGTGTTGGGATGGCGATAGAACAGGGCTATAGCACGCTGCGAGAGTCCGTCTTTCTCACGGTCCATCTCAGCGCGCAGGCGGTTGCTCGACACAAAGGCAATCTCCATACCCGAGAAGAATGCCGAGAACACCATCGTGATAATCAGTCCTATAATAAGATTCGTCATAGGTTAATAGTTTGGTTTCGTAGTGGCCTTATGGCGTGTAGCAGCCTGGCGCACAGGTGCTTTGGGCATGGTATCGGCAGGTGCTGGCGACTGACTGGCAGCGGCAGGCTGCTGGTTGTCAGACGATTCCTGACTCTCCATATCCTCCGACTCAAACGAGCCGACGCTGTTGGTCACCTCGTAGTGGGTCATGTGCTCGTCACTACGGAAGTAGGTACCCTCGAGTGTTCGCTCGGGCGTGACCACCTTCGAGAATTTGTGGGAATAGAATTCGTGCCTGATGCCGTCCCAGAAGAGCTCCTCACTACGGAAGATCAGTCCGTTGACATTGCGGATATATACCCTACCCCGCAGTTCCCACAGCTTCTGCTGGTCGTAATACCACGCGCTGTCGGCCTGAATATAGCCCTCGATGTTGAAGGCTTTGTCGAACTGTTCCATGAAGATGCCCTTCTCGAAAATCCAGCGTGAGGGAGTCTTCACCGTATTGACTTCCCAGCGCTCTGTCACAATGCGGTATTTGATGACGCCAGAGTCGGAAATCAGCGTGTTGACACCGTAGCTCACCATCATCGACGCAGAGTCGCGGTCGTTGACGGCTGGAGCCGTATGGCTGACGGCCTCGTTGCAAGCAGCGAAGCCAATAAGTAGCGAAAGGAATGAAAGAAATGAAAGAAATTTCATTAGTCAACTTTCCATTTGGCAAACCAACGCTCGTTGAACGTCAGGCCGATATTGATGCGGAACGAGTCTTCCGTCAGGAAACTCTTGGACGAAGAACGCACCCACTGACCGCTGATGTTCAGCGAAGAACGGGAAATGGGAACGGCAAAGCCGGCACTTACCGAAAACTCTTTAGGACCGTCCTGACCCATTATTTTATAATAAGGTGTGGCATACGACACACCAAAGCGGTAGTGCATCACCTGATACAGCTTGCGACCCATTGGATTGGGCTGCCAGTCGACACCACCCGTCACCTTGTGGCGGTCCTGATAATAGCCGCCCGTCATAGTATAGGTACCTGCTTGGGCATTGAAGGCAGGATAGTCCAAGGCACTCCAGCGCTGATAGGTGTAGTCCAAGCCAGCCATCAGGCTGCGCTTATGAAGCACCGTACCACCAAAGCCCACCGTAGTAGGCAATGCGAAGGCATCAGGCACCGTAATGGTCGTCGTGGTCGTCGTACCCGTCATGCTGTTAGCGTTGATGACCTGCAGGTCAGCTCCAGCACCTAATTTGTGGCCGATTCCTGCCGTGAGACCAAGGGTCAGCACGTCGTTCTTGTTTAAGTCTGTCTGCCATTGCAGTCCCAGGTCAATCTTATAGCTGCTCACCGAGGTCGAATAGTTTCTCGTCATCGTGTTCACATAGGAATCGCTGGGAGTCGTCACCACCGTTTTGTCGTAACGTCCCCAGAAATAAGAGAGGTTGGCACCAACGGAAAAGCCTTTGGCAAACTGCCAGCCAGCGCCAAGAAACAGCTGCGACAGACCGCCACTACCCTCGTGAACCTCCGTGCTGGTCATAGACTGGCTATTGCCCACGGCCTCTGTTCGCTTGTAGTTGTAGCCAATATTCGAGTAGGGAACCACACCCACAGCCAAGCCTACATGACGCATCAGACGGAATGACGCTACGGCATAGTCGAAAGTGCCCGTATTGGCATTGACCTTCTTGCTGCCTTCTGTGAAATGGGTATATTGCCCTGACACGCCCATATCTATCAACATGGTCAAAGAGTCTACTGCCGAATAAGAAGCCGGATTCTGCATATTCACGGCATGACTATTGCGCAGACCATACGCCAAACCACCCATACCACGGTTGAAACTCAATGACTGTTCTGACAAAGTACCCAGTCCATATTGGCTATAGGGTGACAGCGTAGAGCTGACTTGGGCCATCGCTGACACCGTCAGGATACCAGTCAGGAGTGTTGCAAATATTCTTTTTTTCATTGATCACTTGATTTCAATTCGATTTCGGGTTGCAAAATTATTGAAAAAAAACGAAATAAAAGCACGATAAGTGGAAAATATAGGTTAATTTTGCATCGTGAAACATTTAAAAACCATTTTTTATGCTCTGAGAGGGGTCGTTTTCGTACTGTTAACAGTCTGGCAGACACCACTCTCGGCTCAGCAAGTAGAGGAAATCGGCGCGCAGGACATGGACTCTGTAGAAATCTGTCTGCTCACTTGTCAGCCGCACGACGAGGTGTACAGCCTCTACGGACATACCGCCATTCGCTATCACGACCTGCGCAAGGGAGGCATTGACGCAGCCTTCAATTATGGCGTATTCAATTTCCATGCGCCTTACTTTGCCCTTCGCTTTGTCTTCGGACTGACCGACTATGAGCTGGGCGTTTTCCCCTATGCGGCCTTCGAAAAAGAATACCGATATTTTGGCAGCATGGTCACCGAACAGGTGCTGAACCTGAGCAATGAGGAGAAGCTGAAACTACGGTTGGCATTGGCCGAAAATTTGTTACCCGGCAATGCCATTTACCGCTATAATTACTTCTACAACAACTGCACCACCAAGGCGCGCGACATCATCGAGCAATGCATCAACGGAAGAGTGGAATACGCTGGGCGTAAGGAATATACACCAACGTTTCGAGAGATGGTTCACGAGATGACGCGCCAGAATCCCTGGTCACGCTGGGGCAACGATTTGCTGTTGGGCATTGGTGCCGATCAAGCCACCACGCTCCGTCTGCAGGAGTTCCTGCCCAACAACCTGATGCACGACTTCGACCGCGCCCAAATCCGTGAGAACGGACAATATCGCCCGTTGGTCAAGGAGCGCCGCATAGCAGTTCCTGCAGGAGTGCAAATACGACAGGATGGCTTCCCGTTGACACCTTTACAATGCAGCATCATCCTCATGGCCATTGGACTGGTTCTCTTCATCTTCCAGTGGCGACTGCGCCAGGTCTTCCTCGTGTGGGAAGCGCTCTTGATGACGGCCAGCGGCATCATCGGCATTGTTCTGTTTCTGATGCTGTTCTCGCAACACCCCACGGTGAGGGTGAATTTTCAGATTCTATTCTTCAACCCTATTCATCTGGTGTTCCTATGGTCCGTCATCAAAGGCCGCGCCAGACGCTATTGGGGAATCATTATTGCACTAACCATCTTCTTCTTGATAGGCAACCTGTTTCAGACCTATGCCGAAGGCATTCAGAGTTTGGCACTATGTTTGCTGCTACAGGCAGTATGCCACACGAACAGAATACGTAAAGCATGAACAACAAGTATCTATACATCACCCTCCTTTCCCTGCTGGGATTCAGCGCTGAAGCAACCGCCCAGACGGTAGCGCAGGCACCCAAGCTGGTGGTCGCCATTACCATCGACCAGTTGCGCACCGACCAGTTGGAGACGTTTGCCCCACTCTACTCGGCTGACGGACTGAAGCGCCTGCTCAACGAGGGCATGGTATACACGTGTGGCTCCTATCCTTTTACGCCTGTTGACAAGGCCTCAGCAGCTGCTGCCCTGACAACAGGTTCTACACCTTATTACAACGGTATCACAGCGACAGAATGGTTGGACCGCAACACGCTACGTCCTGTCAAGGCCGTTAGCGACAAACAATACGGCTACGCTCCGCAGCAGCTGGCCACATCGACGCTGGGCGATGAACTGAAGATAGCCACTGACGGCATTGCCAAAGTGTTTTCGTTTGCACCCGATGCAGAAAGTGCCATTTTGTCAGCAGGACATGCGGCCGACGGAGCTGCCTGGATACAAAACAACAAATGGACGACGACAACCTACTATGAGCCTGAGAACAGGTGGCTCAGCGGATACAAGCGCCTGTACATACCTACTGCCGACAGTAATCTGACGATGACCGACATCACGCTACGTTGTGTAGAACAGGCAGGCATAGGGCTTGACGAGAAGACCGATCTGCTCTGTGTATCCTACACGGTAGCCCCCGATATGGCCGACTATGTGGCGTTAGACCAGACCATTAGCACACTCATTGGCGGCATTACCAGCCGTTTGCCCCTCGACCGGGTACTCTTTGTCATTACGGGCTCTGGCGCCACCATTGAGGAGAAAGAGGAGAACAACAACAGTCGCTACCGCATTCCTACGGGCACTTTCTCCATCAGCCGTACGGCCAATCTGCTGAACATGTATCTTGGGGCCACCTACGGCACCGCACAATATATCGAAGGAACATATCGTAACCAGCTGTTCCTCAACCACAAACTGCTGGAACGGAAGAACATCAACATGGGCGACGTGATGGCTCGCTCGCAGGAGTTCATCCTTCAGTTGTCAGGCGTGCGTAATGTCTATACCGCCAACCAATTGCTGACCAGCGACAGCTACCGCATAGAGCGCATCCGCAACGGCTTTAACGTCGAGAAATGCGGCGACCTACTCATCGACATTGCACCAGGCTGGCAACTGGTCAACGAAGACACGCACACCACGTCGGTATCACGTACCAGCAACATTCCATTCCCCATCATCTTCTTTGGTGCCAACATTCCTTCACACCGCATAGAAACACCGGTTACCGTCGACCATATTGCGCCGACTATAGCCCGTTCCATCCGCATCCGTGCACCAAACGGCTGTTCGGCCGAACCGCTTTTTTAACCTAAAAAGGTAAAAAAGTAAAAAGGTAAGCGAGAGTACGGATTTTTTTTCGTACCTTTGCAGGCGTTTTCTTTAGTAATAATAAATTAAGTACACATACAAATATGAATTTCAACCAATTCTTACGCTCCCTGTTCGGCGATAAGTCGTCGCGCGACATGAAGCTCATCCAACCGCTGGTAGAAAAAGTCAAGGCGGTATATCCAGAAACACAGAAACTCAGCAACGACGCCCTGCGCCAGCGCACCAAGGAGATACAACGCCAGGTGCAGGACGCTGCCAATGCACAGAAAGAAGAGATAGAGAAACTGAAGGCAACCATCGAGGACACGCCTATCGACGAGCGTGCCGACATCTTCGCTCATATCGATAAGTTAGAGAAAGAAGTACTTGACATCTACGAGAAGGCACTCGACGAAGTTATGCCCGAAGTCTTCTCGATTGTCAAGGAGACCGCACGCCGCTTCGCCGAGAACGATGAGACCATCGTAACGGCTACCGACTTTGACCGCGAGCTGGCTGCTGACCCACGCAAGGACTTCATCACCATCGACGGCGACAAGGCCATCTATCACAACCACTGGACTGCTGGTGGTAACGACCTAAAGTGGGAAATGGTTCACTACGATGTACAACTCTTCGGTGGTGTCGTACTGCACCAGGGAAAGATTGCCGAGATGGCTACTGGTGAAGGTAAGACGCTAGTCGCTACCCTTCCTGTATTCCTCAACGCGCTGACAGGCAATGGCGTTCACGTGGTAACCGTCAACGACTATCTGGCCAAGCGTGACTCTGAGTGGATGGGACCGCTCTACATGTTCCACGGACTCTCTGTCGACTGTATCGACAAGCACCAGCCCAACAGCGAGGCACGTCGCAAGGCGTATCAGGCTGATATTACCTTCGGTACGAACAACGAGTTTGGTTTCGACTACCTGCGCGACAACATGGCTATCTCGCCACAGGACCTCGTACAGCGTGCCCATAACTACGCTATCGTCGACGAGGTTGACTCTGTGTTGATTGATGATGCCCGTACTCCGCTGATTATCTCTGGTCCTGTTCCCAAAGGCGACGACCAGATGTTCGAGGAGTACCAACCATTGGTCGAGAAGCTGGTAGGTGTTCAGAAGCAGTTGGCCACGCAGTATCTGGCCGATGCCAAGCAGAAAATTTCAGAAGGCATGGAGAAGAACGACAAGAAGCTGCTGGACGAAGGCTTTCTGGCACTCTATCGTTCTCACAAGTGTATGCCTAAGAATAAGCCCCTCATCAAGTTCCTTTCAGAGGACGGCATCAAGAGCGGCATGCTCAAGACCGAGGAGACCTATATGGAGAACAACAACCGCCGCATGCCGGAGGTCGTTGAACCGCTATATTTCGTCGTCGACGAGAAGCTGAACTCGTGTGACCTGACCGATAAGGGTACCGCATGGTTGGCCCATCAGGTCAACGACGCTGAACTCTTCGTGCTGCCCGACATTGCTGCCCAGCTGTCGGCCCTCGAAGGCGACACTACGCTGAGCGATGAGGATCGTGTCAACAAGAAGGATGAGCTCTTGCAACACTATGCCGTTCAGTCAGAGCGTGTGCACACCCTGCAGCAGCTACTCAAGGCCTACTGCATGTTCAACAAGGATGACGAATATGTGGTCATCGACGGCGAAGTAAAGATTGTCGACGAGCAGACAGGTCGTATCATGGAAGGTCGCCGCTGGTCAGACGGCTTGCACCAAGCTGTCGAGGCCAAGGAGCACGTTAAGGTCGAGGCTGCTACACAGACTTTCGCCACCATCACCCTGCAGAACTATTTCCGCATGTACCACAAGTTGGCAGGTATGACGGGTACCGCCATTACCGAAGCTGGTGAGTTCTGGGATATCTATAAACTCGACGTGGTGGAGATTCCCACCAACCGTCCTGTCATCCGCGACGATATGGACGACCGCATCTACAAGACAGCCCGCGAAAAATATCGCGCCGTCATTGAGGAGGTTGTTCGCCTGCGCAACATGGGACGTCCGACGCTGATTGGTACAACATCGGTCGAAATCTCTGAGTTGCTCTCTCGAATGCTCGACATGTATGTCAATCCCGAAACTGGCAAGCGCGAGGGTATTCCCCATCAGGTGCTGAATGCTAAGTTGCACCAGAAGGAAGCCGACATTGTAGCTCTGGCTGGTCAGTCGACCAATGGCAAGGGTGCCGTAACCATCGCCACCAACATGGCTGGTCGTGGTACCGATATCAAGCTGTCGCCTGAGGTAAAGACTGCTGGTGGTCTGGCCATCATAGGTACTGAGCGTCACGAGTCACGTCGTGTAGACCGCCAGCTGCGTGGTCGTTCAGGACGTCAGGGAGACCCGGGTTCTTCGCTGTTCTTCATCTCACTCGAAGACAAGTTGATGCGACTGTTCGGTTCTGAGCGTATCGCCACCGTAATGGACAAGCTCGGCTTCAAGGAGGGCGAGATGCTCGAGAGCTCGATGATTACCAAGCAGGTTGAACGTGCTCAGAGAAAGGTTGAGGAGAACAACTTCGGTATCCGTAAACGTCTGCTGGAATACGACGACGTGATGAACAAACAGCGTACTGTCGTTTACTCGAAGCGTCGTCATGCGCTGATGGGTGAGCGTATCGGCATGGATATCTCGAACACCATCTGGGACCGTGTGGCCAACATCATCGAGACAAACGACTATGAGGGCTGCAAAGAGGCCTTCATCAAGGTCTTTGCAATGGAGTGTCCATTCTCGAGTGACGAATTTATCAATAAGAACCGCGACGAGCTGGCCGAAGAGACTTTCCAGGTTTGCATGGGCAACTTTAAGCGTAAGATGGAACATATCCAGGAAGTGGCTATGCCTGTTATCAAGCGCGTCTACGAAGAGCAGGGAAGTATGTATGAGCGTATTGTCGTTCCCTTGACTGACGGCCGCAAGATGTACAACATCCCCTGTAACCTCAAGGAAGCCTACGATACCGAGTGCAAGTCGGTGGTGAAGGAGTTTGAAAAGCAGATCTTGCTACACATTATCGACGAGGCATGGAAAGAAAACCTGCGCGAGCTCGACGAGCTAAAGCACTCTGTACAGAACGCCAGCTACGAGCAGAAAGACCCATTGCTTATCTTCAAACTCGAGAGTGTAAAATTGTTCGACAACATGGTGAACACCATGAACAACCGCTCTGTCTCTATCCTGATGCGCGCCCAGATTCCTGAGATGCAACAGGTGCAGGAAGCCGCTCCAGAGCAGCACACTCAGCGCCAGCAGTACACCGAATCGAAGCAACAGCTCGGTGCCGAGCAGTTGACCGACCCCAATCAGGCTGCCGCTGCCGCTCAGGACACTCGTGCCCAACAGCCGCGCACACCGATTATCAAGGATAAGTTGCCCGGCCGTAACGACCCCTGTCCCTGTGGTTCTGGTAAGAAGTTCAAGAACTGCCACGGACGTGGCTTACTATAAGTCCCATAAGACCTATTAGTCCCATTAGCCTCATAAAACCTATGATTAAGATTGACAATCTCAGAAAGCAGTTTGGCGACACCTGCGCCTGCAACATCCCATCGTTCCAAATCAACGATGGCGACATTCTTGGACTTGTTGGCAATAACGGAGCCGGTAAGACGACTCTCTTCCGTCTATTGCTCGACCTACTCAAGGCCGACGATGGTTCCGTGATGATTGATGATATCAATCCTGCAGAAAGTGAAGCATGGAAAGCTAATGTCGGTGCCTATATCGACGAAGGCTTCCTCGTTGATTTCCTCACACCCGAGGAGTACTTCGCCTTCTTAGGTAAGATTTCGGGCATGAGCCAAGCCGAGGTTGACGAACGCCTTACGCAGTTCGAGCGTTTTGCCAATGGTGAAATCTTTGGACAGAAGAAACTCATCCGCAACCTCTCAGCCGGTAACAAGATGAAGGTGGGCATCATCTCTGCCCTACTTCGTCGTCCCAAGACCGTAGTGCTCGACGAGCCGTTCAACTTCCTCGACCCCACCAGCCAGCTCGTGCTGAAGCATCTGCTGACCGACTATGCCCGCGAGACGGGAGCCACCATTCTTATCTCCAGCCACAACCTACAGCACACCATCGACATTTCGACGCGTATTGCCCTACTGGAGCACGGCCAGATTATTCGCGACCTGGCTAACCAAGAAGGTAGTGCTTCTGCCGAACTAGAGGAGTACTTTGGAGCGGAGTAATTACCTGACCGTCATATGGAAGCAGCCCTGCTTGACCTCATACTTGATGTAGCAACGGTCTTGCTGGCGCAGGTCGCGAAGCACCTCAGAGAGCACCCACTTCAGGGTGTCGTTGCGCACTTCACGTCCCACAGGATGGTAGCGGTTGTAGCAGATATCAAAAGTGGTGCCGTAGAGGTGGCATGAGTTGTCTGTAGCATTACCGTTATGGCGCTGCAATCGGACCACGTCGTCTTTGGTACGAAGCACGCTGGTAACAATCAGTTGGTTCATGGGCACACCCTTGACGTAGAGGCTGTCAAAAAACGCCTGGCCGATGTCTTGCAATAGTGCGGCAGCACGCGGCACGAGATAGGGAATGGAACTGCGCAGGCGGTCGACATGGTAGAAAGGACTCTCACCGACATACACCAATTCTTTTTTACGAGCCTCTGCATCCTCACGGTTCTGTACGGGGCGTACACCCCAGCGATTAGCTGCCACAATTTGTACACTCTGGCTGTCGGGGAACGCCGTTTTGTAGTTGGGCACAGAGCGGATACGATGAGGGGTAGTTGAGGAGGATAGAAAATGAGAGATGAGTGGACCTTCCTCCATTCCATTTCTTCCCTCGCCCGTAATAAAGGGATGAATAACGGCCAGCAGGGCAACCACCACCACAAAACACAGTAAGAACTGACGCTTGGTGAGTTGCTTCTTGGAAAATATGTTTTTCTGTTTCTTCATGATTATCGCTTACACTTTTCGTACCATTCTTTCAGCATACCACGAGGAATGCCACGTTTCACAGCCTCATCGAGCACACGACGGGCCTCTTTTCTACGCTCCAAGACTAACAACTGGTCCACATGACTGACAACATAGAGCGGGTCGCGCGGAGATAGCTGCTCAGCACGCTGCCAATCGTAGAGCGCAGCCTCGTCTTGCTTCATACGACGCTCCAAATTAGCTCGTACGGCATAGGCCGTGGCCGAGTCAGCATGTTGCTCTATCGTTTGGTTCAAGTGATCAAGAGCTTCCTGCCGATTGCCCAACTGTTCCAACACGATAGCCAGCGACAGTCGCGCCTCATAGTGATGGGGGAAGAGCGACAACAATAGGGTGAGGTCGTTCTTCGACAATTGGAAACGTCGAAGATGCGTATTGGCATAAGCGCGATAGAACAGCGCCGCAGGATTCTGAGCGTCGTGCTGCAAAATGAGCGTATATTCATCTATGGCATACTGCCACTGCGCCAACTGCAGATTAGCGTTAGCCTTACGCAGATGCAGGTCTGTTGACCAGGCCGACTGTGCAATCTGCTTGTTCAACACGTTTAGTGAGTCGCGCCAGTTAATATCCTGTGCTTGTGCTGTAAGTTGCCACGATATGGCAACCAACAGCGCTAAGCCTTTTCGATATAATTTACAATCCATTGACCAACTTCTTTTGTTCCATACTTCTGACCACCCTCGACCTGAATTTCAGGTGTACGCACATTGGCATCTAGCGAGGCATTGACAGCCTGACGCACCAAAGCACCCTCACGCTCGAGTCCAAAGTGTTCGAGCAACATGGCAGCAGAGAGAATCTGTGCCAAGGGATTGGCGATGTTCTGACCGGCAGCCTGCGGCCAAGAGCCGTGTACGGGCTCGAACAGAGGAGTATGCTCACCGAGTGAAGACGAAGGCTGGAGTCCCATCGAACCAGTGATGCACGATGTCTCGTCGGTCAGGATATCGCCAAAGGTATTCTCGGTCACGATCACATCGAAGTAACGAGGCTCTGTGAGCACACGCATCGAGGCATTGTCGATAAACATATAGTCGGTAGTAACCTCAGGATATTGCGACTCCATCTCCTTGGCTATCTGGCGCCACAAACGACTAGAAGCCAACACGTTAGCCTTATCCACCACGGTCAGATGCTTCTTGCGGGTCATAGCCATCTCGAAACCTACTTTCAGGATTCGCTCCACCTCGGGACGGGTGTAAACATTGGTGTCGTAGGCCTTATCGTTGTCCTGATACTTTTCGCCGAAGTACATACCTCCGGTAAGTTCGCGGATAACTACGAAGTCGGCACCCTTCAGGAGTTCTTCCTTTAGTGGCGACTTGTGTAGCAAGCAATCAAATGTGGCTACAGGACGAACGTTAGCAAACAGTCCCAACTTCTTGCGCATAGCCAGCAAACCCGTTTCCGGACGCATCTTCAGCGTGGGATTGTTGTCGTATTTCAAATCGCCAACAGCAGCAAAGAACACAGCATCGGCACGCATGCAGACATCGTGCGTCGTCTCAGGATAGGCATCACCACGGGCATCAATAGCACAGGCACCCACCAGTGCTTCCTCATATTCAAACTCGTGGTTACACTTCTTGGCAATAGCATCAAGCACAGCCACACCTTGTTTCATAATCTCTGGGCCGATACCATCACCAGCCAATATCGCAATTTTCAGTTTCATATTACACTACTATTCGTTATTTCGTTAAATCACTTTCAATAATGTTCAACATCTTAAACGTCGCCTTGATAGCCGCTTCCGTCTGGTCGGCATCCAGTCCGCGTGTACGTAGCAGACTATCTTTGTAATGCCACGAGATGACCGTCTGCACCAAGGCATCGGTACGTCCACCAGGAGGAATACTGACCTGATAGTTAGCCAGCGTGGGGAACGTGCGGTCGAGATGTTTCTTATAAATATGGCGCAAGGCCTTGACGAAAGCGTCGTACTGACCATCGCCCACCGCACTGCCTTCAAACTGCTGACCATTGATTTCCACCTTGATATTGGCACCAGGTTTCAAGCCGTAGGCCGTCGTTACGATATAGCTGATCAGTTTCACCTTATCTTCAGAACCGTCATGTTTCAAGACATCGCTGACAATATACGGCAGGTCTTCTTGCGTCACGATTTCCTTTTTGTCACCCAACTCCGTGATGCGCTCGGTCACGCGACGAGTCTGCTCAGGCGTCAGTTCCAAGCCCAGTTCCTCGAGGTTCTTGGCAATGTTGGCACGACCGCTTTGTTTTCCCAAGGCATACTCACGCTTACGGCCGAAGCGCTCAGGCATCAGTTCGTTGTAGTAGAGCTGGTCCTTCGTATCGCCATCAGCATGGACACCCGCTACCTGCGTAAACACATTCTCACCGACAATCGGCTGGTTGGGGGCCACCGTGATGCCACTAAAGCTCTCGACCATGCGCGAGAGGTCGTTCAACTGACTCTCCACGAGGTTGGTCTTGGCGTGGAACTGGTCTTTCAAGATAGCCTGTACCGAAGCCATGGGCGCATTGCCACAACGCTCCCCCAGCCCATTCACGGTGACATGAAGGCCACGTGCGCCACTCAGCACAGCAGCCAGCGAATTGCTGACCGCAAGATCGTAGTCGTTATGGGCATGGAAGTCGAAATGCGTATCAGGATAACGTTTCTTCATCTTTCGGAAGTACTCGATAACCTGCAGGGGATTCATCACGCCCAGCGTATCGGGCAACATAAAGCGTTTGATAGAGGTGAGAGGGTGAGAAGGTGAGGAGGTGAGACAATCCATCAGCTGATAGACATACTCGGGCGAGTCCTTCATACCGTTCGACCAGTCTTCTAAATACAGGTTGACGCTGATGCCCTTGCTGGCGGCATAGGCCAGTTCCTCAAGGATGTCGTTGATATGCTCCTCAGGTGTCTTATGCAGCTGGAGAGTACAATGTTTCAGCGATCCCTTAGCCAGCAGGTTGACAACCTTTCCGCCACAGTCGGCAATCCAGTCGATAGACTTGCCACCATCGACAAAGCCCAACACTTCGACACGCTCCAGCAGTCCGTTCTTCTGGGCATAAGCACATATCTTCGTTACGGCTTCGCGCTCACCTTCCGACACGCGCGCTGAAGCCACCTCAATGCGGTCGACATTGACATCAGAGAGCAGTTTGCGCGCCATCACCAGTTTTTCGTGGGGCAGGAACGACACGCCATTGGTCTGCTCACCATCGCGCAACGTAGAGTCCATAATCTCTACGAACGGCACAATGCGCTTGTAGGTATTTATCTTCTCTGCTGTTCCCATGCTTCTATCTTGTCTTTATTAGCCACGAGGAAATCAATGTCGTCGAGTCCTTGCATCAGGCAATGCTTCTTGTAGCCGTTGATGTCAAAGTGTTCTGAGTGGCCTGTGACCTTGTTGGTTACTTTTTGGTTGGGCAGGTCCACCTCTACTTCGGCATCAGGGCCGTTTTGAATAGTCAAGAACAATTCAGACAGGAAGTCCTCGCTGACCTGCACGGGCAGAACAAAATTGTTCAATTCGTTGTTCTTGTGGATGTCGGCAAAGAATGAGCTTATGACTACACGGAATCCATAGCCCGCGATAGCCCATGCAGCATGTTCACGACTCGAACCAGAACCGAAATTCTTACCAGCCACGAGGATACAGCCCTTGTATTGAGGATTGTTAAGCACGAAGGCCTTGTTCAGCGTGCCGTCACTATGATAGCGCCAATCACGAAAGAGGTTATCGCCAAAGAAACGCTCCTCCTTGGTGGTAGCCTTCAGGAAACGGGCAGGAATGATCTGGTCGGTATCGACGTTCTCCAACGGCAGGGGCACGCAGGTGCTTGTTATAACATCAAATTTCTGTTTCATTTTCAATCTTCAATCTTCATTTTTCAATCAGAGGAGCTCTCGTGGGTCGGTGATTACTCCTGTTACAGCACATGCAGCAGCCACTAAGGGCGAAGCCAGAATAGTACGAGAGCCTGGTCCCTGACGTCCTTCAAAATTGCGGTTAGACGTAGAAACGGCATATTTGCCAGCAGGCACCTTGTCATCGTTCATCGCCAGACAAGCCGAACAACCTGGCTGACGAATTTCAAAGCCGGCATCAGCCAGCACCTTGTCGAGACCTTCGTCCTCTATCTGCTGGCGCACAGCCCATGAACCTGGCACCAGCCATGCCACCACGTTGTCGGCCTTCTTGCGACCTTCGACAATAGAGGCAAAGGCGCGGAAGTCCTCGATGCGTCCATTAGTGCAAGCACCTAAGAATACATAGTCCATCTTCTTGCCCAACAACCGTTCACCGGCCTTGAAGCCCATATAAGCAAGGGCCTTTTCGAAGTTGGCGTCACCCGTTGTCGGAATACTTTCCGTAATGCCAATACCCATGCCCGGATTTGTACCATAGGTCACACGAGGTTCGATATCAGCAGCGTCAAACGACAGTTCCTTGTCGAACACAGCATCGTCGCCACTCTTCAGTGTCTTCCAATAGGCGACAGCGCTCTCCCACTCTTCGCCCTTGGGTGCGTACTCCCTACCTTTTATATAATTAAAGGTCACCTCGTCAGGAGCAATGAATCCACCACGTGCGCCCATTTCTATCGATAGGTTGCAGAGCGTCAGGCGGCCCTCCATCGAGAGATTTCTGACCACCTCGCCAGCATATTCCACGAAATAACCTGTAGCACCTGAAGTCGACAGTTGCGCCATCAGATAGAGTGCCACATCCTTAGCGGTCACACCCTTACCAAGTGTTCCGTTAATCGTGATGCGCATCGACTTCGGCTTCTGTTGCAGAATGCATTGTGAGGCCATCACCATCTCCACCTCCGACGTTCCGATGCCAAAGGCCACAGCACCCATTGCACCATGCGTCGAAGTGTGCGAGTCGCCACAAACTATCGTCATACCTGGCAACGAAAGTCCTTTTTCAGGACCAACGACGTGAATGATACCATTGTCGCGAGACATCATGCCATAGTGCGTCAATCCAAACTCACGCGCGTTCCTTTCTAACATGTCCACCTGCGCCTTCGATACAGGATCCTCGATAGGTTTGTCCTGATCGTGCGTTGGCGTGTTATGGTCAGGCATACAGAATATCTGCCCAGGACGGAAACACTTCAGTCCTCTAGCCCGCATACCCTCAAAGGCCTGCGGCGACGTCACCTCGTGGCAATACAAGCGGTCGATATAGAGCTGTGTCGGCCCGTCGGCAACCGTCTGCACCACGTGTGCATCCCATATCTTATCAAATAATGTGTTCATCAGTCTTCCACTCTGAATTTATTGATACAATCGATATATGCTTCCACGGAGGCCGTCACGATGTCGGTATTGGCACCAAAGCCATAATAGAGACTACCGTCGTACTCCACCTGCATGTGCACTTTACCAACATCGTCGCTTCCCTTCGAAATGGCCTGAATAGTAAACTCCTTCAGCGTCATCTGCTTCATGATAATCTTCTTCAGCGCCTTAATGGCCGCATCGACAGGACCATTGCCCGAAGCGGCAGCTTCGAACTTCTGTCCGCTTATGTCGAGACCGATAGAGGCTACCGACTTCACGCCCTTACCTGACGTCACTTGCAGGAAGTCGAGGCGAACGGCATGCGTGTCAGACACATCGGCACCCGCCAGCATCAGCACATCGGCATCCGAGATTTCCTTCTTCTTGTCGGCCAAAGCCAAGAACTGTTCGTATATCTTGTCAATCTTCTTCTCGTCGCTAACATCGACACCATTGATCATCAGACGATGTTTCAGGGCTGCACGACCACTGCGGGCGGTCAGTACGATGCTATTGTCGTCGATACCCACATCCTTGGGGTCGATAATCTCATACGTGTGTACATTCTTTAATACGCCGTCCTGATGGATACCGCTGCTGTGCGCAAAGGCGTTGCGACCCACGATGGCCTTGTTGGGCTGAACGGGCATATTCATCAGACTCGATACCATACGACTCGTAGGATAAATCTTCGTGGTGTTGATGTTTGTCTCAATATCAATATTCTTATGACATTTCAGGATCATCGCAATTTCCTCCAACGACGTATTACCTGCACGCTCGCCAATGCCATTCACCGTAACCTCCACCTGACGGGCACCAGCCAGCACACCATTCAGCGTATTAGCCGTTGCCATACCCAAGTCGTTGTGACAATGCGTAGATATGATACAGGCGTCGATGCCGTCCACGTGCTCCTTCAAGTACTTGATTTTCTCAAAGTATTCCTGCGGCAGACAATAGCCCGTTGTATCAGGGATATTGATAACCGTAGCACCAGCCTTGATGACCGCCTCGACGACTTGAGCCAGATATTCGTTGTCCGTACGACCTGCATCCTCGCAATAGAACTCCACGTCGTCCACGAAACGCTTAGCATACTTCGTAGCAGCAACAGCCTGTTCCAGAATATGCTCACGTGTCGAATTGAACTTGTACTTAATGTGCTCGTCGCTCGTGCCGATACCCGTATGGATGCGCTTGTGCTTGGCATACTGCAGCGCCTCGACAGCTACGTCGATATCGTGCTCTACGGCACGCGTCAGCGCACAAATGGTTGGCCACGTCACTGCCTTCGAAATCTCAATCACACTGTGGTAGTCGCCAGGACTCGACACAGGAAATCCTGCCTCAATCACGTCCACGCCCAACTGCTCCAGCGCCTTTGCCACCTGAATCTTCTCTACCGTGTTCAATTGGCAACCAGGCACCTGCTCGCCGTCGCGCAGCGTCGTGTCGAAAATGTACAATCTGTCACTCATTTCTTTTTTCCTTTTTATTTTCGATGTTTCGATGTATCGAAGAGTAATACGAAAAAAGCCTCTCTACACCCGGAAGTGAGAAAGGCTTGTTCGTATTTTATTCAAATCTTTAATCTTAAATTTCTGAATACGCCTCATCACTTCCGGCCACGTTACGCAGTCGAATAATAATGTTGCTAATCAGATTAAGACTCTTCATATCGTCGTTCTTACTATTTCGGCTGCAAAATTACATAATAATCGCGAAACCACAAAACAAATTGCCACTTTTTTCAGCAAAAAGTGGCAATTTGTCTTTTGGATTTTACTGATGCTGGTCGCGCAACAGGTCGTTGACGGTCTTCACAGGGTTGAAGGTCGACAGCGGCACCTCAACGAAAACGGTCGACCAGTTGCTCATAGCACCATTCCACAAACCAGGCAACTCGAGAGCCTGCAGTTCCTTTCCGCTCTTCGACTTCTGCGAGATAAAGCCCGTAGTGACATCAACATAATCGGGCAGATTGAAAGGCTGACCCTTATAATCCTTGACAGCGCAGACAAGATCGACAGGATTGAAGTGAGTACCCTGCGTAAACATGTCCATATACTCCTTGTTTGACTTGTCGATTTGTGAGCTTTCCAGAATCTGAAGTGACACAGTACCGTCTTGGTTGTAGGTCAGGAACGGACCACCACCAGGCTCACCGACATTCTTCACGACACCGCAAACGCGCATCGGACGGTACAACTTACAACGCAGATAGTCAGCATCTTCCTTCTGTCCTTTCGGATCAGTACAGAGTTGCTCACGTACGAACTTAGCCATTTCAGCGAGTTGTGCTTCAGTAGCTCCCTCGTCCAAGATGCGCAGATACTCGAAGGCCTTCTGCTGCAGGGTGACGAGCACACCAGCGATAATCTGCTTCCAGATGACGGTATCGGTCTTCAGGCGATCAGGTACGACGTTATCAATATTCTTCACAAAGATGACGTCGGCATCAATCTCGTTCAGATTCTCGATAAGTGCACCATGTCCACCAGGACGGAACAACAGCGAGCCGTCGCTGTTGCGGAATGGCGTACCGTCTGGATTAGCAGCAACGGTGTCAGTCGACGGTTTCTGCTCAGAGAAGGTGATATCATAGTGAATACCAAACTTCTGGGCAAAGTAGTCGACCTTCTGGGCAACCTTTGCCTTGAAAAGCTCCATGTGCTCGTGGGAAACGGTGAAATGCACATTCGCCTCACCGTTCGAAGCAGCATAGAGGGCACCTTCCACCAAGTGCTCCTCCATCGGGGTACGCGGACCCTCTGGATAGTTGTGGAACAACAGCAGGCCCTTAGGCAACTGACCGTAGTTCAACCCCTCAGCCTTCAGCATATTGGCAGCCACGGCCTTGTAGTTACCCTCAGCTTTCAGCGCCTTGATGCCTTTTCCTTCGTTCTTCTGGCAGACAGCATCGAGCTCGTCGTAGAAAGCGAACTTGGCGATGTTGTCAAAATACTTCTCCTCGAAGGGAGTGGTAGGTTTGTCGTAGTCAGCGTCGACAAAGGCAAACACGTCCTTGAACATACGGCTGGCAGCACCCGAGGCGGGCACGAACTTTACCACACGCTTGCCAGCAGCCTTATAGCGCTGCCAAGCCTCTACAAATTTCTTTCCCTCGTCCTTTGCTGGCGCGACGATACCACGGCCGATAGCTGCGGCAGCCTCAAGCTTCAGGAATGGGAAACCGGTTTTAAACTGTCCCAGCTGGGTCTCAATCTGCTGCTCAGAGATTCCCTTCTGAGCGAGCTGTTTAAGATCTTGTTGTGTCAACATAGTTTAGGCTTTTTATTATTATTAGAATGTACGCGTGAAAAATCAGAAGGGCAGATCGTCGGCACTCCCCTCACCAATGGGTTCTTGTGCGGGAGGGAAAGGAGCGGCAGCATCCTGAGGAGCAGCCATCGGAGCGCCCATAGGAGCGGCAGCAACAGGTGCGGCAGTTGCAGGAGCTACGTTGAATGCGCGGATGTCGTTGAACCAACGGCCATTATATTCGTGAGCGTCGATATCAAAAGAAATGGTCAGATCCTGACCCAGCTGAATATTGAACTGCTTGATGCGGTCCTCTCCAAATACGCGGAATACACATTTTTTTGGATACTGTCCTGGAACTTCAATGACATAATCCTGAGACATCCACGAGTTTCCTGTGCGCTGAGAGACACCACTTGTTGCCGGCAATACGGCAATAATCTTTCCTGTTAAATCCATAATTATTCTTTTATTCTATGATGTTTTATGCTTTCAGTTTGCGAAATTACGGAAAATAATTTTAAAATCAGCATTTTTCTTCAAATATTTTTGCGATTGACCAACTTATTTTGTATTTTTGTACTCAAATACGCAAATACGAACGAAACTAAAAATTAAATACCCATGAGATTTACCGTATCCAGTACTGCATTAAGCAGCAAACTTAACGCTCTTTCAAGAGTAATCAACAGCAAGAATTCATTGCCTATCCTGGCTGATTTCCTGTTTGACGTGCAAGACAACATGCTCTATCTGACGGCCTCAGACAGCGAGAACGTCATGAAGACGCAGATCGAGGTCAGCGAGTGTGACAACAATGGTCGTTTCTGCATCAGCAACCACGACCTTTTGGAGGCTGTCAAGGGTTTCTCTGAGCAACCTATCACCTTCGATATTGACCAAACCAGTAACATTGCCAAGATTTCATACCAAAATGGTATGTTCTCACTACCTGTAGAAAATGCTGACGAATTTCCGCAGGCACAAGGCATCAGCGAAGGTGCCCAGACGATTGCCATCTCCACCGCTTTGTTGGCTGAGAACGTCAACCGCTCGCTATTTGCTACTGCGCAAGACGAGTTACGCCCTGTGATGAATGGTATCTACTTCGACTTGACCCCTGATTATCTGGCAGTTGTAGCCAGCGACGGTCACAAGTTGGTACGCAACAAGATACTGACCATCCACAGCAATCAGCCTGCCGCCTTCATTCTGCCGAAGAAGCCCGCCTCACTGTTGAAGAACCTGCTGGGTAAGGACGGTGGCGACGTCATCATCCGTTTCGACGAGCGCAACGCAAAAATCAAGTTTGACGAAGGTGAACTGATCTGTCGTCTGATTGAGGGCCGCTACCCGAACTATAATTCAGTAATTCCACAGAACAACCCCAACCAGCTGACTGTCGACCGTCTGGGCCTCTTGGCCGCTCTGCGCCGCGTACAGCCTTTCGCCAACGACTCCAGCAACCTGATTCGCTTCCACGTTGAGGGTGGCACGCTGCAGTTGGACGCTGAGGACTACGACTTCTCAAAGACCGCTACCGAGCGCATGTCGTGCGACTACAACGGTCAGCCCATGAGCATCGGCTTCAAGGGTTCGTCGTTCATCGAGATTCTGAACAACTTCGACTGTCAGGAGGTGATTTTGCAGCTGGCTGACCCCAGCCGTGCCGGATTGGTGCTGCCCTCTGAGCAGCCCGAGAATCAGGACGTGCTCATGCTGATGATGCCAATGCTGATCAATGATTAGAGGTGAGAGGTAAGTAGTAAGAGGTAAGAGGCAAGAACGAAGACTATGAAGCTGAACTTACAGAAGCCATTAGTGATTTTCGACCTGGAGACCACGGGTCTTGATATGGTCAAGGACCGTGTTATCCAGATATCTTATATTAAGGTATTCCCCGACGGCCGCGAGGTTCGTGGAAACGAACTCGTCAACCCCGAGAAGCCCATTCCTGACTTAATCACCCAACTGACGGGCATCAGCGATGCCGACGTCAAGAGCAAGCCGACCTTCAAGCAGTTAGCCAGCAAGTTGAGCGAGGTGTTTACAGGCTCCGACATTGCCGGATTCAACTCGAACTACTTCGACATTCCGATGCTGGCCGAGGAATTCCTGCGTGCTGGTGTGGACTTCGACTTCTCGAAGGCACGCCTCATTGACGCCTGCACCATTTTCAAGAAGCTGGAGCGCCGCAATCTGGCATCGGCCTATAAGTTCTACTGCGGACGCCGCATGGAAGACGACTTCGAGGCTCACCGTGCCGACCAGGACACCGAGGCGACCTATCGCGTACTCATGGGCGAGTTGGACTACTATACTGAGGAGCACCAGCGCGCCTTGGGCGAAGACCCCACAGACCGCGTGTTACAGAACGACATGCAGGCATTGGCCGACTTCTCGAAGACCAACGACAATGTCGACTTCGCAGGTCGCATCGTGTGGGCAGAGGTCAACGGTGTGCGCACTGAGGTATTCAACTTCGGCAAGCACAAGGGACTGCCTGTGGCTGACGTGTTGCGTATGGATCCTGGATACTACAGCTGGATACTGGCTGGCGACTTCACCTATAACACAAAGCAGGTGTTGACGCGTATTCGCTTGCGCGAGGCACAGAAATAAGAAGCCTACCCCAACCCCTCCCCAAGGGAGGGGCTTTTTTAAATCATATAAGGAAATGCTCAAAGGAAAGAAAATCGTCTTAGGTATCACGGGGTCGATAGCGGCCTACAAGTCGTGCCTGATTATTCGCGGCCTTATCAAGGCTGGCGTTGAGGTGCAGGTGGTCATCACGCCTGCCGGCAAGGAGTTTATCACGCCTATCACGTTGTCGGCGCTGACCCACAAACCCGTTGTCAGCGAATTTTTCTCACAGCGCGACGGCACGTGGAACTCTCACGTCGACCTGGGACTGTGGGCCGATGCCATGCTGATAGCGCCCTGTACGGCCTCGACCTTGGGCAAGATGGCTAACGGCATTGCCGACAACATGCTCATCACGACCTACCTGTCGATGAAGGCGCCCGTCTTCATTGCGCCTGCTATGGACCTCGACATGTACCAGCACCCCACGACCCAGCAGAACATGGAGCGCCTGAAGAGCTTTGGCAACCAGATCATCGAGCCGCAAAGCGGTTTTCTAGCTTCTGGCTTGGAGGGCAAGGGACGCATGGAGGAGCCTGAAGCCATCGTGGCTTATCTCGACGCCTACTTCGACAAGAAAGACCTTCAGGGCAAGAAAATCATGCTGACCGCCGGACCTACCTATGAAAAGATAGATCCTGTGCGCTTCATCGGCAACTACTCCAGCGGAAAGATGGGCTTTGCGCTCGCCGAGGAGTGTGCGCGCCGAGGTGCCGAGGTGACGCTGATAGCCGGCCCTGTCAGTCTGAAGACGCCCTATCCCACCATTCGCCGCATCGATGTCGAGAGCTGCCAGCAGATGTATGACGCAGCCACAACGGCATTCCGCGACTGCGACGCCGCCATTCTGTGTGCTGCCGTTGCCGACTTCCGCCCTACTGAGCAGGCCGACCGCAAGATCAAGCGCGAGAAGGACGACCTCGTCATCCGCCTACAGCCGACCCACGACATTGCTGCCACGCTGGGACAGATGAAACGCAATGACCAGTTACTCGTCGGTTTCGCATTGGAAACCAACGACGAGCAGGCCAATGCACAGAAGAAACTCGAGAAGAAGAACCTCGACTTCATCGTGCTCAACTCGCTACGCAACGAGGGCACCTGCTTCCAGTCGGACGAGAATCAGATTAGTATCCTGTCGAAAGACGGGCAACGAGATTTTGACAAAAAAGCCAAAACCGTCGTTGCCCGCGACATTGTTGACGAACTTCAGAAGAGACTTTAGCGCCAGGGACGACAGTCCTTAGCGCTGAGCCTCACGGCCAATAGCCAACGCCTTGATGTTGGCCTCGACGATGGCCTCGCCCTTGCGTCCGAAGACGCGGCGGATGGCCTCTTCCAGTTTATCGTACTCGATACCCAAAGCCTTCTGGGCAGCACCCAGCAGGATGACGTTGGCCGAACGGGGCACACCCGCCTCCTTCGCCTTTTGCTCGATGTCCAGCATGATGACGTTGGGCAGCTTGTCCAAGTCAGCCTTAATCGTCTCAATCTCAGGATAGTTCGGAATATTCACGAAAGGAGCACTCGAAGTGATAATCCAGCCGTCTTTTGCCAGGAAAGGCAGATAGCGCAGGGCCTCCATGGGCTCCATAGAGATGATGACGTCTGCCCCACCCTTCGGTATCAGGTCGCTGCTGATGGGATTGCTCGAGATGCGCAGATTCGACTGCACGTCACCACCGCGCTGCGACATGCCGTGCACCTCGGCCTGCTTGATGTAAAGGTTCTCCTTGAGGGCTGCCTCGCCAATGATGGTTGCGATAGAGAGGATGCCTTGTCCTCCTACGCCACACAAGATAATATCTGTTTTCATATTTCGATATTTCGTTATTTCGACATTACTTTTTCTCTGCAGCCTTCTTTTGCTTCAAGTGGCGCTGCAGCGTCTGCATGCACTCACGACGCGGGATAATCACGCTGACACCGTGATAGTTGATCTCGTCGTTGATGGTCTGCTTGATTTCATCCATGTTTTTGGGCAGGGGCACGACGACCTTCAGGTGTTCGTCGCTGACTCCCAAGCCGCGGCAGATGGCCTCAAACTTGTTGGTGCCTGCCGAGTCCTGACCGCCGGTCATGGCCGTCGTCAGGTTGTCGCTGATGATGACGGTGATGTCGGCATTCTCGTTGACGGCATCCAGCAGACCCGTCATACCCGAATGGGTGAACGTCGAGTCGCCGATGATAGCTACAGCAGGCCATTGGCCGGCGTCGCTGGCACCCTTGGCCATCGTGATGGAAGCGCCCATGTCGACACATGAATGGATGGCTTTGTAGGGCGGCAGGAATCCTAACGTATAGCAGCCGATATCGCCAAACACGCGGGCGTTAGGATACTCCTTCAGCACCTCGTTCAGCGCGGTGTAGACGTCGCGGTGGCCACAACCCTGACAGAGTGCAGGTGGACGTGGAGCAACATCCTCACAGGTAGCGTAGTTCTCGCCGACGGGCATACCCAGCGCCTTCTTCACGAGGTCGGGGTTCAACTCGCCCGTACGAGGCAGTTCACCCGTCAATCGGCCCTTGATGACGGCATTGCCCGGCATTACGCCACGCACCTGGTCTTCGATGAACGGCTGACCCTCTTCGGCTATCAGCACCGTCTCACAGTCGGCTGTCATGCGACGCACCAACTCCTTGGGCAGCGGATACTGCGACACCTTCAGCACAGGGAAGGGACAACCCTCAGGGAAACACTCCATGAGGTAGTTATAGGCGATACCGCTGGCAATGATGCCCAGCGAGTGGTCGCTGCCGTCCTCATAGCGGTTGTATTTGCTGTTGACGGCCATCTGCTCGAGCTGTGGCTGCTGGGCGGTGACGATATCGTTGCGCTTGCGGGCAAAGGCGGGCAGCAACACCCAGTTCGAAGCCTTGGCGTTATAGTTCAGCGCGTTCTGCTGGCGCGGTTCGTCGGCTACGGTGACGACGGCACGGCTGTGGGCCATACGTGTGGTAACACGCATCAGCACCGGCAACTGCAGCTGCTCGCTCAGGTCGTAAGCCTCGGCCATCATGTCGTAGGCTTCCTGCTGCGAGCTGGGTTCCAGCGTGGGTATCATGGCGAACTTGCCGTAGAAGCGTGAGTCCTGCTCGTCCTGACTGGAGTGCATCGAGGGGTCGTCGGCCACCAGCACCACCACGCCGCCGTTCGTACCTGTCATGGCCGAGTTGACAAACGGGTCGGCACAGACGTTCAGTCCTACATGTTTCATACATACCAGCGCACGCTTGCCCATGTACGACATGCCGAGGGCGGCCTCCATCGCCGTCTTCTCGTTAGTCGACCAGCGGCTGTGCACGCCGCGCTCCTTGGCCAGCGGTGACATTTGGATATACTCAGTAATCTCTGTGGAGGGAGTGCCCGGATAGGCATAAACGCCACTCAGACCTGCGTCGAGGGCTCCTTGTGCGATGGCCTCGTCTCCTAATAACAGTTTTTTCATACCGTTTTGTTATGTTTTTGTTGTTGATATTTGTTCCTTCTTACATGTCCCTGCTCATGACAACCAGCTGCTCGCCAGCCTCCAGACACGCCTTGATGTCCTTGCCGCCACTCTGCACCTTACAGCGGCTGATGTCGTCGCCCTCGACGGCCTCTATCTTCAGCTTGCCGATTTGCGACTTCGCCTCACGGCCGGCAATCTTCTTCACCTGATAGACATACATGTGAAGTCCTTCAAAAGCGCCCTCAGCTTTGCCCAGGTCGATGTAGACCTCTTTCTGCTTGTCTTTCTTGGTGGTAGAGCCCTCGATGATGTTGGCTTCCAGGGGCTTGTATCTGTTCAGCCACGCACTGACCGAGCCTGCCAGCCGGCCGATGGCGTCGCGGATGGCCTGGTCGGGAGTAGAGAACGCCGAGGATCCCGTGCCGCTTCCACGCAGCGACTTGTTGGTAACGATCTCAAACGTCTTCGCATCCTTCAGCGTCATCGTCACCTCGACAATTCCCCTATACGTGGTCGACACCTGCAATTTGTCATCCTTGTCTTTCCACGTCCGGCTGCTCGACGTCGCCTGGATATTGGTAATCAGCGCATCGGCCACCAGATTGCCCTCAGTTACCACGTCTTTCACACGCAACAAACCATCGTTGAAGTGGAAGCGATAGGCACCCGACAGACCCTTGGTGATGGCCGCCTTCACGTCCGACTCATACTTCGAAGCCTGTACCGACGTCTTTCCTGTCAGCGCCCCAGACAGCACTTGTCCGACAGCCTCGCCAGCCGACATCTTCTCGTCGTGGTGGACATACTCCACATGGCCCAACGTAATGTCATACACACAGTTTCTCGCCTCTTGCGCCGAGGTCGTCAGCACACAGCAACAGACAGCTACCAGCGTCATCACCATCTTCTTCATCTTGTTTCCAATTTGTTTTATATACCTTATTTTATTGTACTATCGAAATTTCACGCACAAAGGTAGTGCAAAACGAGCGAAAAACCAAAGGAAATCTATTTTTTCTTTGTTTTTCCAGGGTGCAGCCTATGCATCGCCCCACTCTACACCTTTAGGTTAGAAAACTTCTCCCCAAGGGAGAAAAGTATGAATAAATTTGACAAAACACCCGCTGAGAATCGCGCGAAATCCACCAAACGCTCACCCGAGGCCAAATTTGCGAAATATGAGGAGTTATGCGCAACATATTGATATATAATTCATTACGAATTTCCACCCCTTTTGCTACCCAAACACATTGTCCCTTTTCACAACAAATATCGCCGAAACACCCTTAAAAACCATGATTTTCACACCGCGAAAGCGTAACTTTGACATCACGAAGACGTAACTTTGAGGTCGTGAAAGTGGCACTTTGTGACCCTCAAGGCGTAACTTTGTGACCCTCGAAGCGTAACTTCGTGACTTAGCAACCGTAATCTCGCCTCCCATCATCCTACATCAACCCGAAAACCATACACGATTTTCGGCACTTTTTCCTGACATTATGAAGGAAGACAAAAGAGGGCAACGAGGCGAACGACGAGGGATTGCATAACAAAAAGTATAGCTGATTGTCGCTATACTTCTCGGAATTGACTGAATTGATAAGTTCACGTAGTATCATTTCTCTTCTTGATTATTCTGATACTTCGTGCGATACTCCATGGGCGTCATGCCTGTGTGTTCCTTAAAGTATTTGCCGAAGAACGACGCATTGGGGAAATTTAGGTCATTGGATATTTGCTGCATGGTCATATCAGTAAAGCGCAGACGATTCTCAATAGCCTTGAGGGTATAGAAGTGTACCATGACACTGGGGCGTCGCTTCATAGTCTCCATCAACAACTTGGAGAGGTACTTAGGAGTGACATGAAGCATTTTGGCAAACTCATCGACACGACGAATACGACCATCGCTCTGCTCTACCAACTGCAAGAAACGCTCGGCCAGTTTCTTCCCATGAATGCCGCTGCTTTCCTGAGTATGGTCTGTAACAACCTGCTCACCATCTCTACGCAACACTGATAGCGTCTCTAAGAGGAAGGTGCTGACGATGGAGCGCACGATATCGGGATAGAGCACCACCGAACTGTTGCGCATGTGGTAACTGAGTTGCTGATAGTAAGAATCGTAACTACGCGCAGAATCTGGGTGGCCACATGTTTTGGGACTATACCGCCAGAGAAGGTAATGCCTTGCTGACTGACTGGAAGATAAGCAAAGAGGATTATAAAAATCTGGTAGAAAAGTACACTTATAAAACCTTTGAGGAAGCCTATAAGAATCTGCCTGTGCTGCCCGCCCCATCTGAGGTTGATACACGTGAGAAAATGACAGAATACTCAGCAGGCGAGTTGAAGGCACGCGTTGAAGCTGTAGATAACTATGAGCCAGAACCTGAGTTGAAAACAGAAAATGACAGATATAGTAAATGGATGATGGATAATGCCAAGAAAGCTCGCAAAGGCTTGCCATTCGATACCATCCCCTTCGATAAGAAGTGGCCACAATATAATAAGGTGTTGGATAAGCTGAAGGCTGCAACTACAAAGTTTTACAATCAAAATACAGACATTGTACATTATAACGAGACCCCAGATTATGACAGATCATGCTGGTTGCTCGAGAAGCAAGGTGGTGCGCCTCGTTTCTACTATAACATCTATTCGCCAGTGGTAAAGCAGATAATTAAAGAGTGGTTTGGCTCTGACGAGTGTAAGCGTGTGCAGGGCATAGAAGACGAACTGCGTGCACGAGTGGCCGCTGAGAACCCCAAGAAGACACCCGACTGGTTTGTTGAGGGCCGTAAGCGCGAGGGAGAGATAGTAGCCGAATACAACCGTAAGCTTTTGCAGCGCTGGATGCAGAAGTCGCCAGCATCGCTCTTGGCTGAATACAATGCTGCTATCGTCAAGCTGATAGCATATAACAAAGAGGTGGAGGCCATCCGTGGCAATGAACCCATGACTAAAGAATACATTTCTGTACGCTGTTCGGTAAGAGAAGGTATAAAATCGCTGTTCCAGGGCTATCTTTACCTGATGGATCTCTCAGACATCCCACTTGTACGCTCGCCAAAGACCCAGGAGGGCGCCAAGAAGTTCAAGCTGGAAGATTCGCCCTGGAAACTGTCATACCCTTACAATATAAGAAGAGAATAACATCACAACTAATAATTCACCAGTAAAAATTATGACTTTTATGAAAACAGCTCACACTTACACAAAACTGATGTTCGTCATCATGGCTGCCATTGCGCTATTCACCGGCTGCTCCAAAGATGAGGATGGCTATATCGCCTCAAGTCTGCGTAGCAGCGACTGGCAAGGTAGGATTACAGAATACTATCAGAATCGCTGGGGCATTTCTGGTTCAGAATACTCTACCGTGATGGGCTTTGAGTCGAAAGATGCCTATTATACCAGCGGAAGAGGCTATGAGTTGGACTACAAAACCTCTTCGCCTCAAGAGAACTATGCCTTCTGTACCTTTAAGTGGTTTATCGTAGACGGCGACATCACCATTATCTACGACGACGATAAGTGGAATCCAATCTATATCGTAGACTACCAGCTAAGTGGAAACAGCTTCTATGGCTATATCTACAATGGCACAGACCGTAGAATTCACTTCGACTTGGAGAAGACCACATTTGCCGACTGGGAATACTACAGAAAAAGAGGTGCTTGTACTTTCAACACGGGATATCACGCTCCACAATTGAAAAACAAGGAGGGCGTAAGCATTGCCAACGGCATCTTCGCAGATATACTGAAGAATAAAGAATAATCAAGGACGCAGAAATAGTCCTCTATTAAAAAAGTTCTGCACATAGTCACATAAAAGATTGGCTATGTGCAGATTATTTGCTTTTTGTGATTCCGGCGGGATTCAAACCCACAACCTTCTGATCCGTAGTCAGATGCTCTATTCAGTTGAGCTACGGAACCTCTGTTCCAGCTGTTCAAGTGTCATATCCTTGAAAGCGAGTGCAAAGGTACGCACTTTTTCCGAAACAACCAAACTTTTCAGCGAGTTTTTTCAAAAAAAGTGCGTTTTACCTGTTTTCAGCACCAGTTTACTGCTCTTCAGGGGTGATGAGCTTGTAGCCTTTGCCGTGGATATTGATGATTTCTATCTGCGGATCGTCCTTCAGGTGCTTGCGCAACTTGGTGATGTAGACATCCATCGAGCGGGCGTTGAAATAGTTGTCGTCAATCCAGATGGTCTTCAGGGCGAAGTCGCGCTGCAGAATCTCGTTGGCATGTGAGCAGAGCAGGGCCAGCAGTTCGTTTTCCTTGGTGGTCAGCTTTGTCTGCTTGTCGCCGATGACCAGCAGCTGCTTCTGGGTATCGAAGGTAAAGCGGCCAATGCGGTAGACGGAGCTCTCCTTGTTTTTCTTGCCGCGCACACGGCGCAGGATAGCCTCTACACGGAATACGAGCTCCTCCATCGAGAAGGGCTTAGTGATATAGTCGTCGGCACCAATCTTGAAACCTTCGAGGATGTCTTCCTTCAGCGTCTTAGCGGTGAGGAAAATGATGGGGATGTCGGCATTAGCCTGACGGATTTCCTGTGCCAGCGTGAAGCCGTCTTTCTTGGGCATCATCACGTCGAGCACGCAGATGTCGAACTTGGTCTTCAGAAAAGCCTTGTAGCCGGCCTCGCCATCGGGGCAGAGCTCAGCCATATAGCCTTTAGCAGCCAGATACTCGCGCAACAGCATTCCGAGGTTCTCGTCGTCTTCGCAAAGAAGAATCTTCAGTTTTTCGTCCATAACCTTAACAATTTAGAGTTTTTACTATTTTTGATTTACTATTTATTTCGTTATTTGTTGTCTTCTTTCAGGATGGGCAGCGAGATGGTAAACTTGGTGCCCTTGCCGAGATCGCTCTCGGCCTTGATGTCGCCCTGATGCAGGTCGACCACCTTCTTGACGTAAGCAAGTCCGAGGCCAAAGCCCTTGACGTCGTGCTTGTTGCCTGTATGCACGCGGTAGAACTTGTCGAAAATCTTCTTCAGGTTCTCTTTCTTGATGCCCTGACCCGTATCGCGGATGCTGAGACAGAGCTTCTCGTGGTCGTTCCACGTGCGGATATAGATGTCGAGGGGCTCGTCGGACTTACGGTATTTCACAGCGTTGTCCATCAGGTTGGTAATAGCATTCTGGAAGTGTACCTCGTCGACGAAGATGGCTGAGTCGACGGCTTCAATCTCGGTATAGATCTTACCACCGGTATGTTCGACACGCAGGTTGAACGACTGGGCAATGTTTTCGACCATCTCGTTGAGGTCGAGTTCTTTCTTCTTGAACACCACGCTCTTCTTGTCGAACATCGACATCTGCAGCACCTTCTCGACCAGGAAGCGCAGGCGCTTCGACTCGTCGGTGATGACACCGCTGAGGTGGCGCGTCATCTGCTCGGTCTTGGGCACGCTCTCGTCGTTCATCATCTGGGCGGCCAGCGAGATAGACGCGATGGGGGTCTTCAGCTCGTGGGTCATGTTGTTGATGAAGTCGTTCTTGATCTCTGAATAACGCTTCTGGCGGAAGACCACCACTAAGGTAAAGAGGAACGTGATGAGCAGCACGATGGTGAAGATGATGCTGGGAATCATAAAGCGTACCGACGAGAAGATGTACGAGTTCATCTCAGGGAAGTGAATCTTCACCACACCCATCTTCGACTGCGGGTCGTTCTGGAACAGCTTCTGCGAATAGGTAAACTCACTACCCTCCTCCTCGAAGTCTGGACAGCGGTACACCTCGCGGCCATCGGTTGTAGAAACGGTGAAATGATAGGGAATATTGATACCGTTGTTGATGAGCTCAGCACGGATGTCGCGGTCAAGCAGGCGGAAATTGATGCGTTCCTTCAGCGGTTTCTCGCTGGCGGTATAGAGAATATTGTAGATGACCTCGTCCAACAGCGCCTTTTGGTAGACATAACGGTTGCGCACAATCTCCTGCATGGCCTTCGTAGCATCGGCCAGCGAGTTCTTGTCCTTACGCAGAATCATCGCCTTGGGCACAGAGGCAGGCTTCATCTTCAGCGCCTTCACCTGGAACGAGCTATAGACCGTGCCGTCGTCGGCAGCTACCGCAAACTGGTGGGTCTGCTGGATGGAGCCTAATCCGTCGACAACGACCGAGTCCTGCGTAAAGGCGCGACGCTCCGTCTCGTTGACATCTTTCTCCAGATAGCGCTGGGTCTCGTTCATCTCCAGATTGCGCGAGGCCTGATAGAGGCTGCGGCTCACGCTCTCGTCGAACTGCTCCTTCTTCATCTTCACCATCTCGTCGACATAAGAGAACTGAAGGAAGAGCAGTGCCAGGAACGAGAATCCCATGATGACCGCTATGGTCCATATTGTTGACTTCTTCATAAAACAACTTCTTCGTATCAGGTGCAAAGATAGCTTTTTTCCCAATACGAAGAAGCCGCAAAGTTAATTATTTCCGTTAATTTTAACGTTATTAACTAATTTATTGTTATATAATTAAATATACGCAACGTTTCGAAATACTTACAACATCCTATCTAAATCAATAGAGACGCCTATGGAAAATGAAGTGCCTGTTGTCAGCGGAGAACAATAGTAATAGCTCTTCGGCTTGTAGTTGAACAGGTTGTCAATGGCTGTATTCACACTGACTCCACGCCAGAGGTGCTGTTGCAGCATCAACTTCCAAATGGTATAACCCTGATCGACACTCGTATCGCCTGATTGCGGTTTACCCTGTCTGCGTCCTGAAAGTGCTGCATCAATGGCATAATAGCGCGAGAAACGATGATCGTAGCCTATGCGCCACGTCAGAGAATGTAAACGAGGCTGCGAAAACTGCGAATAGATAACGTTGCCCGTTTCACGCATCCACGAATAGTTCAACTTAAACGACAGGCCGCAGTCCCAGACGTGCGCCAGGCTGGCATCGAGCGCCCAAACCTTAATACCGTCCTCGTTCCAGTAGATAGCACTCGGCATACCATTATAGTCGTCTCCTGCAATCGTCGTGATACGTTTTTCAAAGATATTGCAATAGCCCATCAGCGTAAAGCTATAGCGGCCATCGAGAAATCCGCTGTTATTGATGCGACTCGTGCGCTCAATGGAAAGGTTGATGTTATTACTCTTCTCAGGCTCCAGATTAGGATTTCCCAAAATCATATAACCCATATTTCCCATGTCGAAGTGCATATACATCTCTTTCAGCGTAGGAGCACGAAAACCCAGGGCATAGTTGGCACGGAGGGTCACCCAGGGAAGCTTATAGACCAGCGCCATTCGTTCTGTATAGGCTTTCTTGCGCGAGGCAGAGAAATAGTCGTAACGAATGCTGCCCACGAAATTCAGACGCTCTGTGATGTTCCAGTCGAATTGGGCATAGCCATCGATGTTGTTCTGCGAATGGGTGGCACCTTCTACAAACTGGTAAGTCGTCAGATAGTCATGCATATAGTCGGCTCCCACTATCAGGCTGCTCTTGCCAAAGGACTGATGAAACAGCGCATGGGCCACATGTTGCTGGTTACTGTAGTCATGATCGTAAGTGCGAGTGCCGTCAGGCAGGAAGTTGGCCTTGTCATATTGATCGTAGGCATACGACAGTTCCAGATAGCGGTCACGATTCCAAGCGTATCGCCCTTTCAATCCAGCACTATAAGCATTGAAGTGATAGTCGTAGGTGTCGCGCTCACTGGTACGAAAGAAGTAGCTCCCCCGCCCTATCAATGTCAGTTGGTCGGTAGCTCGCCACGTCAGGCGTTCCTTGACGTTGTAGGTTTTCTGACCATATAGCCGATTCAGGTTGGAGTCGTCAGTCAGCACAGACTCGTCGTAAGGCTGTCCCTGTGCCTTCTTCAGCAATTCCATAGCCACCTCCTCAGGTGTGTGTTCCTTAGGTAGGTCAATGGGGTCGATACGGGTATGCTGAAAACTGGTTTGTGAGTTCCACTTCGTCGTATTAAACGAAAAATTGGCGCCATGACGCCACTCATGGCCAAAGCTACTATAGCGCGAGTTAACATTAGCCGTCCAAGGCTCCAGATTCTCACGACTGATGATGTTGACAACGCCACCAACGGCATTAGAACCATAAAGCGCTGACGACGCTCCCTTGACGATTTCAATGCGTCCCACGTTGTCAAGACTCATACGGTTATAGTCCACATTGTCCATCGTCTCGCCTGCCATACGCTCACCATCCACCAGAAAGAGGATGGCATTACCCCCAAAGCCACTCATATGGAGTGCCGTCTCCTGTCCCATGGCAAAGCCAAACTCCAGTCCTGGCATTTCCTGTGTCAACAGATCCTGGATATTTGTGGCATCGCTGATCTTGATGTCGTGCAGCGTAATGAGACGAGTGACGACAGGCGCATCTTTCAATGCCTTGGGCGAATGAGAAGCCGTAATGACTACTGGCGTCAGGTTGACAGAGTCGCGAATGTTGGTCTGCGCAGAGATTGTAATAGCTGGTACAGCCAATGCCATACCAGCTAATACGTAAAGTCTAATTCTGTTTTTGATATTCTTTACCACCTCTTATTTCTTTTCGCCTGCGAAGGTCGTTTCCATACTCATGGGCATATTGCCGTACTTCAAGGAGAACGTTACAGCAACAGTCTTATCGTTGAAAATAACGACGAGATTGCTGATGGTATAGTTCTTCTCAGCGCCTTGAGCTGTAGTTACCTTGCTTTCATACGTATCCAGCTTACCCGTAATGATGTCACCGCTCTTGGTCAGCGGAATATTCTTAACAGGGAGTGCGGGAATCATCATCATGCCTTCTCCTGATGCAGGAACAGTAAGATCGAGCGCTGTGTCTGATGCTTTGACAAACTCGTAGGTCTTGGTTTCGTTTGACGACTCGTCGCCCATCACCTTGATGACCTCATTTCCTGAATAAGAACCTTCTACCTGTGTAGCCACAGCTACTGGTGCCTCTGCACCATTGTCATCGTCGCTACCACAAGAACTCATACCTAACACAACGGCTACTGCAGCCATCATGGTCATAAAACATTTGATTTTCATAAAACTACTAATATTTAATTATTGAAGATTTATCTTATTTCTCTGTGCTTAGTTGCTGTTTGGAATAGTCATACTCTGAACCATAGGCACTATGGGGAATCGTAAAGATGGCTATCATAAACAGCACTGCACAAGCTACTACCCACTTATTGAACTTCCACTTCATGGTGGCCAATGCAATCAGGAAGGCCAGAAAAGCCAAGAGCGTCTTATTGTCTGTCAGATCAGTACCGTAAGGGAATCCGGTCCACCAAGGGCCAAAGGCCGCATGCTGCACCATAGGGCCAAAGACGAAACCACCAATAAACAGCGTGAGCACTGTGATTTTCAGCCACCTGCGGTATTTCTTATGCGTCAGCACCAGCAGAAGGGTATAGACAGCAAACAGCATAGCTGCAAACATCAATAGGATGTGGGGCACCAGAATGCCTGCTGGCACCTCGTTGCGGAAACGGATCACCAGCGATTCGTCAGCACCATAGTCCTTGCCATCAACCGTGATGTAATATAGCAGTTTACCACCTACAGGCTGTACAGGCAATGCAGCCTGCCACTGCTCATCCTTCCACTCAAAATCCGCTGTAGTAAACGGGTCTTCTGTCGGATAACGACGATAATGTACCTGTGCCTTTGCACTGGAGGGTATGTCTTTTAGCGCGATGATTTCATCCTGCTGCACGCCACTTCTGGGCAGCTTCAGTTGATAACGCTCACCCTGCAACTCCACCATAATCTTCTTGGGGTGCGTAGGACCTGTCATGCGCTGATAAACGCTCAGCACCAGGGTAATCAGAATGGCCAAAAGCCAATACATATATTTCTTCATCTCACGGGAGGTGTTAAATGCACTTGGAATACGATGATCTCTTCGCCACGAAGTACCTTTACAGGAATCGTTGTGCCAGCCTTCAGCTCTGTCAGACGCTCCATATACTCGTTGATATCCTTCACGGCCTTGCCATCTATTTCCTGAATGACGTCACCACTACGGATGCCCGCATTATGGGCTGGTTTTCCTGCCACCACGATGTCGGCTCGCAGTCCAGGCTTATCGCTGGCGCCCATCACGTCGGGCATCAGTCCCAGCGTCACCTTAAACTTACCATGCTTCATGGTTTGTGTGCTGGGCACGTTGATATAGTCGGGTGTGGTAGGCATAGCAGACAGTCGACTGACCAGCTCCTGGGCATATTCCAGCGTCTGTTGCATACCGTCATAGTTCAGCGTTGAGGGTACGTCGGCAGGCGTATGATACTCCATATGGCCGCCTGTCGTGAGGAAGAGCACAGGGATTTCTGCAGCCACAAACGATGCCTGGTCGCTGGCGCCATAGCCATCAGCCACACAGCTCACATGCAGCCCCTGCTGTTCTGCGATTTTCTCTACCATAGCCTTAAACTGACTACTGGTACCTGTACCTGCTACACTCATGGCATTGTCGCGCATACGGCCTACCATATCCAGATTGACCATGCTGACCACACCTTTTATATTATTAGGAAGGTTGATGCGCTGATCGTCAGTTTGTTTCATCCAGTCTATGAACATCTTAGAGCCTACAAGGCCCTGCTCCTCTGCACCAAAGAACATAAAGATGATGCTTCGTGGCGAGCCTGTCTTCGCGAAATGCTTGGCCAGTTGCAGCACGACGGCATCACCGCTGGCATTGTCGTCAGCACCTGGGTGAACACCCAGCGTGTCAGGACGACGCGAACCGGAATCCTTGCCTCCAAGTCCCAGATGGTCGTAGTGAGACCCCACCACGATATACTCATTTTTGAGTATCTTGTCGTTGCCCGGTAGCACAGCAATGATGTTATGCGTCGTGCGCTTTTCCGTCTTTCCGTAGGTGAAGTCCTGATAATAACCTGTAGACTTCTTCCCTTTGACAATGGGCTTCAACTTCATGCTGCACAGCTGTCTAGCGATATATTCCGAGGCCAACGTGTCGCCATGAGTTCCCGGATATCTGCCACCCAGTTCCTGTGAAGCAAGATATTCCACAGTCTTCTTCATGTCATCCTGCTTCTGTGCTTGTGTAGACACAGCCAGAGCACAAGCCAACGTCAGTATCAATAATTTGTTACTCATAAACATCCAAAATGTTTTACGGGTGCAAAGGTACTACTTTCCCTTTACACCCGCAATCCCTATTTATATGGATTTTTTACACTATTGGCGCTGGCGCACAGCCTCGAACATGAGGATAGCGGCAGAGACGCTGACGTTGAGCGAATCAGTAATGCCCAACATCGGAATGCGGATATGGGCATCGGCAGCCTGACGCCATTGGTCAGTCAGTCCCGTAGCCTCAGTACCCATCACAATAGCGGTAGGTTGACGCATATCGGTATCGTAATACAAACTGGAGTCCTGCAACTGAGCGGTCAGAATACGAATACCATGCTGCTTCAGATAGGCTATACACTCGGACGAAGAGCACGCCACACAGGGTACGCTGAAAAAGGCGCCTGTCGAGGAACGCATAAGATTTGGATTATAGAGGTCGGTCAGCGGGTCACACACAATAACGGCATCAGCACCCGCAGCATCGGCAGAGCGCAGAATAGCGCCCAGGTTGCCTGGCTTCTCGACACGCTCCAAGACAACCACCAAAGGACTGTCGGACAATTGCAGGTCTTGCAGGGTGTGTTCGCGCGTCTTCACCTCGGCAATGACACCTTCAGTACCACCACGATAGGCCACCTTATTATATATAGCGGTGGACACCTGATACACGTGGACACCAGCAGTCGACGGCTCCTCACCACCATAGATCTCAGGACACCAAAACAGGCTATCAACCTGATAACCGCTCTGGATGCAGCGCTCAATCTCACGGCGACCCTCGACGACAAACAAACCATGCTTGCGGCGCTCTGAAGACTTCTGCTGCAACTCGAGCAACAGCTTCACTTTAGGGTTCTGTGCACTCGTCAACAATTCCATTTAATTATGCATTATGAATTATTATAGCTCTTCACATTCCTTCAGCCACAACGTCGCACAAGCGTCGCTAGCCATACGCCAGTCACCACGGGGAGACAGCGAGATGCTACCCACCTTCGGACCGTCAGGCAGACACGAGCGTTTGAACTGCTGAGAGAAGAAACGGCGACAGAACATGGTCAGCCACTTCTTGATGGTTTCCTTGTCGTAAGCGTCGCCAAAGGCTTTCTGTGCCAACAAGAAAATCTTGACAGGACGGAAGCCAAAGCGCAGGAAATAGTAGAGGAAGAAGTCGTGCAACTCATAGGGGCCCACAAGGTCTTCAGTCTTCTGCTGGATGTTGCCGTTTTGGTCGGCAGGAGTCAACTCAGGCGAAATGGGAGTATAGACAATGTCAATCAGCGTGTCACGCTCAGCGGCAAAAGCAGGCAGTTGGGCGATATAGCGCACCAGATATTGTATCAACGTCTTAGGAACACCTCCATTAACACCGTACATCGACATGTGGTCGCCATTATAGGTTGCCCAGCCAAGAGCCAGCTCGGACAGGTCACCCGTGCCAACGACAAGTGCAGAGAGTTTGTTAGCCAAGTCCATCAGGATCTGCGTACGTTCACGAGCCTGTGAGTTCTCATAGGTCGCATCATGTTTGGCAGCATCATGGCCAATATCCTCGAAATGCTGGGTCACGGCTTTCGCGATAGAAATCTCCATCTGCGAGATACCCAACAGCTGCATTAGCGTGGTGGCATTATCGTGAGTACGGTCACTGGTGCCAAAGCCAGGCATCGTCACGCCTACGATACCCTTACGGTCGAGCCCCATCTTGTCAAATGTTCGCACACATACCAGCAAGGCCAGCGTAGAATCCAAACCACCGCTGATGCCGATGACTACATGCTGACAGTTGGTATGCAACAGGCGCTTGGCCAGACCAGCCGTCTGGATATTCAGGATTTCCTCACATTCGGAAGTCATATGGTCATCAGACGGAATAAAGGGGTGAGGATCAACGGTACGGGTTAGCTCAAAGGGCTTGGCCTCAACACTCTTCGTCTTGATGATGACGGCTTCGGCATCACGCTGGGCATTGATGAACGTCGAATTAGAGTGACGCTCGGTACGCAGGCGTTCCACATCAATCTGGGCAGCCTGCAACTGCGGCTGGAACGAGAAGCGCTCGCCCTCAGCTAGCAACTGGCCATTCTCGAAAATCATGGCATTGCCGCCATAGACGACATCTTGCGTCGACTCGCCAAAACCGCTGGAGGCATAGACGTAGCCACACATCGTACGGGCACTCTGCTGGGCTATCAGCGAACAGAGATATTGGTGTTTGCCCACCAGCTCGTCGCTGGCAGAAAGATTGACGATAATGTCTGCACCTGCCATCGTGAGGTTGTTGCTGGGTGGAATCGGTGCCCAAACATCTTCGCAGATCTCTACGCCAAACAAGACACCATCGACGGTCTTAAACAATTTAGGATCGGCCGACAGATGAACAGGCGAACCAGCCAGATAGCAATCAGTAGGATTCAGGTCCTGTGCAGAGGCAAACCAGCGTTTCTCATAGAACTCGCTATAGTTAGGCAGATAGGTCTTGGGAACAACGCCCAACAGCGAGCCACCTTGAATGACGGCAGCACAGTTGAGCAACAAGCCACCCACCTGAACAGGCAGTCCGACGACGCAGATCACATCCAGCTGACGCGTAAACTCCATCAAGCGCATCAGGCCTTCCTCGGATTTAGCCAGCAGCAGTTGGTCGCGAAACAGGTCCTGACAGGTGTAACCCGTCAGCGACAGTTCCGGAAAACATATCAACTCGACGCCATCACTATCGGCCATAGCGATGAGTTTCTCGATTTCCTGTACGTTGTACTCCACATCGGCTACGCGTACGGCGGGTACTGCGGCAGCCACCTTGATAAATCCGTATTTCATAATTTCTAAGGTATTAACAATGATGAGTCGCCATAGCTCAGGAAACGGAAGTCGTGCGCTAAGGCATAGTCGTAGATCTTTCGCCAATCACCCTTGACAAAGGCGCTAACCAACAGCAACAACGTCGACTGAGGCTGGTGAAAATTGGTAATCAGCATCTTCACAATCTTATAGTCATAGCCAGGAGCAATGATGATTTGCGTAGAAGAATGGAGCACGGTGAGTTCGTGGCGGTCAAGCCAGTCGAGTAGCGCCTGTAACACACCTCTAACCTCTAACCTATCACCTCTTACCTCTTCATACGGCTCCCACTGGTTGACATGCAGTTCTTCCTCTGTGATATCAGGATTTTGCAGTACTTTCAAACCCATATAGTAGAGGCTCTCAAGTGTACGAACGCTGGTAGTACCCACCGCAATGGCCTCACCACCATGGGCTATCAGACGCTCAATAGTATGCCGACGAACAGCTATATACTCGGTATGCATGGCATGCTCGCCTATCGTGGCACTTTTGACGGGTTTGAAGGTGCCCGCACCAACATGCAGCGTCACCTCCTCACGCTCTATACCGCGAGCATCAACAGCCTGCAACACACGGTCAGTAAAATGCAGGCCTGCCGTAGGTGCCGCCACACTACCTTTAATCTTTGAGTAAACGGTCTGATAGGTAGTTTTATCGCTCTCCTGTGTCTCACGGTTCAAATATGGTGGGATAGGCAGTTCACCCATCACTTCAAGAATCTCTGCAAAAGAGACTCCCCCACTCCATTCGAAGTCAATCCATTGGCTGGTGCCATGCTCGCCTCGACGAGTAGCCCTAACTTCAATAGTTTGTCCCTTTACCTCTATCTCTCGTGTCAGCGTACCCTCTTTCCATTTCTTTTGGTTACCCACCAGACAGAGCCACGAGCAACTCATGGTCTGTTGAAACATCTGTTCGTAGTCAGCAGGCTGAGCAGGTTCAAGAAGGAAAATCTCTATGAGCGCTCCCGTATCTTTGCGAAAGTGTAGACGGGCCTGAATGACGCGGGTATTATTCATCACCATCAGAGCCCCTGAAGGCAGAAAGTCGGGCAACTGACGGAATACCGACTCGCTGACGACACCTTTGTTATAGATCAGCAACTTCGACTCGTCACGTTGCGCCTTTGGGAATTTGGCGATACGCTCGTCAGGCAAAGGGTAGTTATATGCTTCTATCTTAATATCTTTTGTATCCATAAATACTTATTCTTTAACAGAAAATCCATGCCATAATGACCGCTCTGACAACAGCATAGAGCAATGTCAGGGAAAGGACAGCCATAGGAATATCCAATAAACGGGCGGGATAAAGCGGTGGAATGGTAAAACGGCAGTACAGGCGATAGACGCCATAACCGACCAAAGCGCCCCAGCAAAGGCCTACCAAGATGTCGCCAGGATAGTGGACACCCAGATAGAGGCGCGTCCAGCAGTTGACCAGTGACCATGTTACCATAAAGATAATGAACAGGCGGTGGCGCATCAGCAGTGAGAAGAAGATTGCCAAGGAAAACGTGTTAGCAGCATGAGCCGAGAAAAAGCCATACTTTCCGCCACGATAGCCGTCAACGGTATCGACCAGCATGCCAATCTCTGGGTCACGGGCCGGGCGCCAACGTGCTACTAGCGGCTTGACGATGGTGTCGTCAATGGTACCTGCCAACAGCACACAAAGTCCGGCAGCAGCCAGAACAAGGAGGATGTCCCGCATATTCTTATTCGTGCGAACCACCACATAGAACAAAGCCAGATAGAGCGGTATCCACGTCTTGGCATTGGTGAGTGTGGTCACCAAAGAGTCAATCAGCAGCGATTGACTGCCATTTAGCATCAGCAGCAATGACTTGTCAAATTGTATGAGCTCTTCCATAGGGGTTTACATTTAACGAAATCCGTGATTATATGTCTTCTATATCGCTTGTCTGTAGCCAACCCTGCTTACCGTCGGCCAGACGAATCTCACGCCATGCTTTCATGGTACGGTCAGTAACTGTGACACGTGTACCCTCATGGAGCACAAACAGGTCAGTACCGTTCTTCGAGGGCGTACTCTTTACGGGTACTGCCGAGCGGATAATGATGGCGCCAGTATGATTTACCAACACCTGACGCTGCTGATAGGCACAAATATTACTCAGCACGAAAATAAAGAGGAACGTCAAGCCGCCGAAGAAGCCTACCTTTCGTAACCATATAGGTGAGGCAAACAAATAGGCCAAAGACAGGAGCAAAGCAGCCACAAGTGTAATAAGGGCTATCCATGCCCAGTCGTCGACACTCTGCAGGTTGACCAGCGAGTGCCACCAGGTCACAAAGAACATCTCTGACTCGGGCACAATCTTGTCAATGGTCTTCGAACGGGCCATCTGAAGATTCATCCGCACATCACCATCGCCTGGTGAAAGCTGCAATGCACGCTCGTAGGAGAGGATGGCATGCGTAAAGTCATCCATACGGTAGTAACTATTGCCCAAATTATAATAGAGGTCAGCCGACACACCCTGTTGCAACAGTTGCTCATAAGCCTTGGCTGCCTGCTGATAATGCTCGGCAGCATAAAGGCTATCGGCATCAGACTTGGTGACTGCCGAGGCCGGAAGTGCCGACAACAGCAATAGCAATAGTACCACAGGGGTATGCAAGCCACCTTTGCTTGACTTCTTCATCGTATTGGCTATTTGCGAAATGGCAGTAATAGCAGCATCATATACCTTATTCATGTTTCCAACGGTGTCTCCTGGAGCATAACGGGCAAACTCACACTCGTCAAGGGCTCCCAGGAACTGGTTGACCGTTTCCTCTGTCACGCCATAAAGTGCCAGCTTCTGACTGATATTTTCGCGCGACAGTTGGTCAACAGGCATGCTAAGCTTGTCGCCCACATAACCCCACAAAGCGCGTAACACCTCGTCATAGAATTCTGACAGACGGTTTGCCTGCATCAGCTTGCGGGCTTTCTTCAGACGCTTGACAGCCACCTTGTTGGCTCTTCCTGCACGCTGCTTGACGATATTGGCATTCTCGATAGCGCGACGACGGAAGACCACGAACAACGAAACGAAGATAGCCAGTAATGCACCCAGCCACGACCAATAGGCCTTAGATGCGAAGAAGTAATCGCCTCGCGCCCTCTGACGGGTACCGCCAGTATGGATATAACGAATGTCACGAGCCAACTGCTTGATGTCTTCCTGATTCGTAAACGATGCAACTGTAGTCTGTCCGTCACCCTTAGCCACATGAAGCTCGAACCCTTCTGTCTTCAGCGTCTGGTAATTGTTCGTCGACGTATCGAAATAAATATATTCCACAGGAGGAATCTCATAGTCGCCCTGATGACGTGGTACAGCCAGGAAGTCGTAGGTGATTGTTCCCTCCAGACCATTAGTCGTCAGATGGGTCTTATCAGTAACTTTGGCATCATAGCAGTCAAAGTCCTTCGGCATCTTGACAACAGGCTGCCTCAACAGTTTCATGTTACCCACGCCAGTAACCGTCACACGCAGGTTTACAGGATCGTTAGCCTTGACCTCTGTCTTGTCAAGTTGGGCGGAGATCTGGAACTTACCCACACCACCCGAGAAACCCGCAGGGCGCTGAGGAAGAGGGTCTACCTGAATAGTCACCGCAGGAGCCTTAATCTGTTTTTTAACCTCTACATATCCGCTACCACCATTGAAGAAGGCCTCAAACGGATCGACAGACCTGTTCTGCTGTACGACAATACCATCATAGGTAATGCTGGGAATCTCCAGTTTTCCCGTAGCCTGTGGGAACATCACATACTGTTGCCACGTGACGGTACGATACTGACGACCATTAAAGGTCTCAATCTTAAAGCTTTTCTCCTGAGGAAGAGGAACTTCGCGGGTATAGAAGCTCTTCAGGTCAGGCATCTTTCCACTCAGCTGGGTCAGTCCGACAAGTGTATATACCTTATAGGTTAACAGAATAGGTTCCTGCTCACGTACACGCTGTTTAGAGGCGCTGACCTTGATAAACAGGTCGCTACCAGAGATGGCACTACCAGCAGGACGCAACTCACCCGTTCCGCCTCCACCCTGTTGGCGTGCAGACGACTGTCCACCAGAAGAGGCCTGTCCTGACACTTTGATATGTACCTCGTTAGAACGAACGTTCTTGCCGTCGATGGTAGCCTGTGCTGGACCAATGGTAAAGTTGCCCTGCTTGGTGGCGACGACAATGTAGGTATAGGTGACAGATGAGGTGCTGGAGGTATGTCCGTTAACCATCTGGAAACTCGACTGCGTAGACGTGCTTGGTCCCATCAAGACATCCAGTTCACCAGGAATCATTCCTGCCCGGAAGCCCTTCACGTCTTGCGTATTGACAGTATATGACAGACGGAACTGCTCACCCACAGCGACCTGTGAGGGAGCACGACCGACAATCTGTTGAGCCTTAGCGGCAACGACAGTCGCCAAACAGATAATGAGTATTAGATATTTCTTCATGTTCCTTCTTACCAGTTTTTCTCCAGCTGACGACGGTTGGGTTGCTGCTGCGCCTTCTTCATGCGCTGCTGGGTCTGTTTCTCTTCTTGCATAGCGGCATTCAACATCTGCTCAGCATTCTCGCGACTCATTTGCTGCTGTTGTTGTTCTTGCTTCTTCTGTTGTTGTTTTTGCTGTTGCTGCTTCTGCTGCTCTTGCTGCTTGTCTTGTTTGTTTTGCTGGTTCTTGTCCTGCTGCTGTTTCTGCTGGTCCTGCTGTTGTTTCTGCTGACGCTTACAGAGTGTCAGATTATAACGGGTCTCATCGTCAGTGGGATTGTTGCGCAGGGCTTCCTTATAGGCCTCAATCGCCTCGCCATACATGCGTTTTCCCTGACAAACAACACCCATATTATGGTATGCCTGAGCACGACGAATCGGGTTCGTCTCGAGTTTTGCTGCTGTCTCGAATTGCGCAACAGCTGCCGAGTCTTTCTGCTGTTGCATCAAAGCATTGCCCAAATTATAGCAAGCCTGCGGATTACGAGGATTCTTCTCCACCGCCTTCCGGTATGATACTTCTGCCTCCTTATTGTTGCCGGCACGGAACTGCTTGTTCCCCTGACGCACTAGTTGACGGTCACCTTGGGCCATCAGAGTTGTGGCAGTCAGTAGCAGACAGATGACAGTAGCCACTTTCTTGCGCTTAAACAGCGAAATATTTTTCAGCACAGGGTTCTTGGCCTCCAACAGGCAAGTCTCAAGAATCAGCAACAGCAGAACGATAATGGCCACAGCCTGGAATTGCTCGTCATAGTCGCTGTAGATGGTCGATTCTGTCTCCTTCTTCGCCAACTTGTCGAGTTCGGCATCCAACTGATCCTGCGCACTACTATTGTTTTCCACATGGATATAGGCGCCACCACCTGCTTCCGCAATCTGGCGACACATCTCCTCGTTAAGCCCCGTCATCACGGTCTGACCAGTTTGGTCTTTCATATAGTTGCCGTCACCCGTAGGAATAGGAGCACCTTGAGGAGAACCTACGCCCAACACATAAACGCGTAAGCCTTTCTCTTTGGCATTCTTGGCAGCCTCAAGCGCTCCACCTTCATGGTCTTCACCATCAGTAATGACGATAATGGCCTTGCCGATACCCTCCTGTTGGGTGAAACTATGAGAGGCCATATCAATGGCTTTAGCAATATCAGTTCCCTGTACGGAAATCATCGACGGGTCGATATTCGAGAGGAACATCTTCGCAGACACATAGTCGCTCGTAATAGGGAGCTGGATGAATGCATCTCCAGCAAAGACAATCAGTCCAATCTTATCGTTCGTAAAATGGTCTACCAGATTCTCGACCATCATCTTCGAACGGTCCAAACGACTGGGTGTCACATCCTCTGCCAGCATAGAGTTGCTGATATCCATAGCGATAATGGTCTCAATACCTGTACGCTTCTCATGGCTGATCTTCGTACCAAACTGTGGACGAGCCAGCGTAACGATGAGCAACGCCAACGCTGCCAAAAGCAGGCAGAACTTGACCAAAGGACGGAAGCGTGATACATCGGGCATCAACTGGCGTACAAGCTCCGGATCACCAAAACGGCGCAAACGTTTCTTTTGCTGGTGCACCATGAAGAAACGTAATAGTGCCAACAAAGGTATCAGCACTAATAAATAGAGGTATATTGGGTCTTCGAATCTAAACATGGCACTTATGGTAATTTTCTGAATACAGTTATTCTCAACAGCATCTCCAGCAACAATAACAGCATAGCAGCCAGCGCATAGGGTTGGTAGGCTTCATAGCGTTTGCTGAATCTCTTGACATTGAGCTTTGACTTCTCTAACTTGTCAATCTCTTTATAAATTTGCTGCAACTCACGATTGTTTGTAGCGCGATAGAAGTCGCCATCGGTAGCTGCCGCAATATCACTCAGCGTCTTGGTATCGATCTCGACAGGGATATTCACATATTGCACCCCCCCAGCCACAGACATGGGATAGGGAGCAACCTTGTTGGTACCCACACCAATGGTATAGACGCGTATGCCCAAACTCTTGGCAATCTCTGCAGCGGTCAGCGGCGACAAGTCACCACGGTTGTTCGAACCATCCGTCAGCAAGATGACCACACGGCTCTTGGCCTTCGAGTCCTTCAGACGCGAGACAGCATTAGCCAGTCCCATACCGATAGCTGTACCGTCTTCTATCAAACCACGCTGGGCAATATCAGTACGCACATTCTGTAACAACGACAACAGCGACGCATGGTCAGTGGTCATCGGACACTGGGTGAAAGCCTCGCCGGCAAAGATGGTCAGACCGATATTGTCATTGGGACGTCCTACGACAAATTCAGCAGCAACCTGCTTGGCAGCCTCTATGCGGTTAGGCTTTAGATCCTCTGCCAACATAGATGTCGAAACGTCCATTGCCAGCATGATATCGATACCTTCCATCGTCTCGTTTTTCCAGGAGTTCTGGGTCTGTGGGCGCGCAAGAATGACGACCAACAGCACAAAGACAGCCAGACGCAGCAGCAGCTGTATAGGCATCAGCGTGACTTTCCACGAGCGGGGTGCATAGCGGTACACCGACGTGTCGCTCATCCGTAGCGTGGGCTCCGTCTTCTTTCTGTACAGCAGATACCAAATCAGATATGGTATAATCAGCAGTAGCAGGAACAAATATTCTTGATTGGCAAATTCCATGTGTTACTTCAACAGTTGATAAACAATGTATAATACATAGCTGAACAGCAGGACGGCCGACGTCACCAGCACGCCGATGATGCTCTTCAGCACACGACGTTCCTTGCGAGAGCGCTGGTCTTCTGCCGACAGCTGCGGTTTGACGACCTCCTCGGTAGGTTGGTTCTCTTGCTTCGTCTGGTTGATGAAGTCAATAGCACTAACCAGGTTGGCGTCATTCTCATTAATCTGCGTAGAATACTTGGCAAACTTCACGAGGTCAGCTGTCGTAAACAACTGGCGCAACTCGTCTAACGACTGCTGGTCGGTACTCATCAGACGATCTATGATCTCACTACTGGTCATCTCCATAGCGGAGAAGCCGTAACGTTCTTCGATATAGCGTCGCAACGTATCCGTTAGCTTCGTATAGTACTCCTTAGAGTCCTCAGTCGTCAGCATTCGGTTTGCCTTGATCTCTTCAATCTCCTTCATGGCTTTCTGATGAGGCAGCAGACGCTTGACAATCTTTATATGCGTAATGATGGGCTTATTGTCACGCAGACGTAGATAGAGATAATAACCGACAACCATCACCAGCAGCATCAGCACGCTCAACCAGAAAGGCAGCGACCAGTCAGCCCATAGGAAAGGATTGTCCTGCACGTCCTTAGGTCCGAAGAACTGGTCCATCTTGGTCGTGTCGACTTCCACTTCCACCACTTTCAGGGCCAGGTCACTAGAAGCATACTCCTTACCATTCACCTTGACCTTGAACGGAGGCAAGTGATAAAGGTTGCCGTCGAAAGCTGTCAGCACAATGGCAAGTGTCTGTTTGCCGTCCACGACAGACTGCTGGGTGGCAATCACTTCTACGCCAGGAACCAACATCTGACGCGGCTGGAATGTCGGAAACTCTACCTTTGCATCATCGTTAGCCTCAACCGTCAGCGTCACCTGAGCCTGTTCGCCAATCAGCATTTCGATAGGCGTAATCTTAGCTTGCACACTCGCTTGAGCAAATGTGTATAACGAACTGATTATGAGGATTATTGTGAGTAAAAATCTATTCATCTAACTACGTCTTTTAAATAGCATTAGCAGCGCTTTCACATAGTCTTCATTAGTAGCTATCGACACCAAATCTACATTGCTTTTCGTCATAGCCTCACGCAATTGCTGCTGGCGATTGTTCCAATAGCGCTCATGGGCCTGACGCAGTCGACGACTGCTGGTATCAATATACTGCTCGAAACCAGTCTCAGCATCCACCACGCGCATTAATCCCACGTCGGGTAGCTCTCGGGCACGAAGGTCGTACACCTGCAAGGCTACGACATCGTGCTTACGGTTGGCAATCTGTAGTGGCTGCAGGAAATCCTGATTCGCATAGAAGTCGCTCAGCACGAATGCTGTGCAGCGTCGTTTGGCTACACTCGTCAGGAACTCCAGAGCCTGCTTGACGTCCGTACGCTTTGACTCCGGATGGAAGTCGAGCATCTCGCGGATGATATAGAGGATATGCTTACGACCCTTCTTGGGCGGTATGTACTTCTCTATTCGGTCAGAGAAGAACACCACACCAATCTTGTCGTTGTTCTGGATAGCTGAGAAGGCGATGGTAGCGGCAATCTCCGTCACCATGTCGCGCTTCATCTGACGTTGCGTACCAAAGTCCAGCGAGCCACTGACGTCTATCATCAGCATCACCGTCAGCTCTCGCTCCTCCTCAAACACCTTGACATAAGGACGATGGAAGCGCGCCGTCACATTCCAGTCAATATCGCGCACGTCGTCACCATACTGATATTCGCGCACCTCGCTGAAGGCCATACCCCTACCCTTGAAGGCAGAATGGTATTGCCCTGCGAAGACGTTCGAACTCAGGCCGCGTGCCTTGATCTCAATCTTCCGTACTTTCTTGAGGATTTCAGAAGTCTCCATATTCTAGTTATACTAGTCCAACTAGTGCTACTAGTCTTTAGGGCACCTCAACCTTATTAACAATCTTCGAGATAATCTCCTCGCTGGTGATATTGCTGGCCTCAGCCTCATAGGTCAGGCCAATACGGTGGCGCAACACATCGTAGACAACGGCACGCACATCCTCAGGCACCACATAGCCGCGACGCTTGATGAAGGCGTAGGCACGGGCAGCCTTGGCTAAATTGATGGAGGCACGGGGTGAACCGCCAAACGAGATCATGTCCTTCATATCTTTCAGTCCATAGCGGTCAGGATAGCGCGTAGCAAAGACGATATCGGCAATATACTGCTCGATTTTCTCGTCAATATACACCTCGCGAACCACCGAACGGGCCTTCAGAATCTCTTCAGACGTCGTCACTGGTGTCACCTTTGGCAACGACTCACCGATATTCTCGCGAATAATCTTCTTTTCTTCCTCAATGGTCGGATAGCCAATGACCACTTTCAGCATGAAACGGTCTACCTGAGCCTCAGGCAACGGATAGGTACCTTCCTGCTCGATGGGGTTCTGTGTAGCCATCACAAGGAAAGGGTTCGGCAGGTCGAAGGTCTCAGCACCAATGGTTACCTGCTTCTCCTGCATGGCCTCGAGCAAAGCACTCTGCACCTTTGCCGGAGCACGGTTAATTTCGTCTGCCAACACAAAGTTTGCGAATACCGGGCCTTTCTTAACCTGGAACTTCTCGTCCTTCTGTGAATAGATCATCGTACCCGTCACGTCAGCAGGCAACAAGTCGGGGGTAAACTGTATACGACTGTAGGTAGCATCAATCAGCTGTGACAATGTCTTGATGGCCAACGTCTTAGCCAGACCAGGAACACCCTCCAGGAGAATGTTGCCGTCGCTCAGCAAACCAATCAGCAAGGAGTCTACCAAGTGTTTCTGACCCACAATCACACGATCCATACCCGTCACCAGATTGGTAACGAAACTGCTTTGTTGTTCAATCCGCTGATTCAACTCACGGATATCAATAGCTTCTGCCATAGTTTTCTATTTTTTGTTTCTTTCTGTTCTTCTAATTTCAAAATGCAAAAGTACGCATTTCTGCCCTCATTACGCGCACACACATACCTAAATAATATTAAAAAAGTTTCCTAAAACTTACATTTTAAGAAACTTTTCATATCATTCTACCCTACTTGCGTCGCTTCTTCAGCTCCAGCTTGGGAATCTTCAACTTCTGACCGGCCTTGATTTGCGGATTACGCGGCAGATCGTTATACACTTCTATGTAGCACTCCATATCCGGCCCCAGATGGGCACGACAGATGCTGTAGAAGGTCTGGCCAGGCTGAATGGTGATTTCCTCAGCGGTACCCACGATACGATAGGCACCCAACCGTACACGCTCATCCTTGGCGGCATAGCGGTCTGCTGTTTGTTCTTCAGCCTTGGGCTTTTCCTTAACTTCTACCTTGAGGTTTTCCTTTGCTTCTTCTTTGACGACAGCCTTAATCTCCTCTTTGACTTCCGCCTTGACATCTGGCGTATCAACAGGCTGTTCAGCAACCCTGATGGTATCCTTCACCCATACGGTATCTGCCACAGCTACAGGCTGTTGGCGACGACCATACTCATAACCGCCAAAGGCTGACAGGGCCATCAGCACGAGTACCAGCGCAGCCAGCGCCAGCCAGCGACCCCAAGGGCGAGGCTCGTCGGGCTCTTCAGGCTCATAGAGCTCTTCGTGCTCGGGCTCATTGGGCTCATTGCCCTCATTGGTCTCATTAGGCTCATTGGTCTCATTAGGCTCATTGGCCACATTAGGCTCATTGCCCTCATTAACCACTTCCTGCTCTTCCTCGCTGGCCTCGTCAGGCATATCGGCAAACTCCACACCATCGTTCAGCACTACGGTTTCAAACTGCGAGAAGGGTCTGTTCACCAGCTCCTTCATCACCGCATCTGGCGTAAACGTCACCTTCGAGTGGCTGTCTATCACCACACGTTCTCCCGTTCTTACGCTGACACTCTCGCGGGCTTCGACGTTGATAATCTTAAACGTGCCCAGTCCCTTCACCTTCACCTGGTCACCTTGTTGCAGACGCTGCATGATCAGGTTAAAGAACTCCGTAGCAAAGCGGTTGGCATCTTTAGGTGCCAGCCCGTTTTTCTCGACCAGTATTTTGGCAACTTCCTGTATCGTCTGTTTTCCCATAACTACTGTCCGCCTCCTTTCAGTTGTGTTTTCAATGTCTGGTTAGGTTTGAAGTTCAGCACCAATTTAGGTGGAACGAGCATACGCTGCCCCGTTGAAGGATTGACCATGATGCGCTCCATCTTCTTCTTCGTCTCAAAAAGTCCAAAGTTAGGCACCAGCACGGTATTGTCCTCCTGGAATGCATCAGCCATTGCATTAATCAGGTTGGTTGCCAGCGTCTGGGTATCTTTTGCGGTATAACCCGTGCGCTCAGCCAGTTCAGCTATAAATTCCTTGTTGTTCATATTTTTGTTGTGGCATATAAGTCAAACTCTTCGGCATCAGTAATGCGAACATCATAGAACGCACCAATGGTCAGCAGCTCGTCGGCAGGAATGAGCACCTCGGGGTCTACCTCAGGAGAACAGAACTCCGTACGTCCCACAAACCAGTCGCCCTCCTGGCGGTCAATGATGACACGCATCTGACGTCCCACCTTCTCGGCCTCCAGCTCAGCGCTGATATTCTGCTGTACGCGCATCAGCTTGTCCAGTCGCTGTTGCTTCACCTCTGCAGGCACGTCGTCCTCATAGTGCTTGGCACTATAGGTACCTTCTTCCTCACTATAGGCAAAGGCGCCCATACGTTCGAAACGGGCCCACTTGACAAACTCCAGCAACTCACGGAAGTCGTCGTCCGTCTCACCTGGAAATCCTACCATCAGCGTAGTACGGATATGGATGCCTGGCACTTCGCGACGCATACGACGTATCAGCTCGTAGGTTTCCTCCTTGGTCACATGTCGCAACATACGACTCAGCATGTGGTCGCTGATATGCTGCAGGGCTATATCCAAATACTTGCAGACGTTCTTCTTCTCGCGCATCACTCTCAGCAGATCCCACGGGAAGTGTGCCGGATAGGCATAGTGCAGGCGAATCCACTCTACACCTTCAATATCGGCCATACGCTCAACGAGTTCAGCTATCTGCTGCTTACCGTTGAGGTCGACACCATAGTAGGTCAGCTCCTGAGCAATCACATTAAACTCCTTGACACCCTGGCTGACCAACCAGCGCACCTCGTCGAGAATCTCATCCATCGGACGGCTTTGATGCTTACCCGTGATGATGGGAATGGCACAGTAGGCACAATGGCGGTCGCAGCCTTCTGCAATCTTCAAGTAGGCATAGTGGCGCGGAGTAGTGAGGTGGCGGTGGAAATCTTCTGATGTATCTAGTTTCTCTTGTTCTTCTAGTTTCTCCAGATCTACCAGCAGCTGCTTATAGTTGAACTTCCCATACCACCCGTCGACCTCAGGAATCTCAGCTTCGAGGTCGGCCAGATAGCGCTCTGACAGACAACCCATGACGTAGAGCTTCTGCAACCGGCCCTCTTCCTTGGCTTGCGCGAGTTCCAGTATGGTGTCGATGCTTTCCTGTTTGGCATCTTCGATAAAGCCGCAGGTGTTGACAACGGCAATATCAGCCGTAATATCGTCCGAGTCGTGGCTCACCTGATAGCCGTTAGCCTCGAAGAGGCCCATCAGCTTCTCCGAGTCCACCAGGTTTTTCGAACAACCCAGGTTAATGAATTCTATGGTCGGCTTATTCATTCTTAAAAAGTGAATCAACAAACTGCTGTCTGTTAAACAACTGCAGGTCCTGCATACCCTCACCCAGTCCGATATACTTCACGGGCACCTTCAACTGGTCTGAGATACCAATGACGACGCCACCTTTGGCCGTTCCGTCGAGCTTGGTGATGGCCAGCGAGGTAATCTGGGTCACGGCAGCAAACTGCTTAGCCTGTTCAAAGGCGTTCTGTCCCGTAGAGCCGTCGAGCACCAACAGTACCTCGTCGGGAGCCTCGGGCAACACCTTCTTCATGACATCTTTGATTTTCTTCAACTCGTTCATCAGGCCCACCTTATTGTGCAGACGGCCTGCCGTATCTATCAGCACCACGTCGGCACCATTGGCCTTCGCACTCTGCAGGGTATCGAAAGCGACAGAGGCTGGGTCTGAGCCCATCTGCTGCTTCACCACGGGCACTCCTACCCGCTCACCCCAAATGCAGAGCTGTTCTACGGCAGCAGCACGGAACGTGTCGGCAGCACCCAGATAGACTTTCTTACCTGCCTGTTTGAACTGCCAGGCCAGCTTGCCGATGGTAGTGGTCTTGCCGACGCCGTTGACGCCCACTACGAGTATCACGTAGGGCTGATGGTCGCTGGGCAAGTCCCAATTGTCGCTATCCTCCGTATTATTCTCTGCCAACAGCGAGGCAATCTCGTCGCGCAGAATGGCGTTCAGCTCGCTGGTCGACACATATTTGTCGCGAGCTACACGCTCCTCGATACGCTCGATAATCTTCAGCGTGGTCTCCACGCCTACATCCGACGTAATCAGCACTTCCTCGAGGTTGTCCAGCACATCGTCATCCACCTTCGACTTTCCGGCTACGGCACGTGCCAGTTTGTCGAACACGCTGGTCTTGGTTTTCTCCAAACCTTTGTCCAGTGTCTCTTTCTTTTCCTTATTAAAAAAGCCAAAAATACCCATAATTTTCTACTATTTGGGTACAAAGTTACAAAAAAATAAGGCTGCAACCAAACATTGCAGCCTTATTTTTATCTCTACTATAGAATATTAGTTCTTAAAGAAGTCCTTAACGGCCTCGTTGGGAACCATCTGCTCGTCGAAGATGTAAGCACCAGTCTTGGGGCTCTTTACCATCTTGATAACCTTTGTGTAAGCGCGACCATCCTTTGAGCCTTCGTGGAGGGTAGCGACGGTTTTCTTTGCCATGCTTTAAATCAGTTTATTTGATTTCCTTGTGCACAGTCATGCGCTTCAGGATGGGGTTATACTTCTTCAGTTCCATTCTCTCGGGGGTGTTCTTACGGTTCTTCGTCGTGATGTAACGGCTTGTTCCGGGCAGTCCACTCTCCTTCATCTCAGTGCACTCCAGAATCACCTGAACGCGATTACCCTTTGCTTTCTTACCTGCCATGGTATTAGTCTCCTATTACTTTAATGTCTTTCCAATCTACAAAACCTTTAGCAACAGCCTGCTTCAGGGCAGCGTCCAGACCAACTTTATTAATCATACGCAGACCAGCGGCGCTGATCTTCAACTGAATCCAGCAAGCCTCCTCGACATAGTAGAACTTCTTGCTGAACAGGTTTACATCAAAGCTGCGCTTTGTGCGATGCTTTGAGTGAGACACATTATTTCCGATCTGTGCCTTCTTTCCCGTAATCTGACAAATCTTAGACATTTCTATCTATTTTTTCTTTGTTACTTAAATATAACTTACTCCAAACAGGGTGCAAAGGTACGAATATTAATTGAGAATTGAAAATGGAGAATTGAGAATTAGCAAACTCTTAATATTTTTTAACTCTCGCAATATACTTTACCCTTCCTTTTCGCTTGTTTCAGTCTCCGTTTTCAGGAAATTGAGGAACAATTCCATCGCCTTATTGGTGGCAATGGCCAGGTTAATGTCACGTCCGTGGTTCTCCTGAATCAACATCGTCACCTGATGGTCCTGATTGCCGCATGCCAACCAAATGGTGCCGATGGGAATCTCCTTGGGACCACCCGTAGGTCCGGCAAAGCCCGTCGACGCAATGGCGTAGTCGGTATTCAGCGCCTTACAGGCTCCAACGACCATCTGAATAGCCACTTCCTCACAGACGGCAGTCTTCTCTATCATCACCTGCGGGTCTACACCCAGCAGATTCTCCTTGGTTTCGTCGACATACGAGATGATGCCGCCCTTGAAGTATTTCGAAGCGCCAGGCACGGCAATGATGGCTTCGGCGATACGGCCTCCCGTACAGCTCTCGGCAGTACCTACGGTTTTCTCCATCTCCCACAGCATCTGGCTGACTTCCCTGCTGATAATCTTACTTTCAAAATCCATGGATTAATTTTACTATTTGACGATTTTACTATTTTACTATTTGACGATTTAATTATTTGACTATTTGACTATTTACGATTTGACTATTTAATGGTCCAATGGTGAAATTGTCCAATGGTGAAATTGTCCAATGGTCAATTAAACGTGACTTTGCTGAACGCTGGTGCGTCAATCGGACAGAACTGCTTGTCCAGGAACTTATAGTAGCCCACAATGCCTATCATGGCGGCATTGTCCGTCGTGTAGCTGAACTTCGGAATGTATATCGTCCAGCCGTAGCGCTTGGCATGATCGTGGAAAGCGTTGCGCAGGCCGTTGTTGGCACTCACGCCACCGGCTACCGCCACATGCTTGATGCCTGTCTGCTTGACGGCGAGCTTGAGCTTCTTCATCAGTATGTCGACGATGGTCCATTCCAGCGAGGCGGCAATGTCTTCCTTATGGTGTTCGATGAAGTCGGGATCGTCCTCCACCCATTTCCTCAGGTTATACAGGAACGACGTCTTCAAACCTGAGAAGCTGTAGTCCAGTCCAGGGATGTGCGGCTCAGAGAACTGATAGGCTTTCGGATTGCCCTGACGGGCCAGTCGGTCGATGATCGGACCACCGGGATAGCCCAGTCCCATCACCTTCGAACACTTGTCGATAGCCTCGCCGGCAGCGTCGTCTATCGTCTGTCCCAGCACCTCCATATCGTTGTAGGCGTTCACCTTGACTATCTGCGAGTTACCGCCGCTGACCAGCAGACAGAGGAACGGCAGCGGAGGCTGTGTGCCCGACGGTTCTCCGTCAGGTCCTATTTCCTTGATAAAGTGTGCCATTACGTGCCCCTGCAGGTGGTTCACGTCTATCAGCGGAATGCCCAGCGAACGGGCAAAGCCCTTGGCGAAGTTCACGCCTACCAGCAGCGAACCCATCAGGCCCGGCCCTCGTGTAAAGGCCACGGCCGACAGCTGCTCCTTCTGGATGCCTGCCCGCTTGATGGCTTCGTGCACCACAGGCACCACATTCTGCTGGTGTGCCCTCGAGGCCAGCTCAGGCACCACGCCGCCATACGACTCGTGTACAGCCTGCGACGCCGTCACGTTCGACAGCAGCACGCCATTCTTCAACACAGCCGCCGACGTGTCGTCACAGCTCGACTCTATACCTAATATATATATATCCTTCTGTTCCATAACGCTGCATTATTTGTATTTAAATCATTTTACGCAATTTGTCGGGATGCATGCGCATGTCCCAAAATGCTGCAACGCGAAGGACATCACCCTTGACGTAATAAATGATTTTGTAATACTTGTTAATAATGGATGCGCGATAACATATTTTCCTGTCGCTCAGTAGTGGCTCAGGAAATCCACTTTCGGGATGATTCAACAGTCCTTTCTGCTTATTTAAGTATTTCTGATGAAGTTTAACAGCTGCACGCTGGCCTCCCATCTCATTATAATAGACAAGGATGCGCAACCATTGTCGTTGAGCACGTTTAGAAATTTCTATTTGCATCACTTTGTTCCAAAACTGTCAAGCAATGCTTGGCATTCTACATTGAACTGCTCGCCAGTAAGTACTTCTCCACGCTCAAATTCTTTCTCAGATTCCTCAAGGTCAGCCATAGCCTCCTCATAGGTATGTAATATGGGAGGAACGCTGGTAGCTGATGGCTCAATAAGCTTCTCCGCTAACCACTTACGATTGCTTGCCGTTAGCGAAAGGCCTTGGAGATACATCCAGAGATTATTCATTGATACTGCATTCATATCGCGAATTGTTTTGTTTACTGCTGCAAAGTTAAGAAGAAAAAACGAAAAAGCAAAATAATGCAGCGGATTTTTAAGCGAAGCTGCCCCTGACGCTCACACACCCCAAAGACAAATAAGGTAAGAACTGCCTGCGACTCTCACGAGCCGCAGGCAGCATAGAAACTAATTTACATAACTTTTAAAAATAACTTTCAGCTCTACACCTCACGGTGCATTAGTGAGCCATTCTAACAATCATAATCAATTATTATGATCCACAGGGTACTTCCCTGCGTTTATGGGTAAAGTACACAGCAGAACCGACCCTACTGTGTACTTGAGGGATTACCAGTCTTCTTCGTCGTCGAAGTCGAAGTCACGAGAGAGCAGCTTTGTGTCGTCCTTAACCTCTGTGTCGTTTAGTCCGACTGAGGAAGTGACGGTAAGGAGAGCCTTCTCTATACGGATAACGTCCGTAGCGGGTTGCATATATCTCTTTTTCATATTTAAGTCCTCCATGATTATTTAATGATTACTTTCTTTCCGTTCACGATATACAGGCCTTTGGTAGGCTGAGCTACACGCTGACCAGCGATATTATAGAATTCGCCATTGAACAGAGTCTTTGCCTCGCTATTGATATTAGCAATTCCAGTTACATCGTCATCAAAGCCAATGAACGAGCGTGCAGAAGAGACAGAACCTGCAGGCAGGTAAACCTTACCACTTGCCAAAGCAGAGCCACTCCACTTATAGAATCCAACCGTTCCACCATTATTGTACAACACATAGTCGCCAACACCGTCATCACCATCGCTGATAGCCAACAAATTGGTAGCAAGAGTTGTAGGCTGTTCATTCAGCACAGTAGCAGTCTTTGTTCCAGCTCCCTTCAGCAGTAGAGGAACGTTAGCACGTACTTGTGTTACACTTGTCAGATTAACTTTTGAATCAGCCGAAGTCACTGCAAAAGCATCACCCTCAGCAAACTCCAAGTCGCAAGGAGTAACGTAGGTTGCCCAGCCAGCTGAGGAAATGGAGACAGGAACCTTATCCTCTTCCCACTCAATAGCAAGAACACCAATATACATTGCACCACTAGCTAAAATACCGATATATCCGTAATTATCTTCATTATCAATGGTCAATTCTCCGTTTGTATTTCCTGTGGAAAACTTAATCGTTCCAAGTTCTTCTCCTTTATTGGCTCCATATAGTTCACTTGGACTACTATAAGCAGAATTCTTACCATAAATTGTAAGGTAGCGTTTATCTGTGTTACTACCTGCCCATTTCACATAGATTTTCTTTACTCTACCTGCAGAAGCTGTTGTTACTATTCCTGCAGGAGACTGATTGCGGATCTGAATATAGGTCTGCCCCGTCATACTCTGACCAGTATATGTTGCAGTAGTTGTTAATCCACTCACATTCGTCCAATTTTGATAGCTCGAATTACCAGCAAAAGTCACGTTGCTAATTTCTATTACGTCAACGCTAGCATCTCCAACTTTAAGCGTAAATGACTTTTCGTCAGCATTATATTCACTTGTGGTAGCGGTGTTTGCCTTAATGGTGGTTGTTCCGTATCCAACAGGTGTGATAATACCATTAGCAGCAATCGTTGCTACACTCGTATTTGTACTTGTATAAGTAACAGCACCGTTTGAGTTTGTTTCAAACGTAAATGAAGTCGTTCCTGCAGCTTTATTGATTGTGATAGAAGTTAATGCTGCTTCACCGTTCTTCCATTGGCTGGTAGGATTAATAAGCTTTGACTCGATGCCTTCAGCAGCAATTGGAGCAACCTTAATTACACCGTCATCCATTATTAGCAGACCTGTAACATCGTATTTACCTCCGTTAGATAAAGTCGGATTGACAGAGAACTTATCAATGTATTTAATTGATTCCGTGTTATCAGTGAATGATGAAGTTGCTGAGTTATAAATGACATTCTCAAACTTCACCATCATACTCTGATTCGCAGTAGAAACAGCACCAATAGACTTCGTCAAGGTTGTCACAGAGCCGTCAGTAAGAGTCAAACCGCCTGTTGTTGATTTAACTTCCTTAATTACTGTTGCACCTGAACTATATACACACAATGTTGCGCCAGTAACGGTTCCGTTAATAATATTTCCTGCTGTAAAGCCATGACTGTTTGTATTAATTGCTGCTCCTATACCATTTTCGTCTATGATATATGCATAGTTGGTGGTTGCATAATTTACTAATGCGTTTGTAAAGGTGATTTTTGCCTTAGAACCAGTACCCGTATTATATGGGGCACTTCCTATAGCAGTTTGCAGGGCACTAATTCCATCAAATACTCCATATACATTTAAGGTATAGCTTGCTACAGCTCCTTCATATGTATCATTTTCTGTATAAATAGCCTTAATGGTGGTTGTACCAGGATTAACAATAGTAACAACACCACTGCTATTAATAGTTGCTACACTTTCGTTAGTACTGCTATAAGTGATTTCTGAAGATATAGCAGCTGGAGAAATTGTTGTCAGTGTAGGCAATGAGGGCGTGTCGCCCTTATAAACCTCTGCAGAAGCTGCACTCCAGCCGAGAGAAGTAGCCGTTTTGCTAGAAGCCTGCTTTTTGAAGAGATAACAATTGGGATAGGAATTTGATGTTGAATATGCACCTATACTTGAACTATTTCGTCCGATATAACGAGTATTAGAAGAAACATTTAATATCTTATATGCATTAGTTGATGGAAAAATAGACCATTGTTCTTTAGTATTTGTTGTAGTCGTAGCTGTTTCAAAATTTGTACTACTTCCACTATATCCTAAATAATCTGAACTACTATATTTTAGAGTGTAATATGTGTTCTTTCCACTCGTTACCGTCCCCAATGTAAATTCCAATGGAGTTGCTGTCGAAGTAGTGATGGTATTATTTGATACAGAAAAACCTGAAGTGGTATTCGTTAATTTTTGCCCATAACCCGTTACCAAATACTTTGTCGTATTATCCGATATTTCGGCGATTACATAGACATCGCCAGCAACCAAATCACTGGCACTCGTCACCTTGACATAAGATGCTGCCCACACACTCGAACTTCCTACTACTAGGGCACATAGCAGGAGCATTGTTTTGACTAAAGTAGTTTTTTTCATAATGTGTTTTATTTAAAGTTAGTTGTTAGTAATGTTTTCTTTTGCTAATAGGCATACAAAAGAAGCGAGGACTGTGTCTCCACATCCCTGAACTGAGGTCCTAGGAAAACCTGAACAAAAAGATACAGATACTATCAGCCCACGCTATACAGCGTGAACCGTCGTAATCTTCGTCTTGTTTGTTCTTGAAATTTCCTAGGTTTCAGTCCACAAGATCGAAGCACAACGCTTCATTTTCAATATGTCTGTCGCACAGCCGAGGCCACACGACATTGCAAAAGTACAAAGAAAAAGGCGAACCGCCAAACGATTCGCCAAATATTTTTTCACTCGCGATTTGTAATTGCAAATTAGAACCGATAGTTTCTAATCATTGTGCATGTTTTGCTGGTGGCAAGCATCATGAACGGTAATGGTGTCGCCATCTATGGTATATGCATAGTACCAATTGCCAGAGTGTGCCATGTGTTTGCCTTTCCAACGGTCAAGAATAGGGGCTCGTCGTAAAAGCCGGGATTCAATAAGACGCATTGGACGCACAGCACTCTTTACGTTTCTTACCAAATCATCTTCTGCGAAAGTATGTGGGTATTTTAACGCTACATTCCTATAGAAGTACCAAATTTTTCGTGAAGCGAGTGGCTTTACTACTATTTTATACGGCATACTCGACTTTGTATATGGAATGTAAGTCCTCAATAATCAATTGTTCCAATTCCTCTGGCGTCAAGTCTCTGTCTATCTTAGGGAATGAAGGATCATCCTCATACAACGACTGGTCGGAATAGTCTATGTCAAGTTCTTCCTGTGAATCTAACTGCACAAAGAGGCCCGTACCAAGCAGCGCAGCCAACTTCTCGCTCGCCACTTTGTCGTTTTTGTCAAATGATAAAGTTACTGTACACATGTTAGAACTGTTTAGACCATACTACGTTTGCAAAAGTAGACAATTATTTTGAAACGGCCAAAAGAAAAGTGGAAAAAGTTTACGAAGCGTACTTTTTCGGACTTTAGAGGGTATATACCCCCAGAGTAAAAAGGGCGAAATCCTGCATTTCCTACACTGAACGCTGAATATCAGCGAGTTACATTCCATTTTCTTACACTGAAAGTGTCACTTTTCTTACACTGAAGTGGAGCGAGTTACAGAGTGCGACTTTCAGTGTAACTTCAGTGTAGGAATCAGTGTGGGAAATTTCAGCGTAAGTCTCTGACTGTCAGCGCCAAGTGTAGGAAATGTAGGATTTTGACAACTGAAGTCGTGTATAGACGATGTCAAAGCTATGCATTAACAATGTGAAAACATAGTATTGACGCGGTGAAAACATAGTTTTGACGAGGTGAAAGCATAGCTTTGACGAGGTAAAAACATAGCTTTGACGGCGACCCTTCACAGATCGACTGAAAATCAATCTGTGAATGCCGTGTATAAAAAAAGTGGCGACAGGCCACACGACCCGTCACCACTTTTACTATTTTATTTTTAACCGTGAAGAAACTTGTCTATTAATAGTCTTCTTCGTCGTCGAAGTCACATTCGCGACTAAGAATTCCTCCAGATGTAGTTATCTCTCCGTCTAACACGTCCATATTGCTGGTCATCAACAGCTGATTAGCTTTTATCTCTACGACCTCAGCTACGGGAATGATATATGCTTTTTTCATATTGTTGTCCTCCATGTTATTTGATTATCACCTTCTTACCATTCACGATGTACAGACCCTTAGTAGGCTGAGCTACGCGCTGACCAGCAATATTGAAGTACTGGTTGTCTGCCTTAGCCTGCTGCTTAACGGACTCAATGCCAGTTGTCTCATCGTCGAAGCCGATGAAGTCACGAGATTTAGGAGGTATGGCAATATAAAGATATGCCTTTCCTTTTGGAATCGTCACGCCATCTGCCACTTTCATAAAGCCAACCTTAGCATCCTTCTTGCCAAGAGCGAAATAATTTGTACCATTACTTGTAGCAGAGCCATCAGAGACTATAAGCTCATTATCTTCGCCAAGTGCTGAAGCGCTCTCAATCACGGGAACTTTATAGTTACCTTCTGCAGCCTCAATAATCACACCAGCACCTGCAGGAATCTCAGTAACGGGAGTCAAAACAATTTTACTACCATCATATTTGGCACCATAGGCGGTAACGCCACGCATCTTAACAGCCTTATTGGCGCTAAACGTAGAATAGCCAGCTTCACCAACTTCAACAAGTCTTCCCTCTACTGTAGGATAAATCTCAACATCCTTGACATATAAAGTTGCAACATAGTCACCTGTTTGAATTGCCAAATCTGAAGTTCCAGTATAAGGCACACCAATACACGTCAACTCGATAGTATTCCAAGCATCTTTAGTAACTGCAAAATTACCTGACACAGTATTTGGATGATTGCCAAAACTCCAGTGAATATTGCCATTCTTAGTTCCTTTTACATTCAGGTGGATAATATAATCCTTACCATTTTCAGTGGCTGCTTGAGCTATATTATACTGATAGTCCCAAAAATTGGTAGAAGCTGATGTCGCAGTCATTGTCAAACCATTTTCTTCTGAATATGTTGGAGCTGGAGCAGCATCAGATTTCCAGTATATACTCTGGTCACCCAGAGACGTGAAATCTTTCGAGCCAATGGCATCACCATAGGTATCTACACTCTCTAATTCAAAAACCTGTACTTTTGTGATGGTAAGCGTACCAACATATTTTCCTGACTGAAGCATAACATGTGCGTCAGCAAGCGTAACAGGCATGTCTTTCAACGTAACATCAACATCACTGGCCGTTGTTGTAAAAGAAAGTGATGTATACCTAGTATCACTCCAGCCACCCAACACACAAGTTATGCTACCTGCCTCGGAACCTTTAATTCCAATACGTACAACATAGTTTGCACCCTTTTTGACTGACACACCATTACCAACAAAATACTGCAGATTATGATTCTCAGTAGTTACATCACCATTAACTACTTGTAGAGCACTGCTAACAATTCCAATACTTTTCCCTTCTACTGCTGCAGGAGGTTCACCTGTAGTAAAACCTTGATTCCACATGCCATAAGAATCAGCAGTCGTCCAATCTTTTTCATAGATTTTTTTACCAGGGCCATCAGCTTTTGCCCCCCCCAGACACACAAATAGCATGGTGCCGATAAGCATCAATTTAGTAAAATTTCTCATTGTATTTTTAGTTAGTTAATAAAAAAAGAATAATTGTTAGGCTGCAAAGATAGGGAAAAGAAAAGAAATGTGCAAGGAAAAAGCGAAATATTCGCACAAAATGCACGAAATTAGTAAGAAATGCTTACGTTTTTACGATTTCTTTACATTTTTCCTCTCGTTTTTGTGTACCACATCAACAAAAACGGGTACGTTCTATTACACCAAGAGGTATAGAAGTTAAGAAGTTACTAATGCTTTGACATCAAGATTCTTTG
>Ga0256404_1000886_pt1 | contig 76459 bp, 57 predicted proteins | sample RumenRJG_01DNA_FD_185990 | JGI IMG/M metagenome (GOLD analysis project Ga0256404, IMG submission 185990) | Bovine rumen microbial communities from Lethbridge, Alberta, Canada - RJG_01 | ecosystem: Host-associated > Mammals > Digestive system > Stomach > Rumen | place: Canada: Alberta | collected...
CCGGCTACCACGTCATCTCCATGCGCGATGACTTCAAGACCATCTACGGCGAGGGCGTCACGAAGACCGACTTTTCGTTTCCCATCGATACGAAGCCTCTCACCGAGTGGCAGGCAGGGCGCACCGTTAGTCAGGAGGCCGTCGAAGCCTTTGGCGGAATTGACAAATGCTTCGCCGCCGAGCCTATCCCCGATGGCGTGTGGGCACAGATGCAGGGTAAGACCTATAAGGAGAATCCCTACATCGGACGCGACGACCTGCGCCACGTCCGTGCCCTGCACTGGGACTACGACAACCAGATGCACGTAGGCGAGATGATAGTAAACAAGGAGATTGCCGACCGCGTGGTCACCATCTTCCGCCAACTCTTCGATGCCAAGTACCCCATCCAGCGGATGCTCCTGCCCGATGTCTATGATGCCGACGACGAGACCCAGATGCGCGACAACAACTCGTCGTCGTTCTGCTATCGTGCCATAGCAGGCAGCAGCAAGTTGTCGAAACATGCCCGGGGACTGGCCATCGACATCAACACCCTCTACAATCCTTATTATAAAGACCGCGACGACGGCACGCGCTTCATTCAGCCCGCCACTGCCGCCGACTATTGCGACCGCTCGTGGGACTTCCTCTACAAGATAGACCACGACGACCTCTGTTTCCGCCTCTTCACCGAAGCTGGCTTCGAGTGGGGCGGCGACTGGACCTCGTGCAAGGACTTCCAGCATTTTGAGTTAATAGAAGAATAAGTCACAGTAATGAACTATAACAAAGGGAAAAAGCTGCTTTCTGAAAGATTCTACTTGACTTGGGCTGGAGAACAGATGTCCTGGACAGTCAGAATGACACTGAAGATGAGGGATCCTGTTGACGGCGATTTATTGCGTCAGGCAGTAGAATCAACGCGCCAGCGTTATCCATATTATCAAGTGAAACTCGGCATTAGAAAAGATACTGAAGGCACGGAATATTTCGTGTACGAAGACAAGGAATACTTCGACTCTTCGGTTGCCTTTGAGTCCTTCTTCGTAGAATAGTTGGCCTTCAGATTTGCCTCCAGAGAGAACAGACCAAGATTGAGTTTTGCCTTCGCATCCACTTCGCCACAATACTCGGTGTGCGAGGAGTTCTCGCTGACACTTGACGAAGAGGCGTTGATGTTGGCCTTGAAGTTGATGTCAACGCTGTTGATTGCGATGTAGGGGATAGGTACGATGGTGAGCAGAGGTACATTGAGTTGGGTCATGCGGCCTCCCTTGTTGAAGGAGAAAGCCACCATGACGGCACTCTTCTGTCCTTTCTCGTCAGTGTTCAGTCCCACTTCCTTGATAAACTCCCATGATGTCTTGGCTGCCATAGCCTGTGCCTCGATGCACGCCTTCAGCGGGCCGCCAATCATACTGCTGAAAGGAATTGCCTGCATGGCACTGGTTGCCACATTTGCAGGAACATTACTTATTGCCATAAAAGTTTTTTTGTTTTTTTAAATTGTTATGCTTACTCTGTTTCAAGGTTTAGGAGTCCTAGCCACAATGCCATACCGACGCGTCTTAATATAATGGTATGCGTGAGGTCATTGTCCTTCATCCGACGGCTTTTCAGCTTCTGCCGTTTGCAATCTTACAGTTGCACCCCTTTTCGGAAATGCACGGCAAAAGTAAGCAGAATTTGGCAATGGCGAAGAATGGTTTACATGAGTGCCGGGTGTGGTTACATGAAGGGGATAGGATGCATGTCGCAGGTTGTCGCACCTGTCGCCATCATCAGAACCAGTGATTAATAGGGAGCAAGAGATGTTGTATCAATCATATCTACCCATAATTACAGCTACAATAGAGCTACAGAACGATATGTCTGGGCTTATAGTGCGACAGCATGCGAGGGCGATGCTACAAGCGGTACGGTTGCTAAGTGCCTGTAAATCAGTTGTGCGCAAGTTGCGACAAGTGCGACATGAGGATTGCTTAAAACGGCAGTTCTTCTTGTTTTGTTTCGGTGGGTTCGTCATCAAGTGAGTCACTGAGGAATGTACTCAGGTTGATGCCGTAATGCTCGCAAACATCGGTATAGCAAAAGCAGAGAGGGCGGTCCTGCTCGGTGATGATCTTGCACTTGGGCTTTCCACCCTCCAACACATAGTTCTGCACAGGCTGGCCGTTGGAGTTGATGCGTTTGAACCGCTCAGCAGAGGTTGCCACGCCCAGATACTCCGGAGAAATCTGGAGATAATACTCAATGGACTCATTGGACAGGGTACTGATGTTCATTTCACGACCTATCTTCTGATAGACATTGAATGCCGTATTCTTCCTGAGCATCAGAATCTGACGAGGCTCACCAAACTCATAGCCGTCCCTCATTTTGTTGGTCTTCAGTCGGCTCTTTGACTTAATGAGATAATCCTTCTCGTTAATGAGTTCGCCCTTCTGCTGCGCACAGCTAATAAGGCTCCAGAAGTTCGAGACTTCGTCAGAGCGGTTGCACAGCTTGTTCTGCCGGATCAGTCCGTCCATACAGAGGTCGAGCAGATGGTTATAGGTGAACGGGAATTCGATGCTTCCTTGTAGGGCAAGGTATGCCGATAGGGGAACAAGCCAGTTGTTCTCAATACGGTCTTTCAGTTCTGGATTCCACTTGGGATGTAAGGTGACATCAGTCTTTGCCTTTTCCCAGGCGAGTTCGAATCGCTCCGTGAACTTGTCGCGCAGACTCACGAGTTGGATGGTGATGTGCGTAGCACCATACATTCGCAGCTGCATCAACTCAGCAAAGCGTTCACGCTCCTGCTGGTTGTGGTGGTCGCGGTCGTAGGCCAGGAAGATGAGTCGCGTAAACAGGGCAATGTCGGCAGTCGGCATCTCCTGACCTGTGAGGATGATGCCAGAGTCCACTCTGGCCTGTTCGCGTTTCTTATCCTTGTCCATGTTCATACGACTGCGCCCGATGCATGCCCAGAGGTCTTTGAGCCATTCAATCTTCTTGGTGTCGATACCGTTCTTGTATTCGTCGATATGGACAAGGGCATTGCTGACGCTGGCTACGGCATCAGCCAGTGCGGGAATGGTGGCCGTCTCAATATTCTGAGGCTCGTTACCCACGACGAAGAAAGCCATCATCGTCTCAGCCAGTTCGGTCTTACCAGAACCCTTCGGGCCGAAGATGTTGAGGATAGGGAAAGAAGGTGACTTCTGCTTATAGACATCCTTGAAGAGCGTAGCCATATAGAAGCAGAGGCTGATAACCGCATTATCGCCAAACACATCGACTATCTTGGAGAAATAGTCGTGTAAGGAGATATTGGAATAGGTCTGGTGGCGGAATTTGCGTTCATTGGAATACAGTTCCGTAGAGTCCTTGTAAATCTGCGACATGGCGGGAAGATAATAGTTGCGTTTCTCCAGCCTGACGATGCCCTTGTCATCTACAGGATGCCAGACACCATCTTCCAAGGCACCATTGCAGAAACAGTAAAAGCCCTGCTGTTGCCAACCAAGTTGTTTGATTTCCACGGCGGTTTCAGACACCTTGGCCAGATAGCGCATCAGTTGGATTTGTGAAGAGTCATCTGCCAGCCATGTATAGTTGCCGATACCGACAAGTTTCTGACGCAGTTTCTTGGAAGAGGTGAATTCCTCCATATTCAGCTCGATAATCTCTTTTTGTCCGTCGGAGTTGCATATCTCGAACAAACGGATGGGATGAATATCATCCTTGACATGGAACAGGGGCTTCAGAGTGAAGTTAGACCATTGCTTCTCCTCTCCCTTCTGGTTATAGCCATAATAACAGCCATGCTGGACGGTAAAGCCAAAAGAACGGAGCATGTCAATGTCGCCCTCGTTGTTCTTCTCGGAGAGTTGCTTCTGCCGTTTCTTCATGGCGGTATTGAGAGCCTGACGCCAGATGGTCTTGTTGCCGTCAATCCTCGCAAGAGCAGTGATATATCGTTCTTGAATGGCTTCGTCCTTAATACAAAGAAGCAATTCGCAAGTTTCTTCAATGGCTTTCTGCTTCTCCTCCGTCGTGCCGTTGGGGGTGAACTTCTTCTCAAATGACCATAACAGGAACTCGCGTTCTTCCAACTTGGCTAGGTCGGACTTGTCAGTGAAGAACTCATCGGGGTCAATCTTCTTTGGCTGTTCTACAGTGAGGTCGTTGGGAATCTCCTTGACGCTGACGGTAAAACCCTGCTGCATAGCAAGGGCTCCGTTACGGATAACGTTACAAAAACCCGCACCGAGTTTTTCCCCGCCCTTGGGAATATCAGAGTCTGGCATAAAGCAGAGCGTGCAATCCTGTAAACGATAGTCTTTCAGTTTCTGGAACTGATTGACTGTCCATGAGCCACCAAGGGAGGCTATAGCATTGAAGATACCAACTGACTGTAGCTTCATCACATCAGGTGCCCCCTCTACTAAGTAAAGCTTTCTGTCTCCCCGTGCTTTCTTGATGGCAGTGTCGATTCCAAAGATGGAACGGGACTTGCAATACAAATCGCTGTCGGCAGAATTGAGATACTTACAATCCGACTTGTCGTCTATCGCCCTTGCCGTGAATCCCTCGATATGGGAATATCTGTCACGGATGGGAATCATGATGCGGTTACGATAGACGCAGTAGACGGAGTGTGTCTTCTCACTCAGTTTCAGAATGCCCATTTCCTGCATCAGTTCCAAACTAAGGCCTTCTTTCTTTGCATAGTCGATAACCGATGTCCAATTGTCAGGAGCATAGCCGATATGCTTCTCCTTGCAATACTCTTCGTTCCATCTGCTGAGCATATATGCATTTGCTGACTTGGCATCTGGTGTTTCCTTCCCTATTTCCTGGCAGAAGAATGCGCAAAGCCTTTCATTGATAATGCGCATGGACTCCAGTTTCTTGTATCGCTCTTCCTCTTCGGGTGTGGACTGGAGATCTGAGTCCGACAAGTCAATATGCAATTTCTCCTTCAGCAGTTTCTTGACAGCAAGGGGAAAAGTGAGACCGTCCTGTTCCATCACAAAGTTGATGACGTTGCCACCCTTGCCACATCCGAAACAGTGGTATAGGTTCTTGGCCGTGTCAATGTGGAACGAGGGTGTGTCCTCCTGATGGAAAGGACAGCATCCTTTTGCGGTATGGCCTTTGAGCTGAAGCTTGACACCATAGTCAGACACCACTTCTGCCAGATCAACCTCGTCAAGAACCTTGTCTATGTATTTCTTATCAATCATAATAGAAAATCACTTTTGTATTATATAAGCGTTACTTTATATTATATAATGGTATAAGGATTAAAGGCTACCGAGTTCCTCCCTGTGTTCCTCCATGAAGGCTACTATCATAGCCGCTGCCAGAGCACGGATAGGGATGTTTCGCTCCGAGTTAGCACGAAGTTGCTCTATCTGTTTCTTAACCTCTGTGGGTAGCCATACAGCAGCACCTTGTCCTTTTACACCAGTATAGTCCTCCAGTCCTTCGGTGAACTTCTTCCAACCAACGGCATGCCAGTCGGACTTTTCCTTACGGAAGGCTGCAGCATTACTATTGGATTCAGCGTTTGCACCTGTTATTTTTGTAACACTCTCTGCAAGAGAGATTCCGTTGTCGTTCTTTGAAAGCAACGGGTTTATAACTTTTTTCTGTTCCATGTCTTATAGTTGATTGATGATTTCAATGATTCTGTCAAAAGCATGCTCAACGGCAGCATACTGGTATTTGTCAAGAGGGTAGAGTGTGGAGTATCGCTTGATGACCACGCTCTGCTTGACTCTCGGCGTGACCGTTCCAAGCCGGCCAAGAACAGAGATGGTTTCATCTCTCATTTCACGCTCATGTGCCTTGCCTTCTGTGGTGTTGATGCGGTTGGGCAGGAAAACCAAGCGGGCAGATGACTTCTGGCTGATGACGGAAACAAAGATGCCTGTCGCATCAATGGTATCAACATCGTAGGACATGGGAATGACAATAAGGTCGGCTATCGAATAGAGGATGGAGAGGTTATTGTCGTTGAGATTGCCAGGGCAGTCAATCAATACAATGCCGTCTTGTTCTTTATATTCATTCATAGCCGTTTTTACTATCTTACTATCAAGTGTATTGAGGCGGGTGATGGCCCAGGGCACAGTCTGCCCCGGGTCTGCTTCCACCTCACGCTCACGATGTCTGGACAAAGATGCCTGAATATCGGCATCCACGGCTACAACAGGGACTCCCTTCATAGAAAGGTACTCCGCAAAGTGGGCGCATAGCGTGGTCTTACCCACACCGCCCTTGATATTCGAGAAAAGAATAATTTTACTCATGAGATTATGATTTTATACTATACATTTATATACTACTACCGGAATCTTCATTGGTATTTCCTTTGCGTAGCTTCTGAATATCCTCTGCGCGATAGAATACCTTTCGGCCGATATTGATCTGCGGGAGGTATTTGTTGTTGTTCCAAAGCCAGAGAGTCGTAGAACTAACCGACAGCATCTTCATGACCTCGCTTTTTGGAATCAGTTCTTCTTGGTTGTCAACATTACTCTCAGCTTTTTGAGATTTTTCAGCCAGAAGTCGCTCAGAGAGTTCACGGGCAAAGGCAATGGCACCTTTCCCTGTTAGAGTAAGGGAGATGTGGTCACCGCCCTTAGAGATTGCAGACACGAGTCGCTTTGCAAACAACTCACTTTCTTCACTTGGTTCAAAGTAGCCAACCTGGTCGGCATCCTTTGCAAAAGCATTTGGTTTAATCATTCCTTATAATATTTAGAAGTTTATATTCGTTTGTGGGGAATAATCGCATAAAAACGACTTGTCCCCGATTCGATTCATTTCAAATCGGGGGCAAAAGTACGAATTTTCTAAATACCGTCTAAGTGAATTAAACGCAGATGTTTGCGCTGTCAGTCAGAAGCGCAAATAACGCAAAGAACGCAATGCTATTTAAGCAACTCGTCCCTAAGAAACTTTAGTTCCTGAGTAAACCAGGAGTTCTCAATAACCAGTTTGCCTTTAGCATCTCTGTGATATAGCGTATGGAAATAATACTGGATATTTCTTGCCTTTACAAAAGCCAAATCTGGGAACTCCATGACCAGCGCTTCTCTATACTCTGTCATTTGCAGTCTATTACTTATGACGGGAGTGGTAGCTGGCGCAATAATGATATCTTTTAATACGATGAGTAGTAGAACAAGATCATTTCCTGATGACTTTTTCTTCAGCAGTTCATGGATGTTATTCAAGAGCTTTTCCTTGCTTTCCCTGTTGGGCACATTGATAATCTCAGACAGCGGCTTATATACCTTTGTGGGCAAAGTGATAGGTTCTGGTAGCTTCTCAATATCATCTGTTTTCCCGTCCTCTAACAGCAATACCTCATTGGGTAGAAGTTCGAACACTTCATTGTAGGGAAGTGTCTTCATTTCTGTTTTGAGATTCCAAAACCTATTCCAATCTTCTTTTGTGCGTACGCCAGCCTCCAAGCTCTTTTTCACAACATATTTGTTGGCGATATAATTCAATGGAAGTTTGAGAATGCCAAGTTTATAGCCAGGAATTGGGTTCTTAATCTTTGAATAGATCCATTCATAACTATGGTCAAAGTAGATCCAATAGAACAGAGCCATCAAGAAAGGCTCTGGGTCTGTGTAACCCATAGCATTGATCATTCTTTCTATGGTGTGGGAACGTTTGATGATGTCTGCCATCTCATGTGGAATTCTAACGTCATCTTCTACAACCAGACGGGGGACTCTGAACGACATCTGCTTGACTAACGCAAAGAATACGTTCATGATACGCAACTCTTCTTGGCCTAAAAGACCAAGGAATCTATAATACTCCACTAAATTCTCTGACTGCCATTGCTTCAGGTCTGCCAGAAAATCTTTAAATGTATATTTGTTATCCATCTACAATCTTTTTCTTGTCTATTCAATAATCTCCCAAAAACCGCCTTTATCCGGACCAACTCGACGAAGGTATTTGCCGCGCATATAATCTATATTACGCATAATGGAATTAACGCTAATTCCAACAGCTTTTGCAAGTTCTACTACAGATATATATGGATTGTCTATCATTAGTTCAAGTATGGTAATGCGGTTTTCTGTCAACTTATCATGATTGCTGATAGCTTTTTCTATCAACTTTTCTATCAACCCATGACGATTTGCATTTACCTTTACATCGTTTCCATTCACCTTTTCATTCACCTTTTCATCCACCCTTTCATCCACCTTTTGCCCATTTTCATTCACCTTGGCAACATTTACATTCACGTTTTCTGTGACCTTTGGCACGGTAATTTTCAAGATGAACTCGTCTGTCCTGAAAGAAGGAACATTTGCACCATTGGCCTCCTGTTCACGACAGATACGATCAAACCCCTCGCCAAACTCCTTAACGAAGTGATATGCTTTGAGGTATGCGGCAATCTTGGGATTACGAGAGAAGTGGGTATGTCTGATGTTGTTTGGTTTTACCTGTCCTGGGAGTTTGCCAGGGGATTCAAATACCAATCGGTCATCGAACATTTTGATTTGAATCTCTGTACCCTTAATGTTGTAGGCTCTGTGGCAGCAAGCGTTGACCGTCATCTCTTGAATGACGAACTCTGGGTAGTCACGTTTTGTCACAAATTGAGCATGTTGTCCCAGGAATGTATGCTCGCGAACCTGAGTCTCGATAAACTCAATCGTCTTCTTGACCTGGTTCAAGATGGTTCCCTCAAAGATGACGTCCTTGATGACATTCATCTCTGCGCCAACTTTCTCGTCAACACCTTCGTATCGGATGAAACGGGTACGACTGCGAGGGAAGAAGTTCTGAGGGTTCTTTCCGAAAAGCAGAATGCAGGCTACGCTGACATCCTCTTCGCCTTTCTTGTTAGTCTTGACAAAACCGTTATTCTCTCGTAAGTATTCAAGTGGTGACCTACTGTAACCTACCAATTTGGCATATTCAGCAACGGCATCCATATTGATATCGTCAATGGTTGCGCCATATACAGCCGTATCTTCGTAGGAGCGTTCGCCTTTGTCGTACATCAGTTGCATCCGCTCTTCGAATGTCAGTTTGCGGCTCTTGTCACCCACACGGATATAGGCTTCATCAGCCTGATTTGTGTGAAGGAACTGACTGGCAGGAATATCCATCAGCAGAATACGATCAGGATTGCCTTCATCGTTAGTGCATTCCATATAGCGACAAGTTACAGGAATAGTAGGATTGCAGAAATCAAATGGCACACGGAGCAGTTCGTTCAACTTAGCAGTATGTTGGTTAACACCCTCTATCTTTCTTGTCTTGTCTGATATGCCAATTGCCAACATACCACCATCGGCATTAGCCATCGCCACGATAGGGATAGCCAATGCCTTTGGATCTATCTGTATGCTTTTCAGGTCAAACGTCTGACCTTCTTTCCCTGCCCTTATTTCTTCTATTGTCATCATTTGCGTGCAAAGTTACAACAAATACTTCAAATTACTATACCTTATTATATAATAGTTAACGCTTAAATCTACTTATCCAATCATGTCAATAACATTTTTCAGTGTCTCGTCCTCAATTTTACGATAACGCTTGAATGCCTTGGAACCATCAACATGACCGGACATCTTACCAATCAAGTTGGGGTCGGAAACTTTAAAGTATGCATTGCCAACGAATGTGCGGCGAGCAAGGTGGCTTGCTGCAATTTCGTTAATAGGACGGATTTCGTTCTCTCCTGTCAAGGTGTTGCGTACTTCCACATTGCGTGTAATTCCTGACATGGTGAATATTGCCTTAATTGCGTCGTTATACTTTTGAGCAGAAATAAACGGGAACAGCCTTCCTTTTTTATCCATGCCTTTATATTTCTCTATCAGTTCTTTAGCTTTGTCGTGCAATGGAACACGAGCCTGAATGGGTTCGTCGCCCTCGTCTTTTGTCTTATGTGGGGTGTATACAAGAATTCCATTGTTGATATGCTGGGGAGTTAACTTAACAAGGTCACTAACTCGACATCCTATGAAACAGTGGAACACGAATATATCCCTACACATTACGATTGTCTGGATGGGCATCTTGCATTTCTTCTTGAAATCCTTATCCATAGTCTCCCATATTGCTTCAAGATTCGTATCTGCAATCTTATTACGTTCTTCTATTGTGATGTAAATCGGAGTTCCCACCTTAGCCGTACCTATCTTTACGCCGTCAAATGGCCTGTTGGTTGTTAATCCCTCTTCGTAGAAGAACAAGAAAAGAGATTTTAAGCGGGTCCGCATCTTGATAATGGTATTGTCACCTCTTTCTTCAAGATAGTTGTGTCCCTTTTTGATGGCAGCAGGATACTCGTTAATGAGCTTCTTAAACAGTTCTGGATATTCGTCGGACAGTTTTTTCTCGTTACGAAGATAGTAGGTAAGATCTTCTATATCCTCTTTAGTAACTTTATCTATATCAAATTCATAATTACTCCTGTCAATATCCGTCGCCTTGACAAAGCCTTGATAACGCGCAATGGCTCTCGACAATACACGATAGACACGTGCATGCGACTCGGCAAGCTGTCGTTTTTCGATATACTCTTCTACAAGTTCAAAGAAGGAGCCTTTGTGTTGTGGCTTGATCTCATATTTCACTGGATTATGAAATTTGTCTATCACTAATTGAAGCCAATCACTCGTCATTTGAATATCTCTGTTTGCCTCGTATTTCTCGATAATAAATTTCTTCAATTCATCCAATTTGGCAGACTGCTCACGGTGATATCTGACTTCAGGTGTTTCAAGTCGTTGTTTTACAACAATAACACCGCTCTGTCGTAAGACGTAATGATGTTTGTCGGCTTTTTCTATAGTGGAAGTAGTCAGGTTGCCAGGTATCTTCACTCCTAATTTTTCGGTTTTATCTCTGTCAATGTAATATTCGAAGAACTCTGGAGAGACAAAAATACCACTTTTTGCCCTTGTATTAAACTTCGTACCTTGGAAGAAGCGGATGAGTACTTCGCACATCCCAGTTTCCTTTTGTACCTTGCTTGATATTCTTAGCTCTATCTGTGCCATAACAATTTGTTTTTTTAACTCGTTTGCAAAGGTACAAAATAGATAGAACCGAACCAAACTTTTTGGCGTGTTTTTGGCGTGATAATTTAAAATTGGCGTGATTAGTTCGATAATTGTTAAAATTATATAATTATATAACGCGTTTATTTTCAGAGATTTACAAACATTTGAATTAGACAGAAATCGATAGGATTTAACGCTTTGTTGTCCGGGTACCCCAACAAGAAAAACGCTCAATTGTTGATTTCAACAACTGAGCGCTTTTTCTCATGCAACATATACGTGATCTTCATCAAACATCTAGGCTATCTTCATGCAACATATACGCTATCTTCATGCAACATAGCCTATATGTTCATCGTGGATATAGGCTTCTCACATAGCGCGGAGCCTATACTCATCATGCGAGTAGCCTATACTCACATCGTCTCCATAGGCTCGGCTGCATGTCAGGAGCCACTCGAGACAATGTCAGGAGCCATTCCGCTGCATGTCCGCAAAGGCTCGAAACGATGGCTGGAAAAATCCTATGAAACAAGGCGAGGGTAAAAAATCTGTATAACCGTTTGAATATTAGTTAGTTAGATCTTATAGTAAGTGACGGAAGTGACTTGTATATGCAGACTTTCGTATAGAAAGGATTAATCTGCCAGATTAATATTTCCTTATGAAAAGATAGGTACAGGTAGTCACTTTCGCCACCTTAATCATAAATTAGTAAGCCTGTAATTTACTGATTATCAGAGTAAAAGAATCTCTTTTGTTACAAACGTTTCAACACTCCGTTTTCGACAACCTCACAGGTGCCAGGTATGACCATGGTCGTAGTCCGTCTTGAAGGCTCCGCTATGATTCTGGTTTGTTAGGCTTTATAGGTTTTATAGGCTGGTTGGGCTGAGTGGGCTGAATGAACTTCTGCCCATTAATCCCATTAGCCCCAGATTGCCCATTAGCCCTATTAGACCCATTACCCCCGTATCTCCCTTCATACGGAATCTTACCATACGCACCATTCTTATTCTGCCAGTCCTTCCGCGCCTGATACATCTCCTCCTTGATGCCGCCCTTTTCCAGGAAGTCGCGCTTTTTCCATTCTATAAGTCCACGGATAAGCACGTCGCATTGGTGGATGAGGGTGATGGCGATGTTGGCGATGGTCTCGTCAGAGCGCTCCTTGATTTTCTCGCGGAAGACGGCAGAGTCGAGATGAGTCTTGCAGAACGCACGGGTCTGTACGCATCGTGGGTCATTATACGCCCATTGCTCCAGCCCACGAACACGCAAGTAGTCTTCGTAGTCAAGCAGCAGTTCATGGAGCGACGCCCTATTCACATTCGTCAGCTTCAACTCCATCTCGCGCGAGGTGATGCCGTCGATGTTTCCTTCCGCCAAGTTCTGCTTGCCTGAACGTGCCGCCTGCACCATCTGGTCAATGGTGCGGTCGCCCACCTTCAGGAACGTATTGGCAAAGTAGTATGTCACGTCGTAGATGCATTCCGCCTTCTGGAACGCTTTCAACGTCCGGTAGTTGTTGTCTTGCCGCAGAAAATCTTTATCTTCGTCCATAGTTATTTTCTAGTTTCATGCAAAGGTACAAATAAAAAGCGAGATAATGAACGTCGTGACCTATTTCTTAATGTGGTGTAACAGCAAATCGCTACATTTGGAATATACTTCGTCGAAGATTTCGCGGCAGCGTTGCTCTTTCATTTTGTTTTTTACACCGATAGCTATCATATCTGCCAATGCTGGATTACCTGTGCCATTAACAGATGTGGCGTGCTCGCCATTGTATCCTTCGGTGAAGAGGGTCAGGTCGTATGCCGGGGCCAGATGCCATACATATCTGCCTGCAGACTCTTCATGCACATAGAAACTGAAATTCTTGCAATGATCGTCTTTGTTGTCAGTCAGATAATTGAACACCATTCTGCGGAACAGCTCCTCAACCTCACGGCCACTCTGAGTAAGAAAGCCCGTCAATGCCAGCAGGTTACCATAATCAAGTACGGGATTCTGCAGTGACAAACAGAGCAACCCACCTGCTGTAGCTACATGTATTCGATGATCATTGGCATCGATGTCAAAGCGACGAGTAGCAAAATATCTTCCGTTAATCAGTTTAAAGTCGGGAACGTTTATGCCGCATTGCCTTGCCACTTCATTATAATGAAACTCCTGCAAACCAATATCCTTAGGGTCGTAGGTATGTCTGAACTTTACCAACCAGTGACCTTCATCGTCATGAAACACTGCTTTTGGACGTGCACCACCACTATTGCCACTGGTATACAATAGCAATCCTGCATCAGTATCCTGCTGTTCCTTCAATACCTCTAGTGCTTTTTGTTGCAACAGGTCGAAATCTGCGATACCATTATTGATACTAATATATGTTTCTGGGTGGTAGGTAAGTGCTCCCATACCTCCGCTGCCCACGATACTCAGACGGTCTAACGACGACAGATCGGAATCGTTTACCCCTTCGCGCTGCAAGGCTTTGTGTAGTAGATAGCGTCCATAGCCATCAGGCAGGCTATCTTCGAAAATACCAAAATCGCCCTGAAATGGCGAGGGCTTAGCAATAAACAGTCCTTGCTGCAATGGCAGTTCGAGGGGCGATATACTAAAGCCGTCGGCAAGCCACTGCTTGTCGTACTCAAAGGCACATAGCTTGTCATCAGGAGTGAGCGAAAGCTGTCCCACGATGCGGTCATGATACCTTACAGTAATATGGTCTATCTTTTTCATTGCTTGCTATATGCCTTTTTCTTGTTGGTATTCTTGCGTATTTGTGTCAGTTCCTCCATTGTAGAGTATTTGGGAGTAGCAAACAAGTTCTTTATCTCCGACGTATAGCCCAAGGCTACAGATAGTGCTATCAGATTCTTAAGCGATATAAGGCCTTTCTGTTCAAACCTCACCATATTACTGACAGGTATTTGTGCCTTTTCAGCCAATTGTTCTCGCGTCAGATTCTTCTCTATCCGCCTGCGTCGAAAATCTTCAGCCATCTTCATGGCTACATCATCCGTTGTCTCGTATGTATAGCTCTCGAGAACTGATAACATATTATCTGTATCCATACTACAACTATAAGAAACTAACTAAATATTATCAGTTGCAAAGATACGAATAATAATTGAAACGACCAAATTTCTTCTAATTTTTTTAGAAACAATAGGGGCGGAGAATTTGATCATCTCCGCCCCTATGATTATTATATTACCACTGCTCGATTACTGGTAGTTCTTCATCGTAAATCGGTACCGTATAGTCGCCTGTGGCAGCGGTGGTAGTCAGCGTCAGTGCAATGGGCGATGCCGTTGATTTCAGAATAACGGCTTGCCCAGCTGAGATGATGCCGCCTATGACTTCGGTTAGCGTCACGCTGCAGGTGCCATTCTTTGCAGCCTTGTAGATGGTGACATCGCTACCGACGCTATATCCCATACCACCGCAGTAGAACGTTGTCCAGTTGCTGCCGTTAGCCGCATTGGCTGTTAGGTTGATGTTCGTGTCGTATAATGTCGCGCTGACGGTCACATCGCTTGCAGGCATAGTCAGTGTCGAGCCGCTGATAGTGCCAGTAGTGGCGCTATAGACAGGGGGTTTGTCATCGGGCAAAGAGTTGTACCCCAGGCTAACGCTCTTGCCCTGTGCAGCCTGTGTGACACTGGCGGTGACGTTCTCACCAAGGGTGATAGTGTGGAGTGTTCCGACGTGGGCTTCACCACCCACGATGCCAAGGCCGTAATTGCCGTCGGGGTCGAGGGTGAAGCAAGTCTCGGGGTCTGTTTCTCCCATATAGGTGGCCCAGCCGGAGGTAAAGGTCTCTTTCAATGTCAGGCTGTGGAGGCTGTTGTGGTCGAGTATCATGCGAGCGGGGGCTGTGGGAGTAATGGCACCGTCGATGTCGTAGGTAATGCAGCTGGTATTAAGGTTTGTCTGTCTGAAGAGGGCGACGTGATTGTCGTTGGGCTTGTCGATGGTGAGGTTACGGATAACGTGTCCGTTGCCGTCGAACGTGCCATTAAATCTATAATCGTTGATGCCGACAATCGGATCTATAGCAACGCCGTCCATGTCGAGGTCGTTCTCTAATCGGAAGAACTTGCCGCTGTATGCGTTGCTCTGGCTGGTTATGGCCAGCAGGTTCTGTTCGGCGGGGTGGGAGATAATATAGGGATTCGATTCGCTGCCGTCGGCACCTCCGGCTATGCCCCAAGCGGGCACTGCGCCGTCGTTATCTGTTACATCGCTCGGCCCGCTGCTGCTGCCTACGCCTACATTGGTACTGGCTGACGATGAGGCGTTGCCTACGGTGCAGTTGCTGTAATAGTTATTGGTGAGGGTGCCGGGGGTGCTACTGCCGGGTCCTGCTGTACCAAGATTGATTCCCGCAATAGCGCCAACGAAATTTCTGTTACCATCACTCTTCATGACGGTAGCACCGATGACGAGACAGCCTGTTATGACTGAACTCTCTGCGTTCCAGCCTGCAATACCACCTCTGCGATGCACGTTGGTAAGGCCGTCGGCCAAGGTAATCTTTACGGAACTGGTGCATCCACTGATGGTAGCAATAACGTTATAACTGTAGTTATAGCCCACAATACCGCCGTGACCATATGCGTCAGAAACCACGGCATGCGAGATCATGGGGTTCTTCTGATCATTTTGCCAACTTTTGAATTACTCCAAACGAAACACCAGTTAGTCTTGACAGTTGTCGGATTCCTGCCCCCAAAGAGAGCATAGTCCTAAGCACTTCATTGCGTCTTGATTTCTCAAGACTTTGAACCATAAGAGGATTAACAATTCCTTGACTATCAACAAGAAATGATTTTATTTCACTGTCACTGACCTCCTCTTCTTGTTCCCGTAGTAGCAGATGAAGATGGTTGCTCATCAGACAATACGCGTAAAATAAAATATTGAGAGCGGCGGAAGCCTCAGACCATCACATGGTAAATTCCCGTTCCGCTTTTCTTCCTTAACTGTCGTGCCATATTCGCCCCAAGATATTAGTCTTCGACGGCAAAGATACAAAATTGTTCTCAATTCTACAAATATATTACCTTGCAAAATGATCACAAGAACCGTGATCTAATTTTCGTATCTTTGCAAACGTGAGACAGGTGCCAGGTTCCTATGAATGAAACAGAAATTTGGCATAATTACCGATGGAACAATAATGTCATAACAATGTAATACACATTATTCCTGCATCTCAGAAAAAAGCAGTATCTTTGTGCCCGAAAAGATTATCTGTTTCATTCACAACCATTTGAAGAATTTATGAAAATACTTGTTGTTGATGACGAGTTAGATATCTGTGAGATATTGCAATACAACCTTGAAAATGAAGGATATGAGGTCGTAACCGCAAACTCTGCAGAGGAAGCACTCAAACTCCCTCTACAAGAGTTTGCGCTAATCCTATTAGATGTAATGATGGGAGAAATGTCAGGATTTCAGATGGCACGAAAGATGAAGGACAATCCCTCTACGGCACAGATACCCATCATTTTTATCACAGCACTTGAAGGAGAGGACAACCTTGTTAAGGGACTGAATATCGGTGCCGATGACTATATCGCCAAGCCACTAAGCATGAAAGAGGTGAAAGCAAGAGTCAAAGCGGTGCTCAGGCGGGCGACTCAAACGAATGTTCCCCCGAGTGGCGAAGTGCATGTAGCTGTTTCTGATAGCAAAATATGTTTTGAGGGTATTTCTCTTGATTTGAATGCCAAGACAGCTACTGTCGACGGCCAAGATATTTTTCTTACTAAACTGGAATATGAGATGCTATCACTCTTATTACAACATCCAGGCAAGGTGTTTTCACGTGAAGACATACTGACACTTTGTTGGCCTCAAGATGTGTTTGTGCTCGATCGTACGGTAGATGTGAACATCACCCGACTGCGTAAGAAGATTGGCTCTTATGGAAAACAGATAAAAACACGTGTAGGTTATGGCTACTGCTTTGAAAAGTAAATCCTTTCAGCGTAATCTGCTGTTCAGTATCGGTGGTGTTTTTCTGCTCTTTGCTGTTTGCTTTAGTGTGTATCAATACCAGCGTGAGAAGGAGTACAAGATTGACATTCTTCACTCACGTCTTCAGATGTACAACTATGAAATGGTGCAGACACTTGGTGAAGACAGCCTTACAAATAACCGCCTGTTTTGCGATTATGTGGAAAGGCATAATATGGAAGGGCTACGCGTGTCTATCATAGACAAGAATGGACGAGTCATTCTTGACAGTTACGAGCCACAAGTGGATTCTCTGGGAAATCATCTCGAACGAACAGAAATCCAGCAGGCGCTGTATGATGGAAACGGCTACGACATCAAGCGCTTGTCTCAATCCACTCACGAGACCTACTTCTATTCTGCCACTCGGTTTGGCAACACCATTGTACGTACCGCTGTACCCTATTCGGCAGAGTTGACGCGTTCACTTCAGGCCGACAATACTTACATCTACTTTGCCGTTGCCCTGACTCTACTACTGGGCATCGTGCTCTACCTAAGTACCCATCGCATCAGCCGTCACATCGGCTATCTGCGCGAGTTTGCTGTGAAGGCTGAACAGGGCGAGGCGCTCGACCACGAACTGGAGCGACGTTTGCCCGATGACGAGTTGGGTGACATCAGCCACACCATCATCATGCTCTATTGGAAGCTCCGTCATTCTGAGGAAGAAAAGGTACGCATCAAGCGCCAACTCACTCAGAATGCTGCCCATGAACTGAAGACGCCAGCCGCCAGCATTCACGGCTACTTGGAGAGCATCCTTGACAATCCAGACATGCCTGAGGACAAGAAGAAACATTTCTTAGAGCGTTGCTATGCGCAGAGCGAACGTATGAACAAGCTCCTATTCGACATGAGTACTCTCACCAAACTAGATGAGATGGATAACAATATATCCAAACCCAACTATGAATACCGTCATGTTAATGTTTTGCAAATTATGCAAAATGCGCTCGATGATACTGCTCTGCAACTTCAAGAAAAAGGCATTACGCCATCGCTCAACGTGCCACAGCATATAGAAGTGCAGGGCGACGCAAGTCTGATCTACAGCATCTTCCGCAATCTCATTGATAATGCTATTGCCTACGCCACAGGAGCAACATGTCTGAAGATTGCCTGTAGCGAAGTGGAAAACGAAGGCCGCCATTTTTATGAGTTCACGATAAGCGACAACGGTCAGGGAATAGAACCGCAGCATTTGGATCATATCTTCGAGCGTTTTTACCGTGTAGATAAAGGCCGCTCACGCAAACTCGGCGGCACAGGTCTCGGACTAGCTATAGTGAAAAATGCAGTTGCCGTTCACGGAGGAACAACAACTGCACAACTTACTCCAGGCGGAGGGCTCACCATCAGGTTTACACTCGCAAGGTTTTAGCCTTGCCCATTGTAAGGTCTGTCTTCAAAGTCGTTATTCAGTCCTTTTCCTGCCTGAACCACGTTCATTACATAGTCACCCAGTTTCTCGCACTCGGAGATGAAGTCGATGTAGAAGACGCCAAGCTGATAACTATAGAGGCCGGAGTTGACATCGTACAGGTTTTGGTTCTTCAGCTGCGTGCGATAGTTGTTAATCTCGTGCTCGATGTTATACGAGGTGGTCGGACGGGCAACGGGCGCGGCAATGCGCTTTTGCATCTCGGTGATTGCACCATCTACCAACCCCAGCATCGTTTTCATGTGCTGAATCTGCTCTTGCGTAAAGGCGTCGTGACAATTCTGACGGTGACGGTTCAGCGTGCGACCGAGGTTATACACTGAGTCGCCGATGCTCTCCAGTTCGGATATCTGACGGAGCATCTTCTGAATCTGCGTCTTGGAAGCATCCGACAGCCGACCCTCGCTCACCTTGTTCAAATAGGCTGCAATCTCCATCTCCATCGAGTCGGTGATGTTCTCATACTTCTCAATGCGTGAGAATGTCTTGTTGAAAACCCCTTCGTCGGCAGTCTGCATCAGGTCGCTGACAAAACCGAACATCCGATGACAGCGCTCGGCAAAGTTCTGTATCTCCTTCTGGGCCTCCATAATGCTGAGCTCAGCGGTAGAGAGCAAACCGCCGGAGATGAACTTCAGACGGTAATCCTCGTCCTGATCCTTCATGGGCAGCACCTTGCATACCAGCATCTCAATCTGATGGACAAAGCCGATGAGCAACAGCGTGTTGATGACGTTGAAGGCGGTGTGGAAGGCTGATAGCTTAAAGAGATCGTTGCCACCACCCATTAAGTTCTCTACTACCCAACTAACGGCATCACAAGCGGGATAGAACACGATGAGGAACACCACGACACCAAACACATTGAAGAACATGTGGGCCAGAGCAGCACGGCGCGCTTGTGTATTGGCAGTCAGCGAAGCCATAAATGCCGTGATGGTGGTACCAATATTCTGTCCCATAGCAAGTGCAGCTGCTTGTTCGAAGCCAAAACCAGGGATGTTCATACCAAAGAGCATCAGCGTAATGGCCATTGTGGCAGCTGACGCCTGCACAATCATCGTGACCAATGCACCCACAATCACAAAGAGGATAATCGTGAAGAACGAATCCTGCGGCACGTGAGCCAGCATCCCCGCCACCATATCACCGATGTTCATCGCTGTGGCTGCTTCCTGTAGGAATGACAGGCCCATAAAGAGAAAAGAGAAACCGAATATAAACTCACCGATACTCTTGTGATTTCCTTTTTTACTGAATATCAATGGCATGCCGATAGCCAACAAGGGGATAGCAAAGGCTGCGATGTTCACCTTAAAGCCAACAGCCGATATAATCCATGCTGTAACTGTTGTTCCGATGTTTGCACCCATGATGACGCCTATAGACTGTGCGAGCGTCATTAAGCCGGCATTTACGAAGCTTACAACCATCACTGTTGTGGCACTCGACGATTGGATGAGTGCTGTGATTAGAATACCAGTCAGAACACCCATCACACGGTTTTTGGTCATAGCCGCCAGAATACTGCGCAGGCGATCGCCCGCAAACTTCTCCAGACCCTCCGACATTGTCTTCATTCCGAAGAGGAACAATGCCAGCGAGCCCACAAGCGAGAAAATGTTGATAATCAATTCCATTCCTTTGTATTTTTGCTGCAAAGGTATTACAATCTTGTTACGTCCCCATTACGTTGATATTACAATCCTGTTACAAGCACCATTGTAACCTATCCATCATACGATTGAAATGCTTTTGTAACACGCTCAATTTACCTTTGCAGTGTCAATCATTAACGATTGGCTAAATAATATGGATAAAGAAAAAGCAGAAAGAATTCAGAGAATCTTTAATTGGGTGAGATTTATCATCCTGGTGTTGTTCCTCGCATTTGTTTTCATTGGATTGTCCAAGGCTCAAACCACCAATGACTTTGGCATGTGGATCAGTGCTGGTACGGAAAAGAAAGTTAACGACAGTTGGGGGCTTGGAGCAAACACCGAACTTCGCACAAAGGACAGATCTGCCGATGGTATGAAACAAAGGACTTCATGTGTTAACTTCGGGATATGTGTATAAAATATAAGGAAAGAATATGGAGTCGAAATCACCAAAAGAAATACAAGTCGAAGAAAAGATAACCCATTGGGTCACAAAGATAGTGGCCGGCCAGACATCTGGCGACGATTTGCCCATAAGACTATGGAATCATCTTCGGAATAATCAGGAAGTAGCCGCTATACAAGATTATGCCAACATGGTATCTATAAGACGTTTGGGGCTGAATGACCACGGTCCAGTTCACATGAAGACTGTATGCCGCAATGCCTTGAAGATGCTGAGTATATTACATTCTGCTGGGATGAAGACAAGTCTGGAAAAGGAAAACATTGGGACATTTGCTGACAGTGTCGCGGCAGTTATGCTTGCATCGCTTCTTCATGACAGCGGAATGACAATAGGAAGAAATGGGCATGAACTTTATTCTGGCATCATATCCTATTCAATTATTGAAAAGGTATTGTCACAACTCCTTCCTGAAGACTATAATATCCTGCGGCTGACTATTATCCGCTCTATAGCAATGGAAGGCATTATCGGACACATGACTACACATCCTATCCATTCTATTGAGGCTGGACTTATCTTGATTGCTGATGGTTGTGATATGACAAAAGGACGCGCGCGTATTCCTTTGGAAATTCCGTCAAAACCGGCTGAAGGCGATATCCACAAGTATTCTGCAAACTCTATCGAAAAGGTTAAAATAGGACGAGGGAATGAGTGCCCCTTGAAAATTGAGGTACACATGAGGGCAGAGGTTGGCTTCTTCCAAGTCGAGGAAGTCCTGATTCCCAAGATTCAGTCAAGTCCAGCCAAGAGCCTGCTGGAGTTGTATGCAGGAGTTGAGGGCGAGGAAATGAAACGATATATGTAATCAAAAAAATTGGAAAGATGAATACTTTATTTCTTGGAATAGTCATATTCCTTATCATATTTGCGGTATTCGACCTAGTGGTTGGTGTGAGCAACGATGCAGTGAATTTTCTGAATTCAGCCATTGGTGCCAAGGTGGCGAGGTACAGAACGGTGGTGACGGTGGCGGCTATTGGTGTGTTTGTTGGAGCTGCCCTAAGTAACGGCATGATGGACGTGGCACGACACGGCATCATGACACCGGCCTACTTCTCGTTCTATGACGTGATGTGCGTCTTTTTGGCAGTGATGGTGACAGACGTGGTGCTGCTCGATGTATTCAACACATTAGGTATGCCGACATCCACCACCGTCAGTCTGGTTTTTGAATTGCTCGGCGGTGCCTTTGCCATCGCCTTAATACAGATATCGGGTGGCGCTACGACAGAGAGCGGCGTCCTGCTCACATTAGGTGATTTGCTCAATACGGAGAAAGCCATCTCGGTCATCCTCGGCATATTCCTGTCTGTAGCTATCGCATTCGTGCTCGGAACCATCGTACAATGGATAGCACGTGTCGTTTTCACCTTTACTTTTCGTGTAAACGGAAGGACAACGGACCAGTCTGGTAAGATGGGCGGCAGGCTCTCCTCGTCGTTGAAGATTGGCATCTTCGGTGGACTGTCGGTGACGGCCATCGTCTGGTTCCTGCTTATCAAAGGACTGAAGGGAAGTACACTGATGACTCCCGAGGTGAATGAGATGATTAGTCAGAACACATGGTTGATTATCGGTGGCAGCATGGCCGTGTTCTCAGTGCTGATGACGCTGCTGAGTGCCATGAAACTACCCGTACTGAAGTTCGTGGTGCTGCTGGGTACCTTTGCCCTGGCGATGGCGTTTGCTGGTAACGACCTCGTGAACTTCGTGGGTGTGCCGCTGACGGGGCTTGAGGCCTATCAGGACTACATAGCTAATGGCAATGGCGACGCGCAGGGCTTTATGATGCGGTCGCTGATGGAGAGTGCCCATACGCCAGCGCCCTATCTCATTGCAGCAGGCGTGGTGATGGTGCTCGCCCTCATTTTCTCGAAGAAGGCACAGAACGTAGTGAAAACGTCGGTAGATCTCTCCCGTCAGGACGGTGGTGACGAGATGTTTGGTTCAAGCGGTGTGGCACGGACATTGGTGCGCACATCGAGAAGCATGGCAAGCAGTCTAGCGATGGCTGTGCCTCCTTGTGTGTCGCGCTGGGTTGACTCGCGTTTCAATGCCGATGCAGCGGTGTTGAAGCCGGGAGCCGCTTTCGATGAAATTCGCGCCGCTGTCAATCTGGTACTTGCCGGTGCATTGGTAGCATTGGGCACATCGCTCAAACTGCCGCTATCCACCACCTACGTCACCTTCATGGTGGCTATGGGAACATCGCTTGCCGACCGTGCATGGGGGCGCGAGAGTGCCGTGTTCCGCATTACGGGTGTGCTGTCTGTCATCGGTGGCTGGTTCATCACGGCCGGCGTGGCCTTCATCTTGTGTTTCCTTGTAACTGTCGCCCTATTCTTCGGGTCATTTGTGGCAATGGCGGTTGCCATCGCATTGGCCATCTTCCTGCTCGTTCGCAGTAACATGAAATACCGGAAGCACACGATGGAGGGTGAGGCCGACAAATTATTCACAAGAATCGTGCGTTGCGGTGACAAGGAAGAATGTTGGACGTTGCTCCGGGAATACGTGAACCAGACTATCAAGGCTCATGTCCGTATGGTGACAGATGATTACGAGACACTGACCACGGCTTTCTTCTGCGAGGATTACCGCCATCTGAAACACGTCACTACAGATGTGGAGAATCAACGCAAGGAACTGAAACGCCAGCGCCGTAAACAAATTATCGCCTTGCGCCGTTTAGACCCGATAGTGAGTGTGGAAAAAAGCACATGGTATTTCCTTATAGTCAACTCATTATCTCAGATGTACTATTGTCTGAAGCGCATGGGTGAGTCGTGCAGGGAGCATGTGGGCAACAATTTCAGTCCCGTTCCGAGTGAGTATGCCCATGAGTTTCTCGTCTTGCGAAATGAGATTATGCGTTTGTACCTTCGGTCTCTCGATAGCGAGGCGGCATCCCTGATACGCAATGATGCAGCCATACTTCAATCTTCACTTTCCGATTATCGCAAACGCATCATTCACGACATTCAGACCAGGCAACTCAACATCGAAGCCATGACCGTATTCCTAAATGTTGTCCAAGAATCTCAAGAACTCCTCAGTGCCCTGCGTCATTTGATGAGGGGAGAAAATAAGATTGAAGAATGACATTATGTGGAACAGGGGACTGGTACCTGTTCCACATCAATGACATGGCAAAGGTACAACAAAAATCTGAGAATGTCACTCCTTTTGGCGGAATATTTTTCGTTTTGGACAATCAACCCCTATAGCGAGGACATCGTTTTAGGGATTCCACAAATTTTCTTCGCACCTTTTAGATAAGGTACTTTCGTTCGAAAAAACAAAAAACTTGTTTTTTCTTGTTTTTTTGCTCACTTATTCGTATCTTTGCGCCTGTTATATTAAGTACTTCCTCTTTAACTCCCGAAAGTTAAATTAACAAACAATATGAAAAAGATTATGAATTGGGTGCTCGCCGTCACCCTGACCATCAGCTGTACACTGGTACTGACATCATGTTCCGATGACTCAAGCGACAATCCCGTCGCACTGAGTCAGAGTCGCGTGGGCTATTCCGCCTGGGGCACGCAAGTCAGTTACACCCACTGCGAGCCGCTGCCCAAAACGGGGACGCCCGAGTTTGTCCGTGGCTCGTGGGAGGTGAACGACGGCATCCTGCAACATAAGAAATGTGAGGAGGCACCGCTGGCTATTTGCAAATATGTCATCACCTCTGACCACTACACCATCCATTGCACTGCCCGCAAAGACAGCGGTCCGGAGGGTTTCATTATCGTGTTCAACTATGTGGATACCCAGCACTATTGCCAGCTCAACTTCGGCACCAACGGCAACACACAGCATGCCATTGAACAAATCAGCGGCGACAGCAGGACACAGACGACAGTGCGCACCGGCAGCGTAGAGACAGGAAAATGGTATGACGTGAAACTTACCGTAGCCGGCGACAACGTTAAAGCGTGGCTCGATAATGAAATAGTGTTTGACATAATACTCAAAAAAACGCCCTAAAATTTGATTATTCCCAACTGTGCCATAAAACGATATTTTTTAGGGATTTTTGTCTTTTATTTAAAATATTTTTTGTATCTTTGCGGAGAATATCTATGGTAAAAGTTATAATGTAAGAAGATATGAAAATAATGAATACAAGACCGCTTTCTGCGATTCCTTCCAAAATGGTGTATATCCTGCTGATGCTGACAGCAATGCTGACAGCCTGTGTGGCTAACGACGACAACGCCGCAGCGGATGAAGATGCTGGCGTGATATACGTGCAGCCGGAGGCCGAGCCCACCACCGATGCCATGAGCGTGACGGTGGACGGACTGACCTATGTCTTCGACGGCGGCTATCAGGGCGACGGCAAGGCACTGGTGGCCCGTGTGGGCAACCGTGCTGCGAGTCTGGTCTTAGAATCGGACAAGCCCAACGAGGAGGTGGAGAACATCATCCTGCACAACGGCAACATCGGCAAACTGACGGATGCGGAATGTGCCGCCCTGATAGTGGTGCTGGCCAAGGGCGGCTCGATAGCCATCGCCGAACCCACCATCGACCAGCTGCAGGTGCTGGTGAACCGGTTGCGGAGCGTGATCAATGGATTTGTGGAGGGCGAAAACACCGTCTTGGCCCAACACATTGTGCAGATGCTGAACACGGAGACGCTTAACCGCATCGTGATGTGGACGGCGGAGGACTTCGACTTCTCCGTCTATCTGGACGAGAATGGCAGGGGCGACTATCTGTCGCTGGCCATCTTCCGAGGAAATGATACCTATCTGGCCTATCGAGCATCGGAAGAGCTGACCGACTACCAGTATGGACAGAAAGCCGACAGGGCAGCCGAGTGGTTGAACACCAAGGAGGACGAGGCCAGCCAGCAGGCCGCCCGTTGGGAGGTCGCCCGCATGATGGCTCGTCGCGCCGGAGGGACTGCAGAGCAGTATGTGGACAAGATTTCCGACGCGCAAGAAACCGGTTTCGAGGGGAGCATGAAGTTAGACGGTCCGCAGGGCTACTCGCGAAACCATCGCTATGAAGTGACAGACAAGATATGGACGGCCTATTCGAAGGAGAAGAAGTGTGACGTCTACTGCGTGACGTCGTCGTTGACAGTCTACAACCAGGACCTGAACTGCGGTCCCAGTGGCGAACGAGAATGGTATGATGGCAGGGGCTGGCAGCCCTGGGAGAATCTTAATGCGACATTGAAGAAACGCGGTGTGTACGGCCCCTATATGAGGCAGATACACTTGCGGTGCGAACTGGAGGATGCTGGCAATAGAGTGAAGATAGAGAACTATGCCCCGATGAACAGCACCAGCGGCGGACAGAACGTCACCACCGGCTTTACCTTCCAGTTGGGGCCCAACGCCTCGGTGAGTGCCAGTGGACCGATGGCGGGCGCGTCGGCCGGCATGTCGTGGAGCAGTACCGTCAGCAAGTTTGATGCCGACTTGGCGATGACGGCCTCACCCTCGCCCGACGGAGTGGCGGAGTGGAGGTACACTGGCCCCAGCGCGCAATCGTACTGGGCCTTGTTTAGGAAGGAGGCACACGATATAGCCCGACACATACAGACGAACCCTTGCACCGTGCAGCAGGCATGGGTGTGGACGGTGCCCAACAGCAGCTCGAAGACGGTGGTCTTTAATCACACATTCAATTTACGAGACGAGTGGTTGACCTATGACCTTAGCAAGATTTTTGCGACCACTCCGCATCACATCCAACCTGCCATTAAGCATACAAGCAGGTCTATACTCAACTGCCCGCCCCGCTTCATTCAGACGTGGAGCATGAGCGTGAGCGTGCCAGAGGCTGAGAAGGGTGCCGACGTGACGAAGATTAAGAATTACCTGACCGACCAGCTGAAGCAGTACTTCCTGGCATCGTGCGTGTTCTATACTAGGCGTCCCGACCACAAGAAAGCCTACAACGAGGGCAAGAGCGTCGCCCAGTACGACGAGATAGGCCAGTTTGTGGTGACGGCCAAGAATGCCTTTACCCACAACGACAACGTGAAGGAAATCCTGCGCGAAGCTGCACAGGTGGGCGGTATGCCCAAGACGGGCAGCTACACCATTGTATGGCGACAGACCGATGCAGGAACCAACAGCGACAAGGAAGAGTTTGTGGTTAACTATTAAGGCAGAGGAAGTGGTAAATCAGGAGAACCGTCTAGAAATGATAAAAAGAGAAATGAAACGATTGATGGCCTGTATCGGTGTTTTGCTGGCAGTGATGCTGTCGGCAGAGGCACAAACCTATGTCAATCCGATACTGGGTGGCGACTATCCCGATCCCACCATCATGCGTGAGGGCAAAGACTACTACATGACGCACTCGGCTTTCGACTATCAGCCGGGACTTACGGTGTGGCATAGTCGTGATCTGGTGAACTGGGAACCGATTAGTTATGCGCTGAAGACGTATCTGGGCAGTGTGTGGGCTCCCGACATCTGCAAATACAAAGACAGGTATTACATTTATTTCACGGTGGCTTCCAGACCGCGTTCCAACTATGTGGTGTGGGCCAAGAGTCCGTATGGTCCGTGGAGCGACCCCATCAACCTGCAGGTGCAGAACATAGACCCCTGCCATGTGGTGGGAGAGGACGGTAGCCGATGGTTGTTTATGAGCGGCGGTAAGCGCGTGAAGCTGCGTGACGACGGGCTGTCGATAGTGCCCGGAACGGAGGAAGTGGTGTATAAAGGATGGCCGATACCCGAAGACTGGATAACGGAGGGTATGGCACTGGAAGGTCCGAAGTTGCGCAAGATAGGTAAATACTATTATTATATGAATGCCGAGGGCGGTACGGCAGGACCTCCAACAAGTCATATGGTGGTGCAGGCCCGTTCAGAGAGCATCAACGGTCCGTGGGTGAATGCCCCCAACAATCCGCTCATCCATACGTGGAGCAATGACGAACGGTGGTGGAGCAAGGGGCATGGCTCTATCATTGATACGCCCGACGGACAATGGGTTATCGTGTATCACAGTTATGAGAACGGATTTACCAATCTGGGACGTCAGACGCTGATGGAACCGATATACTTAGGTAAAGACGGATGGTTCCACCGTTATGACACTATCGATGTGGCCAAGCCCATTCGTGCTCAATGGTTAACGGTTAATGATTCACGGTTAACGGTTAACGGTCCGCTCGACCAAAGGTCGCTTGCAAGGCAAGAACGTTCAAAACGTCTTTCGGAGTTCCGTCTTGGACTTGAATGGAAGTTCTATAAGGCTTTTAATCCGGAACGGGTAAAGGTGGTGGATGGCGTATTGACGCTCCAGGCTCAAGGCACCGACCCTGGCACCTCTGCTCCGCTGATGTTCGTGGCGGGTGCCCACCGCTATCAGATAGAGGCTGAGATAGAACTGCAGGGCGACGTGACGGCAGGTCTTGTGCTGTACTACAATAGCCAGTTCTATCAAGGTACAGGGTTCGACCACGAGAAGCGCTACCGCTATCGCAAGGGTGGGGCAACACGCTCGGGAGTGCACGCCCAGAAGACCACCCGCCTATGGCTTCGTCTGCAGAACTACGACAGCATTGTGACGGGATGGTGGAGCGTGGATGGAAAGAACTGGAAGCGCGAAACGTGGGGCATGGACTGCTCGGGCTATAACCATAACACCCTTTACGAATTCCAAAGTGTGCTGCCCGGCGTCTTTGCCGCAGGCAACGGACAAGCCGTGTTCCGAAACTTTAAGTACATAAGTGAATAGAAATGAGGGAATTCATCAAGTCACATACCAGTCTGACGGTGATCATCATTGCAGCTTTGCTGATAGAGCTGACAACGGGATTTATCTATTATAATAGTCAGGATATCATCAAGCGCACGACCGTACGAGTGATGGAGCGCGAGAATATCGCTCTCTACCTGTGTATCCGCAACAAATTGACAGAGGTGGAAGTGGTGCTTGATAATATGTCGTGGATAGTTACGGACGACTTGATACAACCGGACTCCCTGACGAGGGAGACCTACCAGATAGTGGAGAACAATCCGATGATTCTCGGTAGCAGTATTGCTTGTATACCGAACTTGTTCCCACAGCGCGGGCGCTTGTTCGAACCTTATTCTATCCGTAGATCGGACGGCACGATAGAAACGATGCTGTTGGGAGAACCTAACCATGACTATACCAAGTCTGAGTTCTTCACTGTGCCATTGGCTACGGGGAAAAGCCACTGGACAGAGCCCTACCATGATCATGAAGGTGCCAAGGCACGTATTACGACTTATAGTGCTCCGGTTCGTAACAGTAAAGGTGAGATTGTGGCTGTTGTAGAAGCCGACCTCTCGCTCGAGTGGCTGGAGGATGTGGTTAATGAGAAGAAAATGTACAAATCGAATCAGCGTTTCCTTGTAACAGGTAAATACAACTTGCTTGCAGGCGAGGATAATGAGCTGTTGAAGATGTCGCTCGAATATCTGAAAAAAGATGAAGACCAGAGTGGCTACGTGACTATGAAGGACGAACACGGCCATGAGAAGTTGCTGTTCTATAACCCTGTTGGTGGTAAGACAGACTGGATAGTGCTCAACGTCTTGGACGAAAACGAAATATTTGAGGAGTTGAGTCGGGTACGAACGAAGCTTTTGCTGATGGTCATAGCGGGCTTGTTGCTGATAGGTTTTATCGTATGGCGTTCGAAGCGAAATTTGGAGCGTCTGCGTCAGGTCAATGAAGAGAAGGAGCGCATCAGTTCGGAATTGCGTGTGGCTAGTCAGATACAGCAGAGCATGCTGCCCAAAAACTATCTGAAACAGGACAATCTGGAAATCATCGGGTCGCTGGTGCCTGCTCGCGAGGTGGGAGGTGACTTGTTCGACTATTTCATCCGCGACGAGAAATTGTTCTTCTGTATTGGCGATGTCAGCGGCAAGGGAACTCCAGCAGCCATGCTGATGGCAGGAATCCATTCGCTTTTCCGTGCTTTCTCTGCACACGAGAACAATCCTGCCCATATCATGCATCTCATCAATGAGTCGGCTTGCCAGGGTAATGAAACCAATATGTTTGTTACGCTGTTCATTGGCGTGTTAGACCTGCCTTCTGGAAATCTGCTCTATTGTGATGCTGGTCATGATAAACCGATTCATTTACAATTTGACAATTTACAATTTACGGTTTCTCCGCTCAACTGTAATCCGCACCTGCCCGTCGGTCTGTTTGATGATGTAAAATATAATGCACAGGAAACCACGCTGCCTGCTGGTAGCACGCTGTTCCTTTATACTGACGGATTGACAGAAGCCATGAACGCTGAGCGAAAGCTGTTTAGATTGGAGCGCGTAAATGACGTACTGAAGCATTGCATCGAGACACGACAGAGTCCTAAGGACATCCTTGATACGATGACCAATGAAGTTCACCGCTTTGTAAAGGATGCCCCACAGAGTGACGACCTGACAATGCTGATTATCCGTTATGACGCCTATCTGGGGCGTTGAACAGGACGGGGCATGTTGCCTGGCCGTGGAGCCTGTGGGCTGGAATTGTTGAAATGAAGGGGATTGTCGCGGTCACCCCAGACGAATGCTTTCAGGAGGCTGCCTACAGGAAGTTCAAGCTTAGAATTGCCTATCTTGATATAGGGGTTGACAATGGGCTCGGTGGTCCATTGGCCTGTCATGGGGTTCTGGAAGCGCTGGACACCAAGCTTGGTGCCAAAGACGCTGCTGAAACGGATGTCAGCATAGCCGCCATAATTGGTGGTGCTGACATAAGGATAGAAAGTAGGACCAAGGATGGGGTTGGTGGCATAGTATTGTCCGAAGGCATGGAGGGAGACAGCATTGCTGAGCTGATAGGCTACAGCACCTCCCACACCGTATTGCGTGGTAAGGTCGTGTTGCCAGGGCATCCAGTATTTATTGGCCATCACGGAAGCAGAGAACTGAAAACGTCCCATCTGCTGGCGAAGGGCTATCTGGCCTGACGCGATGTCCATCAGTCCGGTATAGTGTTGGGTGGTACCTATAAAAGATAAAGGACCGAGAAGAACGCCTCCTGCCACGGAGGGCATAGAGATGTCCAGGGGCTTGCTGTAATCGACTACTGGGGTGGTGAGCAAAGGACCCATGGCGGGAAGATGGAAGGTGGAAGGATTGGCTTGCAGCGTCTTGTCAAGCAAGGTGGGGTCGGCATATCTTGTATTGTCTGATATGCCAGGTTCTGTCTCCGTCTGAGCAATGAGCGACAGGGGCAGTAGGGCGAGGAATAGTCCTGTCAGTCTGAGGAGTCTCATATACAAACTATTCGAAAATCTTGAATTGGTAGCCTTGCTGCTGAAGCCATTCGATGGCCTGAGGTAGCGCTGTCTTTAGCTTATCGATGCTTTTCAGTGAATCGTGGAAAGTAATGATGGAGCCATTGCGCGTGTAGTGTTTTACATTGTAGAGCACATTGGCTGCTGACATCCATTTGGAATAGTCGCGGGTAACCACGTCCCACATAACTATCTTAAACTTCCTCGAGAGCCACGCATATTGGCTGAGGCGCATCCAGCCGTGGGGTGGACGTACCAGATTGGTATGGAGATAGGCATTGGCCTTCTCTACATTATAGCTGTAGTCGCGGATGGAGTAACGGATGCCACTGATGTGGTTGTGGGTGTGGTTGCCAATGCGATGGCCCTCGCTGACCACTCGCTCGTAGAGCTCAGGGTATTTGCGCACATTGTCGCCCACCATGAAGAAGGTGGCCTTGATATGGTATTTGGCCAGTATGTCAAGCACATAGGGTGTGGCCTCGGGTATGGGACCGTCGTCGAAGGTCAGATAGACGGCCTTCTCGTGACGGTCCATGCGCCAAAGTGCCTTAGGATATAACCAGCGCAGCCAGATAGAGGGTTGCTCGATGATCATGGTGCTTGACTTCTTCTTACTGGTTGTTGTTATTCGTATAGTTGTCCGCCCAGCTCCTGATAGATGGACCCCAGGATGCTCAGTTCCTTGAGCTGCTTATCAGCCAGCTTCTCGTCGATGGTCTGCGTCAGAGCATTGCACTGTTGCAGGATGTAGAAGTGCAGCAGGCAGTCTTGTTTGGCAGAATCGAAGCGGAAACCTGAGAGTGAGCAGTACCACTTCATGTACTGAACGGAGTTCTTCCAGAGGTCGTTGACAATGTTGAGGGCCTGCTTCTTCTGGCCCAGCATAGCCCATGCACGTGCCATGTCGAGTGAGCCAGAGCTGTAGTTGTGGGCTACATTATAGGTAGGAATCATCTTGGCCGTATAGGTCAGTACCTCCTGAGCCTTCTTGTCCTTGCCCTCGGTAATCAGTTCCAAAGCCAGACGAGCCATGGTGCGACGGTGGGTATAACACATACGCATAACGGTCTCGTCAAGATAGAGGCCTGGCTTTTCGAGTCCACCGAACTTGAAGCGGTGCATCACATTATCATAGGTGCGCTCTGTATCAAAGTTCTTGACACCAGGAACAGACTTACCATCCCTGCTGGTGGTGAACGGAGTGATACGATAAGCGAGACCTTCGGTAATGGTGTTGTCGCCCAGATTGATGTAGTTGTCCTCACCAACGGAGATGGCTACATAGATAGGACGTGTCCAGTTGCACTCTGCCAACATCTCCAGAATCATGAGGTCGCCCTTGTAGAGTGCACCCTTGCCTTTCAGCGAGATAACCATGCGATCAGGAATAGAGTCGCTGGCCATCATCATGCCACTCTTGCGAACAGCCTCCTTATCGATGGTCATATAGAGCGTGTCGGTAGGAATCATGTGCAGGTCGCTGTTCTTAGAGCGAACCCAGTATTTCAGCACGTTCTTCAGTTCGAAGGGATCGTCGCCAAACTGCTCACGAGCCTGCTCGGGATTCTGCTTGTAGAGTTCCTCGACAGCAGCTTTCATCTCAGGCTCGATACGAACATACTCATTGGTGCCTGCACAATACTCAATACGTTCCCAAGAGATGGGCACGGAAGGAGAATCATAAGCAGGACGGCGCATCTGGTCGATATACCAATCGGTCTGCAGATAAGAGAGGTTGCAGACGCGTGCATCGGTGCGTACACCCTCTACGTCCTGGTTGTACCAGAGTGGGAAGGTGTCGTTGTCGCCATTGGTATAGATGATGGGGTTGCCCTCCTGTTGCAGGGTCATCAGATAGTTCTGTCCGAAGTCACGACACGTGTAACGACCACTGCGATCGTGGTCGTCCCAAGTCTGAGAAGCCATTTGGATAGGAACTGCTAGTGATACTAGAGATACTAGAGATGCTAGAACAATAGGATTCACCTTCTTGAGTTTTTCACTCAGCATGCTGATGATGGCGGCTACACCAATGCCACACCAGATGGCATAAGCATAGAAAGAGCCCGCATAGGCGTAGTCTCGTTCACGAGGTTGCATCGGGGTCTGGTTCAGGTAGATGACAATGGCAAGACCCGTCATGAAGAACAGGAAGAAGACTACCCAGAACTGACGGATGCCCGTCTGGTCCTTAGGATTGCCGTGATGCTTGGCCAGTGATTGCCAGAAGAGTCCGATGAGTCCAAGAATCAAGGGCAGCATATAGAATACGTTATGACCCTTGTTGTTCTTCAGCTCGTCGGGCAAATGGTCTTGGTCGCCCAAACGCCAATTGTCCAGCCAATCCCAGCCGCTGAGCCAGTTGCCATGCTCCAGTTCACCATTGCCCTGCAGGTCGTTCTGACGTCCGGCAAAGTTCCACATGAAGTAGCGCCAGTACATGAAGTTGCACTGATAGCTGATGAAGAAGCGCAAGTTCTCCAGCTGAGAAGGAACCTTCACGGTAACCATCTCGCCACAGCGGTCGAAGGTTTCCTCGTGTCCGCTGATATCGCCCATCCAACTCTCATAAGCACTTTTGTGACTAGAGCTGTACATACGAGGGAAGAGCATGTTCTGGGCGTATTTATACTCGTCCTTGGTGCGTACGATGAAGTATTCGTCCTTTTCATCGGGAGAAGCCTTCTCCTTGCGCTGCCAAACGGGATCACCCTTCGTCATAACGGGGTGGCAATACTCACCATCTTTCTCCAGTGCTACTTGAGAGGTGTAGGCAGGTCCATAGAGCAATGGGCGTTGGCCATACTGCTCACGACCCAGGTATTCACCCAAGGTAAAGATGTCCTCTGGTGAATTCTGGTCCATAGGCGGATTGGCTGCAGAGCGGATGACGATGAGTGCATAAGAAGAATAACCAATCATCAGCATCAGCATGCAAAGCAGCGAAGTGTTCTTGATACGTGCAGAAACCAAGGGTTGCCCCTTCTTCTTATATTGCAGTACGAGCCACATGAGAATCAATACGATGATACCAATGAGGGCTGCGCTCCAGCCATGACCATAGAAGGGAATACCCAGCATGGCAACAGCCAAGAGGAATGCTGTGTTCTGACGTTTCTCATTCAGGTTGTTGTAGGTCTCATAGATGGCCCAAATGATGATGCCGATGAGCAGGAAGATATAGACAATCTCGCCCGTATTGAACGGCATGCCCAGGATGTTGACGAACAACAATTCGAACCAACCGCCCACCTGTACGATACCTGGAACGACGCCATAAAGAACGGCAGCCAGGATGACTATAGACAGGAACAAGGCAAAGAGCGAACCTTTCAAATCGCGCTTGGGGTCGTCGGTGGGGAACTTGCGATAGTAGTAAACCAGTACGATGGCTGGCAGACAGAGCAGGTTCAGCAGGTGGACACCAATGGAGAGGCCCGTCATATACATAATTAATACCAGCCAACGGTCAGCATGGGGCTGATCAGCCTGGTCTTCCCATTTGAGGATAAGCCAGAAAACAACAGCGGTAAAGGCAGATGAGTAGGCATAAACCTCACCCTCGACAGCAGAGAACCAGAAGGTGTCGCTGAAGGTATAGATAAGGGCACCCACCATGGCTGATGCCTCAATGGCTAGCATCTTGGCAGTGGTTAGCTCGCTCCAATTTTTGATGAGCAGGCGCCTGACAAGGTGGGAGATGGTCCAGAACAGGAAGAGGATGGTAGCTGCAGAAAGCAGGGCACTCATCATGTTGACCATCAAAGCCACCTGACTGGGGTCAGAGGCGAACTGTGAAAAAAGATTGGCAGTAAGCATGAAGAAAGGAGCACCGGGTGGGTGTCCGATTTCTAACTTATAGCCTGTAGAGATAAATTCGGGACAGTCCCAGAAGGAGGCTGTCGGTTCAATGGTGGAACAATACACAAAGGCTGCAATGGCAAAGGTCAGCCAGCCCAGGATGTTGTCCACAAGTCTGAATTTTTTCATTCCTATTTTGGTGATTTAAATATTTTCCAATCTGCAAAGGTAAGCCATTTGCTTTGAGCTTTGAGCTTTAAGCTTTGAGCTTTATATTTTTTTAACGCTATAAGAGAAGGTTGACACCATAGATGAGGATTACGTAACGTAGAAACTTGCCAATGGTTATGCTCGTGATAGAGATGGGGATATTGGCACGCATGAGCCCAAGGACGATGGTAATGGCACTGCCCAGAATAGGGACGAAGGCGAAGAAGCCCATCCAGGCACCTCGCCCAGCCATGAAGCGGGTGGCACGATCCATGTCCTTTTGCTTGACATGCAAGTATTTCTCAATCCATTCAATCTTTCCCATGCGCCCCACGAAATAATTGAACATACCACCAGCCACGTTTCCTATGGTACCATAAATAATCAAGCCCCAGGGGTCCAGACCAGCGGCCAGGAGTCCTGTCATGACGGCTTCGCTACTGAAAGGGAAGAACGAACCGGCAATGAAGGCTACGATGAGCATGCCCCAATAGCCATAGCTGATTAAAAGCTCAATGATATAGTCCATAGATGGTAGATTGTGAGCGTGACGATGGTGATGACAATGATGTGAAACACTACGTTGGTAATCTTGGTAGAGGTCAGCGCAAGGAAGTGTGCAACAAGTGGAGAGGTATTGATAATCATCAAACGTATCAGCAGGTCGTAGTGCTGTGGCTGAAGAGCCAGAAAGACTGCCGTAATCAGGTCTGTCCAAATGAAAATGGAATAGAGCAGGCGAACGCGAATGCTGTCCAAATAGCTTTTGTGGAGGAAATGGACGGTACCCATGATGCCCAGTGTGATTAACAGCAGATAGAAGAAAATCTGACCTACGGAGAGGATGGTATAGTCGGCTATCGGAGCAAACTCTGCCAATGGCTGAAAATGATTATAGAGGGCCCAAGGGTCTTCACGATAGATATACCAGCATTCTGCAAACCAATAGGGTAGTAGCAATCCCAAAACGGAGGCCAGCCACGTGCGCCAGCTAAACGCCAAGAGATTGTACTTCATGAACAGCCAGAACAGGGGAACGTAATAGAGTAGGTGGACATTGCTCAGACTGGCTATTCCGTAGGCTGCAAAGGCATATAGGATGATGCCTGTTTTGGCTTTATCCTGATAGCTGTTAAACAGAATAAAATAGGTGAGGACAAAGAACAGACTGCTGATGGCCTCGGGGATGGAGGCGAACAGTTGGCAGTTGCAACAACTCAGAGCCAGGAAAAAGACGCTGATGAAACGGGAATAGACGCGAATGAGCGAATACTCGTTGTTAAGGAGCATCATCAGATAAGCAGTGATGGAAAAGCACCCCAGTTGCATCCACCACTGTTCTTGAATGACACCAGCCATCAACCAAACCACCAAGGTATAGATGGTGGTGATAGGCAGTGTCAGCCGACTTCCTGATATTCTATTCTGTAGGTATTTATGCATTTACAGGTCAGCACCAATGTCACGACGGAAATACTTATCAGTAAACTGTATCTTCTGAGCTTCCTCAAAGGATTTCTGAAGGGCTTCTGCCTTGTCCTTTCCATAAGAGGACACTGCAATGACGCGACCTCCGGCAGTGACTACCTGACCGTCTTTCAGGGCAGTACCGCTATGGAAGACGATGCTTCCCTCTACCTGATTGATACCTGTGATGGGGTAACCTTTCTTGTATTCCTGTGGATAACCACCAGAAACCAGCATGACACATACAGCTGCACGCTCGTCAAACTCGATGGCGCGCTGGTCGAGATTGCCCTCTGCAACACCTTCGAAGAGATCAACGATGTCTGACTTCAGGCGGAGCATGACGCTCTCCGTCTCTGGGTCGCCCATACGACAGTTGTATTCGATGACGTAAGGCTCAGGCTCACCAGAAGGCGTGTTTGTACGGTTGATGAGTCCGAAGAAGATGAAACCCTTGTAGTCGATGCCCTCAGCAGCCAGACCTTCCACTGTGGGGCGGATAATACGGTCCTCCACTTTCTGCATCCATTCCTTGGTGGCAAAGGGAACTGGGGTAACAGAACCCATGCCGCCCGTGTTCAGACCCGTATCGTGTTCGCCAATGCGCTTGTAATCTTTCGCCTCAGGCAGAATCTTATAGTGCTGTCCATCGGTAAGCACAAAGACGCTACACTCGATACCGCTCATGAACTCTTCGATGACCACGCGACTGGAAGCATTGCCAAACATGCCGCTAAGCATCTCTTTGAGCTCCTTCTTGGCTTCCTCGAGGGTGGGGAGGATGAGTACGCCCTTGCCTGCACAGAGACCGTCAGCCTTGAGGACATAGGGTGCCTCTAGCGTTTCCAGGAAGGCTAAACCTTCCTGCACATGTTCGCCGTCGAAGGTCTGATAGCGTGCGGTGGGGATGTTGTGGCGCTGCATGAATGCCTTGGCAAAGTCCTTGGAACCTTCCAGGACAGCTCCTGCCTTTGAGGGACCAATCACGGGTACATCCTTGGTGCGCTCGTCAGCTTTCAAGTTGTCGTAGATTCCCTTTACCAATGGGTCTTCAGGACCAACGACCACCATGTCGATTTCCTCTGCTACTACGAATTGTTTGATAACCTCGAAATCATCAGCCTTCATGGGTATGTTGATACCACAATTGCTGGTGCCTGCATTGCCTGGGGCAATATACAGTTTCTCACATTTGTCACTTTGGGCAATCTTCCAGGCTAAGGCGTGTTCACGTCCGCCACTACCTAATAATAGTATTTTCATTTCTTTGAACTTTAATCTTTGAACTTTATGATTTCCTCAATCAGAGTTTTCCTTGTTCTCCTAAATACGAATCCTTAAATCCGAGGAAGTAGAGTACACCGTCCAGTCCGATGGTGTTGATGCTCTGTTTGGCATTAGCCACTACACGGGGTTTTGCATGGAAAGCAATGCCAAGACCGGCCTCAGAGATCATGGGGAGATCGTTGGCACCATCACCAACAGCAATGGTTTGGGCCAGGTTCACCTTCTCTACTTGCGCAATGAGCTTGAGCAACTCTGCTTTACGATGACCATCGACGATTTCTCCGACATAACGTCCTGTCAGTTTACCATTGTCATCGATTTCCAACTCGTTGGCATATACATAGTCAATGCCATAGCGACGCTGGAGATATTCTCCGAAATAGGTGAATCCACCACTCAGAATGGCAATCTTATAACCGCAGGTCTTTAGGACACTCATCAGGCGATCGACTCCTTCAGTGATGGGCAGATGCTCAGCAATGTCCTGCATAACACTCACATCCAGTCCTTTTAACAGGGCTACACGACGGGTAAAACTCTCTTTGAAGTCTATCTCGCCACGCATGGCACTCTCTGTAATGGCACGAACCTCAGCTCCTACGCCATTGCGCTCAGCCAATTCATCGATACATTCTGTCTGAATAAGGGTGGAATCCATATCAAAGCAGATGAGTCGGCGCATACGACGGAACATATCATCACGTTGGAAAGAGAAATCGATTTCCATTTCCTGTGACAATTTCATCAGCTTTGACTGCATCTCCTGACGATTAACGGGTTCGCCACGCAGGGAGAACATGATGCAGGCTCGTGTATGGGTACTGTACTGCTTGATGCTCTTACGACCAGTCAGACGGACAATGGAGTCGATATTCAATCCCTGGTCAGCCAGGATACGAGTGGCTGCCTCTATCTGGCGTGCCTCCAACTGACGACCTAATACCATCAGAATATAGCGGTTCTTGCCTTGATGGCCTACCCAGTCTTCATATTCTTCGTCACTGATGGGTGAGAATCCGATGTTTACACCCAGTTCGGTGGCCTTAAACAACAGCTCTTTCATGGCTAGTCCAGACTTCATCTCGTCCATACGGATGAGAATACCCAGGGAAAGGGTTGAATGAATGTCTGCCTGTCCGATGTCCAGAATCTGTGCATCGTATTTAGACAGAATACCCATGACAGATGCTGTCAGTCCTGGACGGTCTTGTCCTGTGATACGGACGAGTATTTGTTCCTCTTTCATATATTGAACTTTATGATTACTATTTTAAGTAGTCTTCAAAATACTGTGTAATACGCTCGTGCAGATGAACACTGGCGTGTCCTCTCATGTTGTGTTCCTCACCAGGATAGGCAAAGAAGTCTGGTTGTGTGCCAGCCTTGATGCAAGCATCGAGGAAGGAGAGGCAATGCTGTGGTACAACAGTGTTGTCGTTATAGCCTGTGATGATCTGGAGCTTTCCCTTCAGGTTCTTTGCCTTTGAAAGGAGAGAACTCTTGGCATATCCTTCAGGATTCGTTTGTGGGGTATCCATGTAACGCTCGCCATACATGACCTCATACCATTTCCAGTCGATGACAGGACCACCGGCAACACCCACCTTAAACACCTCAGGATGGTTCAACATGAGCGTGAGGGTCATAAAACCACCAAATGACCATCCGTGAACACCCATTCTGTTGCTGTCAACATACGGCAGAGTTTTCAGATAGTCTACTCCCTTCATCTGGTCTTGCATCTCAATTTGTCCTAACTGACGGAAGGTGGCTTGTTCAAAGTCACGTCCACGATTCTCAGAACCACGGTTGTCAAGAATGAAAAGAATATATCCTTTCTGAGCCATATAAGTTTCCCAGGAACGACTGTGCCAATGCCATGAGGCCTCTACGTTGTGAGCATGAGGTCCACCATAGACATAGATGACGGTAGGATATTTCTTGGTTGGGTCGAAATCGTGAGGCTTGACCATGCGATAGTAGAGATCTGTCACACCATCGGCAGCCTTGATGATGCCATTCTCATAGATGGGCTGGGTATAGCCTTTCCAGGGGTCTTCTGCAGTCAGCAGGCGCAGAGCCTTTCCTGTCTTGACGTTGGTAACATCAATGTTACGGGGTACATCAGGCTCTGTAAATCTATCATAGAACCACTGGCCACTTTCAGAAAGGGCTGGATGGTGCGAGCCACGTCCGTTGTCTAAGAGCGTGCGCTTCCCGGTCTTGACATCTATGGCATAGATGTTATGCTGAATGGGATTCGCTTCGTTTGTAGTAACGATAATGCTTTTCTGCTTCTCATTGAATCCCAAGACTTCCTGAATGACAAAAGAACCACGAGTCAGTTGCTTAATCTGTTTTCCCTCCTTATTATATATATATAGGTGGTTATAACCATCACGCTGACTTTGCATCAAGAACAGGTCGCTATTCCATGGCAGGAACTGGATGGGGTGGAGTGGTTCTACGTATTTATTACTGGTTTCCCGATAGAGCTCAGCCATCTTCTGACCTGTAGAAGCATCGTAGCTGACCAGACGACAATCGTTCTGATCGCGATTCAACTCAAACATATAGAGGGTTTTCCCATCTGGGGCCCATGCGATATTGGTGAAATAGATGGGGGTGGAGGTGGCGACACTATCGCCACATACAGAACCCTTAGGTGTCTTCAGATAGACGGTCTTGTTAGTGTTAATGTCGTAAACGCCAACAGTCACGATGTGAGCATTCATACCTGCCATCGGATATTTGTCAGGCTCATAAGTGGCACTACGAGGGAAGATATCCACCTGAGGATAGTCTGTCACCATAGACTGGTCCATACGATAGAAGGCCAGGCGCTGACCATCCGGGCTCCAGAAAGTTCCTTTGTGAATGCCAAACTCATTGCGGTGAACACTTTGGCCATAGACAATCTCGCGACTTCCGTCAGTAGTCAATTGGTGCTCCTTGCCTTGGGCATCGGCCACAAACAACTGATGATCCTTGATATAGGCAGTAGCCCGTGAGGTCTTGTTCCAATCGTTGGCAGTCTGACCAGAGATACTGTCTTGCCAGACAGTCTCATGGGTCTTGAAATCGACCAGAATAAATGCTTTTCTGTTGCCTAAAGCCACGATAGGCTTGTCAGCATAGGGGAACGTCGCATTCATCAGGTGACGGACAAACTTGACATCATCGGCTCCTATCCATTGGTTTATTTCCTCCAAGGTGAAGAGCCGCGTCTTCTTGCCTGTCTTCTTGTCAATCAGAGAACACTCCTCCACATCGGTTTGTATCAACTCATCGCCCCACCATGTCAACCACATATTCTGAGGTTGCAGGTTATGGTAGTTGGTTCCACCAAAGTTAAGATCCTCCAGGGTGAAGAGTTTTTGCGCACTCATAGGAAGTGAAAGCATCAATAGGGTCAGGAAAAACAAGAATTTAGTCTTCATCATCGTTAAATCGCCTGTTGTTCTTTTTCTTAAAAGGTTTCTTGAAGTCTCTAGGTCCCCTAGAATCTCTAGAATGTCTAGACTCTCTGGAAAATCTAGTATCTCTAGATTCTCTGTTATCTCTAGGCTCTCTGGCTTTCTTAGGCTCTTTCTTTTCCAAAGAACGGAACTTGAAAGAACGGATGTCGGCATCGGCATTCTCTTCTTGTTCATCTAAACGCTTCTTGAATTCACGGTTCTGTTTGAAACGACGCTTTTCTGCCATCTGACGTTTCTCTTCTTCTGTTTTAACAACGCCACCTTCCTCACGGAATTCGCGCATCCTTCCGTCAAACATCTGGTATTTGCGGAACTCGCATTCGAGAGAACCATTGAACAGAGGAATCTTGATGCTAGGCTTCAGACCAATTTGGGCAAAGCATTCCTCTCGATAGGAGAGAATCCATGCCTCGTTGCCTGTAAATTGGTGTTTCAGTCGTTCGCCAATCATCTTGTAAGTGCCCAGCAGGTCGGGGGTGGAGATACGCTCGCCATAGGGAGGGTTGGATACCATAATGCTCTTCTCCTTGGGTTGGGTGAAGTCCTTGAAGTCACGTTCCTCAATGGTGATATCACTGGTCAGACCTGCAGCCTTTACATTCAGACGAGCCGTGTTGACTGCCTTGATGTCGACATCATATCCGTAAATATGATGATGGAACTCTCGTTCGTGTGAGTCATCATTATATATCTTGTCAAACAAGTCTGCATCGAAGTCTGCCCACTTTTCAAAGGCAAATTCCTTGCGGAAGATACCTGGGGCCATGTTGTGGGCAATCAGTGCTGCTTCAATCAATAGGGTTCCGCTTCCGCACATAGGGTCGATAAAGTCTGTCTCGCCCTGCCATCCAGTCATCAGAATCATGCCGGCTGCCAAAACCTCGTTCAGAGGGGCTTCTACGGATTCCTGTCGATAGCCACGACGATGCAAACTCTCGCCACTGGAATCAAGTGACAAAGTACATTTATCCTCTGCGATATGAATATTCAGACGGATGTCAGGATTGGCAACACTGATGTTAGGTCTTTGACCTGTCTTTTCCCTGAATTGGTCAACAATAGCGTCTTTCACCTTATAAGCTACAAATTTAGAATGACGGAATTCCTCGGAGAAGACAACGGAGTCGACGGCAAAGGTCTTATCTAATCCTATATATTCAGTCCAGTCGATGTCCTTCACACCTTCGTAAACATCATCGGCAGACAATGCCTTGAAATGTTTGATGGGTTTCAAAATGCGGATGGCTGTGTGCAGTTGGAAATTAGCACGATACAATAACTCCTTATCGCCTTTAAACGATACCATGCGACGTCCTATTTGCACGTCATTAGCGCCCAACTGCGTCAGTTCTTTCGCCAAGACAGGCTCAAGGCCCATAAAGGTCTTAGCGATGATTTCAAATTGCTGTGTCATTATGTAAGTATATAAAATATGGTGCAAAGTTAATGCAAACACATCAAAATACAAAATAAATCTGGATTTATTTTTGTTAATCCAAATCTTTTGCGTAACTTTGCCCGGACTCAAGTAATTCTTAACCCGATGGTTACTATAAGTGAATTGTTCCTTTTGGATTTGGGTACCTTCATGCGACTGGATATCATGGCATGGGTACTGGGTGTTCCTGTTGTAATTGTTGCCGTTGTTTTGTTGGTTGTCCAACAGCGTCAGAGTCGCAGATTACAGGAAGACTTAAAACAGTTGTCAAAAATTAAGCGCCATACTATTGAATACGAATTGGTGCTGAAAACCATGAAGCTGTGTGTGTGGCGTATAGATGTTCCTTCTAAGACCGTTACCTTCGAGAGTGATTATCGTGACTCTTTTGATACGGTGGTCATCCCTCCGGAGACGGGTCTTGATGTCCTGAGTGAGACGATAGCTCCTGCTTATGTTGATAATATCAATAAGAACATGAAGGACCTGTTGGAGGGAAAAATAGAACAATACCACGTGCAATACGAGGTAAAGATTCCTCATAGTGACCGAACTTATTGGGAAGAATCTTACGCTACAATAGATAAGCGTGATTTGGAAGGTAATCCTTTAACCATTGTGGGAACTTCCCAACGAATCGATAAGCGAAAACAAATAGAACGCGACTTGATAGATGCTCGTAATCATGCAGAAGAGAGTGATCGCCTGAAGTCAGCATTCCTAGCAAATATCAGTCATGAGATTCGTACTCCGTTGAATGCCATCGTAGGGTTTAGTGAGGTGTTGTCTATGACACAGACAGACGAGGAGCGGGAACAATTAATTGGTTTGATACGAGAAAACAATGCTCAACTGCTACGATTGTTTGACGACATGGTGCATATGTCTAAATTGGAAGCTGGTGGAGAGACTATCCGGAAAAATAGATTTGAGCTAAGACCGTTATTGGAAGAACTCATACAGCGCTATTCTGAAAAAGTTGATGATCGTCGTGTGAAGCTCCAGTTGATGCAATCGGAAGATAATCCCAAACCGTTTACGGATAGGGATCGCTTGTCTGAGATTATCAATCAATATGTAAACAATGCAGTAAAGTTTACGTCTGATGGAAGCATCACGTTAGGATACGAACAAAAAGACAATATGTTACGTATATGGGTAAATGATACAGGAAAGGGTATTCCTGAGGATCGCTGTGATGATAGGCTCTTTGAGCGTTTTGTGAAGATTGATGAGTTTGTTCCAGGTACAGGTTTGGGCCTGAGCATCTGTCGAAGCATGGCTTTAAGTTTGGGAGGAAAGGTCGGCGTACAGTCATCATTAGGTGTAGGATCTAAGTTCTGGGTAGACATCCCCATGGAGTGATATGCAAGTTTTATTCTTTTCTATGCAACTTTTTCCGCTTAGCATTCGTCTAACGGATAAAAACATTAAAAGATGAAGCGTATGAAAAAGTATTTTTTTGCATTGGTTATCGTGATGGTTCTTACCAGCTTACAGGTGTTGGCAGGAAACAAAGAGAAAGTGACGGAGCAGCGTAAGGTATCTGACTTCGAGCAGATTGTTTTGAAAGGCTCGCCCACGATAAAATATACTCAGGGAGATAAGTTCAACGTGGAGGTGAAGGCTCCGAAGAACATCATCAAGGATGTGCGAACCCATAAGGGGGGAAAGCGGTTGATTGTTAGCATTAAAAGCCCTAAATGGTCGTTTGGATTTGGAAACAAAGATGACGAAGTGACAGTTTATGTTACCTCACCAGATTTAATAGGTGTAGAGTTACTTGGCAGTGGAGACTTTGAATGTAGGAGTCATTTGGATACAGACAATCTGGATGTGATGCTTAAGGGCTCAGGAGATATTGTATTCTCAGATATTATTTGCGACAGAATAAAGACATCGGTAATTGGCAGTGGCGATCTGACGATTGAAAAGGCAGTGGCACAGACTGCCGATGTTGAACTGATTGGTTCTGGCGACGTAAAAATAAAACAGCAAAAAGTTAAACAGACTAAAGTGGAATTGAAAGGCTCTGGTGATATTAAGATGGCTTTGGCAAATTGCGGTACTATTGACTGCCGTTTGTTAGGCTCTGGCGATATTACTTTGCAAGGTGATGTGATGAAGCTCAACAGCTACACACGTGGCTCTGGTGACATCGACACCCAAGGGCTGAAAATAAGAAAGTAGTAAAAGATGTATATTATTTTAGCAGACAAACAAGACATAACGAGAGCGGGTATGATGTATTTTTCCAAAACCTTGGAGAATACAGAATGCCATCAGGCGGATGACAAGACTGAGCTGATAGAACAATTGAAACAACATGGCGATGCAGTCATTGTATTGGATTATACCCTTTTTGATATTAATGATGTGGATGAACTGGAGATTCTATACCAGCGTTTTCCTTTGGCTCAGTGGGTGCTGTTCAGTGTTGATTTGTCTGTTGATTTTATTCGTCGGGTAGTTGCTATCAGTCCGCGTTTCAGTATCTTGATGAAGGAATCGCCTACTCAGGAAATTCTTGAATGTCTGCAATATGCAGGAAGACACCAACGCTATATCTGTCAGCGAATGGCTGAACTTCTGCTGGCTCCAGTACAGAGTAGAATGGAGGAAGAAGTGAAGTTGACACCTACGGAGATGGAAATCCTGAAGGATATAGCTTTGGGACTGACTACGAAAGAGATTGCAGAGAAACGATTCTCCAGTTTCCATACCGTAAACACGCATCGAAAGAATATCTTCCGTAAGTTAGGCGTTAATACGGTGCACGAAGCAACAAAGTATGCATTACGTGCTGGATTGGTTGATTCAGCAGAATATTACATCTGAATTATCAATAGGTATTATTTCTGAATCATAAACATAAAAAAACTAAGAATGTCTCACGACATTCTTAGCCCTTGTTTTCTAACTAACTTATTATCAACTATTCATTACTCATTCTGAATTCTGGTGCAAAGATAAGCACTTTTATAATAGGTTCGTACAAAAAAATATAAAAAACTCACGTAAACGTTTGCGGATTTGCAGTTTTTTATTATCTTTGCTCCCACAAAAAAAACATGAGGTATGAATATCAAAAAACAACATCGTATATCGTTAAAGGATATAGCAGTAGAACTGGGTGTCAGTATTGCTACGGTTAGTCGTGCTTTGCGAGATTCTCCCGAGATAGGAAAAGAGATGCAGATAAAGGTCAAGGAATTGGCGAGAAAACTTAATTATCGCCCTAATCCCTTTGCTCAGAGTTTGCGTAAAGAAGCCCCAAAGATTATTGGTGTAGTCGTTCCCAACTTGGTGACACATTATTATGCAGCAGTCCTTGATGGTATTGAGGATGAGGCCCGTCGTGCTGGCTACAGTGTTCTGAGTGCTAATAGTCATGAGAATTTCGAAGATGAGCAACAAGCTATAGATACTTTTATGAGAATGCACGTTGAAGGCATCATAGCCTGTCTGGCTCAGACAACAACAGACTATAGTCATTTCCAGGAAATCTCTGAGATTGGCGTTCCTTTAGTATTCTTCGGACGAACTTGTCTTACAGACCGTTTTTCCTGTGTAACAGCTAATGGTGATGAGGCAGCCCAAATGGCTACTCAGCATCTGATAGATACAGGTAGCCGGAGGATTGCTTTTATCGGAGGTCCTAATCATCTGGATATGGTACGTCGTCGTAAGCATGGTTATTTGGAAGCCTTGCGTGAGAATCGGCTGGATATTGATCGCGATTTGGTTGTTTGTGATAAGATTGACTATGAGGTAGCTCTCCATGCTGTTGAGAAGTTACTTGATAGAGATAACCGACCCGATGCAATTCTTGCCTTTAATGATATCATTACGTTTGCAGCATTTACGGCAATTAAGAATAAAGGTCTGCGCATACCAGAGGATGTGGCTTTGATTGGCTTTACAGACGATGTGCATGCAGCTTACGTTACACCCCAAATGTCTGCTATCGAGGACCAGTCGCATGAGATGGGAGTTACAGCCTGTCAACTATTGCTGAAGAGTATCAATGGTGATACAAAGGTTTATAAGGAAATAGTGCCTCAGCAATTGGTTATTCGTGAAACATCTGCAAAAAATAAAGCAAAATAGTGGTATCATTATGAGAAAGACACGCTATATAATCTTGTTGGCCATGTTATGGTCGTTGGCCTTACATGCAGGAATCCCTGAAATGAAGTTCCGTAGACTGGATACACGTAACGGACTGTCTAATTCGCAGGTGAACTGTGTGTATCGTGACTCGCGAGGTTTTGTATGGATAGGTACAGCCTATGGTTTGAATCGCTACGATGGTTACCGTGTGAAGACATTCTATGCCAATATGCGTGATACCACAACCATGCGCGACAACTATACCAGCGAGATTATGGAAGCTTGGGATGGAAAGCTATGGGTTAGACAGGGCATGAACTATTGCATCTACGACCCCGTGACAGAGAAGTTCGAGCGAAACATCTCACAAGAGCTGGAAAAATACTTTGGTTTCAACCAAGGTGTAGAGCGTGTCTATATAGATGCCAGGAAGAACTTTTGGGTGAAGTTCTATGAACTGGGATTGTATTACTATAATCCTCACACGAAAAAGACAACCCATTTCAAACCAGGCTATACCGCCAACGAATTGAACCCAACATATGCCATTTCGAACTTTGCTGATGATGGTGAAGAACTGCTGATAGTAACAACTAATGGTGTGCTAATCAGACTGCATGGTGAGCAGGAAATGAAGTTAGGCGAAGACAAGTGGATGCCTCAGAATGGGAGTCCAGAGAACAGGGATTATAGAATCTGTGTGGATCCTAAGCATAATATATGGGTGGCTACGGAACTGAGCACCTATGTAAAGTTGAATCGCGACAAACACTGGCGAAAGGGACTGAGTGCTCTGATGGAGGAATACCAGATAGACAGAACGCTGGCTAACATCCAATTATGGGATATCAAGATAGATCGAAAGGGACGCGTGTGGTGCGCCACAGACCATAATGGCCTGGTAATCTTTGATTTGGAGAATCATCAGGTGAGACAGTTCCTGAATAATAAACTGGACGAATCGAGTATCAGTGATAATACATTGCGAAATATCTATTTCGACGACAAAGGACTGGTGTGGTTGGGCAGCTATAAGAATGGTGTTAACATGTATAAGGAAGGTTCTGCTGCCATGAGAAATGTGGATTTGGGCGATATAAACACCATCAGTGAGGATCGCTATGGAAATTACTGGTTGGGAACCAACGACAAAGGAATCTTAGTATATAATCCTAAAACAGGTGAGGTAATGGCTCACTATACTAAAGAGAATAGTCCGATGGTTGGCAATATCATGGTGGGTTCCTGTCGTGCCAGCGATGGCAGCATCTGGTTCGGAGGTTATAACAGTGGACTGACGCATTGCATTGTCAAAGGTGCCAATGGAGAGGCTACCATCGTTAACTATCACTTTACTGGTGCTCCGGATGGTCTGGCTACTGACAACGTGTGGAGTATCACGGAAGATAAATGGCATCGTATCTGGCTTGCTACGTTGGGAGCCGGTTTCCAGATGTTAGACTTGAAGACAGGAAAGTTCCGTACTTGGAATACCAAGAATACCAATTTGCCTGGTGATTACATGTCATCCATTTCGTGGATTAAGAAAGGATGGCTGATAATAGGTACCACTTGGTACTATTGTTTTGTGAATCCTGTCACTGGGAAGGTGGCTAACAGAATCATTCCTGAAGACCCAAGTGTTCCTGTACAGACTGGATCTACGAATTGTGTCATGGAAGACTCAAGAGGTATCATCTGGCAAGGTTCCAGTTCTGGTGTTATTGCTTATGACCAAAAGCGCAAGAGTGTCAAGTTGCTGGATATGCAGGCAGGACTCTTTGGCTCTAGCGTTACCTCTATCGTTGAGGACAAGGCACATGCCATGTGGGTGGCAACAGATCATGGTCTCTCGAAAATTGTCCCCCAGTTGGATGAAAATGGCACCTGGCGTTTTGCCGTGCGCAGCTATAACAATCGTGATGGCTTGCAGATGGAATCGTACAACCAGCGCTCTGCCACACTGACCCATGATGGGTTATTACTGATTGGAGGACAGGGCGGTATGGATATTATCAACCCCAAGGCACTGTCGGATGCATCTAGCAAGGAACGCCCCATATTCAGTGGATTACAATTGTTTGACGTTGATGTTCCCGTGGGACGTGAAATCGATGGACGTATGATTCTTGATGAGGCTTTGGACGAGTGTCGTGAACTCACGTTGAATTATAATGACCAGTTTACCATCCAGATGGGTAGTGATGCAGGCACCGTCAACAATGGTAAACGTTTTGTCTATAAGTTGGAAGGCTTTAACGAGAATTGGGTAAGAACCTCTGAACTTAATCCCAATATTATCTATAACTCCCTGCACGCAGGTTCTTATACACTTTGTGTCCGTATGCTGAACGATGATGGAACGATGGGTGAGGTGGAGAGCCGATTGGACATTACCATCAAACCAGCCCTGTGGCGCACCCCTTGGGCCATGTTGCTCTATATTCTCTTTATCGCACTGGTTGCGCTGGTATGGCGTCGTAGGTATATGAAACGTCAGACACAACGTATGAACATTGAGATTCTGCGACGTGAAACAGAGAAGGAACAATGGATGGGAGAAATGCGCATGAAGATGGCTGCAGAACAGCAGACTGCTTCTGTTCAGGAGGAAAAGCCTCAAGAAGAAATGAAACTGGTTCGCCAAACCACGAATGTGGTGACTATGCTTCGTCATATCTGTGAGGATTATCAGCACATGATTGGTGGCAAAGCCAAGGTTACTTTCCTCTCTGCTGCCAAGCAGTTAGATGTGGATATCGCGAAAAATGAGTTTAATCAGGCTATGCATATCCTCCTTGACAATTCTGTAAAGTTTGCACCAGGAGAATGTAGAATCAGTGTTGGTGTGGCCAAGACTGCTGATGGAAAGGCGCAGATACAGGTTGCTGATAATGGAATCGGTATTCGCGACGAATATAAGGTACATGCTTTCGACCATCTGCCTGGTGTTGATAATGTAGGACTGCCCATCGTCAAGGATATTGTGGTGGCTCATGATGGAGATATCCGCATGGAGGACAATCCTGGAGGAGGAACCATCTTCTTTATTACACTGCCTTTGGCAGATGAGATAGAGGAAGCAATTGTTATGGAAGATTAAATAAAAAAAAACGAAATGAAAATGTTGAGAACATGGGTGTTGGGAATATTGTCGCTGGTGGCTACAAGCGTAATGGCTGCTGATTATACCATCGATGGACAATATGTGACGATTCCTGTAAAACAAGTAAAGGCAGAAGGTGCCAAGGTGGTACGTCTGCAAGTAGTAAACGACCATATTATCAGGGTGCAGGCAACTTCAGAGAATCAGTTGCCAGAGAAACAGAGCCTGATTATTGTGCCCCAGACATCAAAGCCCAAATTCACGGTTACTGATGGTGATGTCGTCTCTGTGAAGGCTGCCCATGTGGAAGCGCGCGTCAATAAGGAAACGGGTGCTGTAATGTTCTTTGATGCCCATGGTAAATTGTTGCTCAAGGAGGCCAAGCGCGGAAAGACATTCAAACCTTTCCGTGTTCCTGATCGTGAAATTGGTACCGATGTAGCCAAAGTGCCTGAACAGCAGCGTATCGGTTTGACGTGGCGCATGCTGTTTGAAAGTCCAAGAGATGAGGCTTTCTATGGACTCGGACAACACCAGTCTGAAGAGCTGAACATGAAGGGGCTGAACGAAGACTTGTTCCAATATAACACAAAGGTCAGCGTTCCCTTTATCCTTTCTAATAAGAACTATGGCTTGCTCTGGGATAGTTACAGCTATTGTCGATGGGGCAATCCTGATGACTATCTGCAACTGGGACGTGCCTTTAAGCTCTATGACAAACAGGGTAGGGAAGGGCACTTGACAGGAATCTATACCGATAAGAATGGTCAGCGTCTGGTTCGCGATGAAGACTCTATCTATTACGAGTTCGACACCCCTGTGGCCTCAGAGATTGCCAATCGTACAGAGCCTGGTGGTATTAAGAATTTACCTAAAGGTTTCCAGTTGAATGGTTCAAAGGTGGTTTACGAAGGTTTTATCGAGGCTCCCAAGGAAGCTCAATACCACTTTATCCTCTATTATGCAGGATATATTAAGGTATATATAGGTGGCAAGGAAGTTGTTCCTGAGCGTTGGCGTACAGCTTGGAATCCTAATACCTATAAGTTCCGCAAGCGATTGCCAAAGGGCAAGCGCCAGCAATTGCGTATTGAGTGGCAACCCGATGGTGATGTCAGCTATTGTGGACTTCGCGTGGCCAAGCTCAACAAAGACCAGCGCAGACTCTCTATCTGGAGTGAGATGGCCAAGGATATGGACTATTATTTCATTGCAGGTGAGAATGCCGACGAGGTTATCAGTGGCTATCGTACCCTTACAGGCAAGGCTCCAGTCTATCCCAAGTGGGTGTTAGGTTTCTGGCAGAGTCGTGAGCGCTATAAGACTTCCGACGAAATCGTTGGCACTTTGTCCGAGTTCCGCAAGCGACAGATTCCCTGCGATAATATTGTGCAAGACTGGAATTATTGGAAGGAGGATCAGTGGGGCTCTCATCAGTTTGAGGCATCACGCTTCCCCAATCCACAAGCTATGCTCGACAGCGTTCATCAGATAGGTGGCCGTTTCATGATTAGTGTATGGCCTAAGTTCTATTGCAACACCGATAACTATAAGGAACTCGATAAGAACGGCTGGATGTATCATCAGGCTGTTGCCGATGATATACACGACTGGGTAGGTCCTGGCTATGTGGGCTCGTTCTATGATGCTTATTCAGAGGGCGCCCGTAAAATGTTCTGGCGACAAATGGACGAGAACTTGTTCTCTAAATATAAATATGGTATTGATGCTTGGTGGATGGACGCCTCCGAACCCAATGTCCGCGATTGCACGCCTATGTGGTATCGCAAGGCCTTGAGTGGACCTACTGCTTTGGGTACGACAACAGAATATTTCAATGCTTATTCCATTGTAAATGCCGATGCTATCTACAATGGACAGCGGTCTGTGAATCCTAACCAACGTGTGTTCTTGCTTACCCGCAGTGGTTTTGCAGGTGAACAGCGCTATTCCACAGCCACATGGAGTGGCGATATCGGAACCCGTTGGGAGGATATGCGTGCGCAGATGACTGCTGGCTTGAATTACTCGATGTCTGGACTGCCTTTTTGGGGTATGGACCAGGGTGGTTTCTGCGTGGAGAATCGTTATATGCAGGCCCAGGGCTTTTATAACCAGACAGGCGTGGAAAATGAGGACATGAAAGAGTGGCGCGAGCTGCAAGCCCGTTGGAGCCAGTTTGGCACCTTTATCCCTTTGTTCCGCGTACATGGCCAGTGGCCAACTCGTGAAATCTGGAACCTTGCCCCCGAGAATCATCCCTGCTATCAGTCGTTTGTCTATTACGATAAGCTGCGTTATCGCCTCATGCCTTATCTTTATTCAATGGCTGGCTGGGTTCATCTGAAAGATTACACCATGATGCGTGGTCTTGTGATGGATTTCAATGGCGACCGTGAAGTCTTGAATATCAAGGACCAGTGGATGTTTGGTCCTGCCATGATGGCTTGTCCTGTGGGTTATTATAAGGCTCGCACCCGCAGTGTCTATTTCCCCAAGCAGACGGGTTGGTACGATCTCTATACAGGAGATTTCATTCAGGGTGGTCAGCGCCTGATCGTGGATGCACCTTACGAGCGTATTCCCGTCTTTGTCCGTGAGGGCAGCATCATCCCCTTCGGTCCTGAAATCCAGTATTGCGATGAAAAGCCTGCTGAGCTTATTCATCTCTATGTCTATGCAGGCAAGGATGGTCAGTTCCAACTCTACGAAGATGAGGGCGTGAACTATAACTACGAGAAAGGCAAGTATGCCACCATTGATATTACGTATGATGATGCCTCGAAGACCCTAACCTTTGGCAAGCGCAAAGGTCAGTTCGATGGGATGCTGAAGCAGCGTCGTTTCAATGTTGTGCTGATTTCTAAGGATGCCCCCAAGGCTCTTAATCTGGAAAATCCTGAGGGCGTGCTGGTTAATTATAATGGTAAGCAGATAAGTGTTAAGCTCTAGGCTTATCACTTATCTGTTTTTCCCTTCTTTGTTTTCTTGGCCTCTTCTGGCGTGATGGTAATGCGACGATTCGTCGAGTCTGACATGACATCACGGACAATGTCTGTGACCTGTTGTTTCAGTTCGTTGATAAACTGCTGGGCATCATATTTTTGATGCTCAATGTCGCGCAACTTCTTCTCCCAGATACCCGTCAACTCACAACTCTTCAGCAATTCCTCGCGAATCAAGTCTATGAGTTCGATACCTGTGGGCGTAGCCACCAAGCGTTTACGCTCTCGTTTGATGTATCGACGCTTGAACAATGTCTCAATGATGCTGGCACGACTTGAAGGACGTCCGATACCGTTTTCCTTCATGGCTGCACGCAGTGTCTCGTCCTCCACAAACTTACCCGCAGTCTCCATGGCACGCAACAGCGAAGCCTCATTATAATAAGGTGGAGGTGTTGTCCACTTCTCTGTCAAGGTAGGCTTGTGCTCACCACTCTCCCCTTTGACAAAGGTGGGCAGGGTGCGCTCCTCGTCCTCGTCTTTCTTCTCGTCATCACCCTCTTCCTTCTTACTTTTGGCATCTTCCCTTACCACTCTCCATCCAGGGTCCAGAATCTCCTTACCCGTCACCTTGAATTCCACCTCGTCAACCTTTCCAAGTACGGTGGTGGTTGAGAATTTACAATCAGGCAGGAACACTCCGATGAATCGACGGGCTATGAGGTCGAACACCTTCTGTTCTGCATCGCTCAGGTTCTGTGGAATCACACCTGTAGGAATAATGGCATGGTGGTCAGTCACCTTCGACGAATCAAACACGCGCTTGGTTTTCTTCAGCGGTTTGCCGCCAATGGGTTTGATATATTCTGCATAGACGGGTACTCCACCAAACTTGGTCTGATAAAGTCCGTTCAGCGTCTGTGGACATTTGGGGTAGATATCGTCAGAAAGATATTGTGTATCCACACGCGGATAGGTGGTGAATTTCCGTTCGTAGAGTGCCTGGATAAGGTTCAGCGTCATCTCTGCGGAATAGCCGAACTTACGGTTGCAATCCACCTGCAGCGAAGTAAGGTCGTAGAGCTGAGGAGGTTGCTCCTTACCCTCTTTCTTCTCGACTTTTGTCACCTCGAAAGGCTTTCCCTCGATAGTGGCAAAAGCCTCCTCGCCCTCTTCCTTCGAAGTGAATTTTCCCTTTGTTGCCGTAAATGTCGTATCACGATAGACCGTAGCCAACACCCAGTAAGGCTCTGGCTTGAAGTTATCTATCTCTTTCTGACGATTGACTATAAGGGCTAGGGTAGGGGTCTGCACGCGACCTATCGAGAGCACCTGACGGTTCTGTCCGTATTTCAAGGTGTATAGACGAGTGGCGTTCATGCCCAGCAGCCAGTCGCCAATGGCTCTGGAGAGTCCTGCCAGATAGAGAGGCTGGTAGTCTTGCTGGTCTTTCAGGTTCTGGAAACCCTCACGAATGGCTTCGTCCGTCATGGACGATATCCACAAGCGACTCACTGGGCACTTGGCACCAGCCTTCTGCATCACCCATCGCTGAATGAGTTCACCCTCCTGCCCGGCGTCACCGCAGTTCACGATGCGCTCGGCTTTCTGCATCAGTCCTTCGATAATCGAAAACTGCTTCTTGATACCTTGGTCGTCTATGAGTTTGATGCCAAAGCGGTCAGGAATCATGGGTAGCGCAGACAAACTCCACGACTTCCACATCGGCGTGTAGTCGTGGGGCTCTTTCAGTGTACACAGATGACCGAATGTCCAAGTCACCTGAAAGCCATTTCCTTCCATATAACCATCGTGCGAGCTGGTAGCACCGATAATACGTGCTATATCCCTTGCCACACTAGGTTTCTCAGCGATACATACAATCATAATGGCTGCAAAGGTACGAATAATTAGGCTAATATCCTAAATTTTCGCCCACCAAAATGACGATAATGCGTCCTGGTTTGCTGGAATTGCGCAGGAAATGGATGTAATTACAGATGCTCTGGGGCGAATTGCAGTTGTGACATTGCCCATCCAGTTGACAAGGAGTCTGGATGTCAAAACGGGCAGCATTGATGGGTGCAGCCGTGCTGCGTGCCCTTTTCAGTGCAGCTTCTGGGTCTTGTGCCACCTTGTTCATGCCTACCACGAAGATGACGTGCTGGGGTCCCCATGTGATAGCCGCCACGCGGTTGCCATTGCCGTCGATGTTTACGATAACACCATCTTCCGTGATGGCATTGGCTGACGACAGATAATAGTCTGCCTGGAAGGCACGCAGATACATCTCCTGTTTCTCCTCAGGCGTTTCTACCTTGTCGCGGTCCCATACCTTCAGCGTGCCACGCTCCTGCAGCATCTTGGGAATGTCTATATCGCGAACCGTCATCGTACCACCCCAGGTTACACTGGCTCCGTCGGGAATCAGTTCATTCACTTTCGCCTTTGCCTCACTGGCTGTGGCACAATAGTAGGCGTCAAAATGGCGACGCTGCATGGCTTTCACCATCTTGGCGCCTAATCGTTCATTACGTTGTTCGTTGGGTGTCATAGTTTAATATGCGTGATCATCAATGATTTCTTGCTTGTCCAACTTCTTCTTGTCAATGGCTCTCCATGCATAGACAATGTATGCCAATACGAAGGGCACGAGCAGTGATACGTAGAACATGGTGCGTAGGGTAAACTCGCTCGAACATGAGTTCGCCATGGTCAACGACGACTGCAGGTCGGCTGTAGAAGGATAGTAAGCGGTATGGTTCCATGCTGACATAAGTAGCAAGGGCAGCACAACGAGCACCACGCCGATGCCGGCAGGCCAAATGCCCTTGGTGTACGTCTTTTGGATTCCCGACTTGACCGTACCGTAGAGCACTAGCACTACGCCGATGAGTAAGATTATGGTGAGTGGCCACATGTCCAAGAAGTTGTGCAGATACTTGTAAGGCTCCATGAAGATGACGCCCTCGTCGTTGTAGGCAAATCCGTCCTTCAACAGCAGGTGTACCAGATAGGCCACAAAGAGAATCAGGAAGCAGACAAATTGCCCGAACAAGCGGCTGTGTGCATTCTCCCGTATTTCTTTGTCGTCTACATTATTAATAATATAGAGGATGCCCAGTATGCGAGCCAGGAACATGACGGCCAGTCCGAAGATCAGTACCCACTGATTCAGTAAGGCGTCGAGCCCGTGAGAGGCATTGGCCCAGCGCGAGATGATGGGGGTAAACGACCCTGTATCAATCAGGTTCTCTTTGGTAACGATGAAGTTGCTACCCTCGAAGAAGGTCGCTACGGCACCGCCTAAGAGCAGCGGACCTAATAGTCCGTTGATAACGAGGAACCAATGGAACGTGTTAGCGCCGAGGAAGTTGCCGAGCTTGTTCTGGAACTCATAACTCACAGCTTGCAACACGAAGGTAAACAGGATAATCATCCACAGCCAGTAAGCTCCACCGAACGAGGTCGAGTAGAACAGCGGATAGGAAGCGAAGAAGGCTCCTCCGAAGGTAACCAGTGTGGTGAAGGTGAACTCCCACTTGCGTCCTGTGGAATTGATGACGAGGCGTTTCCCCTCGTCGGTCTGGCCTATGGAGCGCACCATCGAGTTGGCACCTTGTACGAATAGCAAGAATACTAGTAATGCGCCTAACAAGGCAACGACGAAGCACCAGTAGTGCTGTAAGAATTCGTATGTCATAATTAATTAGGAATTAGCAATTAGTAATTAGAAATTATGATTACTCATTTCCGGTCCTTTATTTATCTGCTTCAGCAGGATGCTGATTTCCACCGCCAGCATCAGCGTGAATAGGAAGAGGAAGAGGAAGAAGGTCAGGGCAACGCTGCATCCGTTGATGTCGCTCACGGCAACCCACGTCGGCAACATGTCCTGAATAGTCCAGGGCTGACGTCCGAACTCAGCCACCAGCCAACCGCTCTCCGAGGCGATGTAAGCCAGGGGCACCAGGATGATGGCCACCCAATAGTGCCATGCTGGCAAACCTACTATCTCCTGCTCGTCGGCTGCTGTCTCAGGCAGAATGCCAAAAGTGGCCAGCAGTCTACGCGTGGTAATGGTGATGAATGGAATCTTGAATGAAATCAGTGCCATTATCAGGAAGTAAAGGATGAATACACAACCCAGTCCCACCATGATGCGGAATGCCCAGAAGTTGACGGCAATAGGTGGTACCACGTCTTTCTTGTCCTTCACATATCCATAACCAAAATACTTCATGTTCTGCTTGATGGTCTTCAGATAAGGTGCCAGTGTCGCTTCGTTAGCTCCCGCTTTCTTGGCCTTTCTGTATTCAGCCAGTGCCGTAATGGCCTGCTTACCCATCTCTATCTTCTCCTCCACGCTGGGCTCTTTCTTGCCATCAGGCGTGGTGTAACCATTCAGCAGGTCGTTGATGCCGGGAACATAGCCGTTGAAGTCGTTGGTAGCCATAAACGACAGTGCGTTAGGCACTTCTATCTTTGGCACCAGTGTCAGTCCTACGCCCTCGCCACCATCATACAGCGCCTCCATCGCAGCCAGCTTCATGGGCTGCACCTCGGCCACGCTCTGTGCCGACTTATGTCCTGTTGCTGCAGCACCTAGTGAGGCTATCAGTCCCACAATCACGGCAATCTTGATGCTCTCCTTCGCCAACTTCAGCTCGCGGTTCTTCATCAGATACCAGCAGGAAACAGCTACCACGAAGATGGCTCCTATAATCCATGCCGAGATAACGGTATGGCAGAACTTGTCGATGGCAAAGGGCGACAAGGCTACGTCCATGAACGATACCATCTCGTTGCGCATGGTGTCGGGGTTGAACTCGCACCCCACCGGATATTGCATCCACGCATTCGCCACCAGAATCCACCATGCCGAAATGGTGGCGCCCAGTCCTGTCAGCCAAGTGGAAGCCAGATGGAATCCAGGCGATACCTTCTTCCATCCGAAGAACATCACAGCCACGAAGGTCGATTCCATGAAGAAGGCCACGATACCCTCTACGGCCAGTGGTGCTCCGAAGATGTCGCCTACAAACCAGGAATAGTTCGACCAGTTGGTACCAAACTCAAACTCCAGGATGATACCTGTAGCCACACCCATGGCGAAGTTGATGCCAAACAGCTTTTGCCAGAATTGTGCTACGTCGCGCCAGAAAGTGTCGCGCGTGCGATACCAACAAGTCTCGGCAATGCCCATAATCACCGCTAATCCCAAGGTTAGGGGTACAAACAGCCAATGGTAGATGGCTGTCAGTGCGAATTGCGCTCTGGCCCAGTCAATGGAACCTGCGTCAATGTTTAGAAATAGATTCGTCATAGCATTTATCTTTTAAGGATTTCAGTTGCAACAAATTCCGATTCCTCCCCCTTCTCCGCATGCTGCTTGATGAAGTTAGGGAAGAAGAACAGCTTCAGAATCACGAAGATGACCACCAGCTTAATCAGGATAATAGCCCAAAGGGTGCGCCCCAGTTTCATGTTGCGGAACCCATCGTAATATAGGTCAAAAACCCTGTAGAAAAAGCCTTGTTTGCTCATCGTTATTTCTGTTAGCAGCCAATATTGTTGCAAATATAATAAAAAATTTATAAACTAGCATCATTTTTTTGTGAGTTTCATAGAAAAATTTTATCTTTGCACCGTTTTTGAAGATAAATTTATCACGTTTTTAAGTAATAATAATGAGAAGACTCTTAGGTTTTATCCTCTTGGCAGGCATGGCTCAGACGGTGGGCGCTCAGCGTTTGCTGAACCTCGATAGTTGCCGGGCTATGGCGCTTCGCAACAACAAGCAGATGAGCATCTCGCGTGTCAAGCAGGAAATAGCAGCCAATGTGCGCAAGTCGGCTCGTACCAAGTACCTGCCCCACATCAGTGCGCTGGGTGGCTATGAGTACACCAGCAAGGAGGTTTCCATCCTGAACGACGATCAGAAAGAAGCCCTGAACTCCTTGGGCTCCAATCTGAAGAATGGTATTGTGAGCAGTGTGGGTCCCTATGCCCAGATATTGCCCGCCGCCTTGCAGCAACGGTTAGGTGCCGACTTGACCAATTTGGCATCATTCCTCGATTTGAGTGGCCAGAACATAGTGAATGCCTTCCGCACCGACACCCGCAATTTGTGGGCTGGTGCTATTCTGCTCACGCAGCCCGTCTTCATGGGTGGTGCTATTGTGGCCATGAACAAGTTGGCTGATGCTGGCGAGGAGTTAGCCGCCAATTCCGCTGAGGCCAAGCGCCAGGCCACCCTTTATCATATCGACCAAGCCTATTGGCAAGTGGTTTCCTTGCGCCATAAGCAGAAGTTGGCACAGGGCTATCTCGACTTGGTGAAGAAGTTGGATGGCGATGTCCAGAAGATGATCAAGGAAGGTGTAGCCACCCGTTCTGACGGTCTGAGTGTCAGCGTGAAGGTGAACGAGGCCGAGATGGCCATGCTCAAGGTGAGCGACGGTCTGACCCTTTCGAAGATGCTGCTTTGTCAGCTCTGCGGCATTCCTGTCGACGAGCAGATTGTGCTGGCCGAGGAAGAAACCGACAACCTCGAAACGGTAGAGGTCACCCCTCAGGCTGATTTCCAGCAAGCTGTGGAGAACCGTCCTGAGCTGAAGATGCTCCAGAATATGGTCGATATGGGTAAGCAGACCACCAACATCCTCAAGGCAGGCAATCTGCCTCAGGTGCTGTTGACCGGAGGCTATATGGTTAGCAATCCCAATGTTTTCAATGGTTTCGAGAAGAAGTTCGCTGGCGTTTGGAATGTCGGCGTACTGGTTCGCGTACCCATCTGGAACTGGGGCGATGTAGCCTATAAGGTACGTGCTGCCAAGGGTGCCACCACCATTGCTACCCTGCAGAAGGAGGAAGCTCGCGAGAAGATAGAGTTGCAAGTCAACCAGAGTGCTTTCCAGGTGAGCGAAGCCAACAAGAAACTGGAGATGGCCAAGGCCAGCATTGAGCGTGCCAACGAGAACCTGCGCACCGCCAATCTGGGATTCAGCGAAGGCGTCATCTCTTCCACTACCGTCATGGAGGCGCAGACTGCTTGGCTCCAGGCTCAGTCGCAGAAGATAGATGCAGAAATAGATGTCAAACTCAGCCAGGTGAACCTGCAGAAGGCCCTTGGCACATTACAATAATAACAATTATGTCAGCAAAAACACAGCATAACAATATTCTGTTAGCTATTATCGGATTTTCCGCAGTGGTGGCCGTTGTGGCCCTGATCGGATTCTTTGCCATAGGCCGCGACCCTGAGCTCATTCAAGGTCAGGTAGAGGTGAGTGAATATCGTGTATCCAGCAAGGTACCCGGACGTATCTTGGAGATTAGAGTGAAGGAAGGCGACTATGTGAAGGTTGGCGACACGCTGGCCATTCTCGATGCCCCTGAGGTTCGTGCCAAGATGGAGCAGGCCCGCAGTGCTGAGAATGCCGCTGCTGCTCAGGAGGAGATGGCTCGCAATGGTGCCCGTCAGGAGCAGATTCAGGGTGCTTTCCAGCTCATGCAGCAGGCCAAGGCAGGCTTGGAGATTGCCGAGAAGTCATACCAGCGCATCCAGCGTCTCTTCGACGAGGGCGTGATGAGTGCCCAGAAGCGCGACGAGGTGTATGCCAACTACAAGGCCATGGAAGCCCAGTACAAGGCTGCCGAGAGCCAGTATGAGATGGCTAAGAATGGTGCCCGCTACGAGGATAAGAAGGCCGCTGCCGCTTTGGTAGGCCGTGCCAAGGGTGCTGTCAATGAGGTCAACTCCTACATCCACGAAACCGTACAGATTGCCCAGATGGAGGGCGAGGTTACCGACATCTATCCCAAGGTGGGCGAATTGGTAGGCACCGGTTCTCCCATCATGACCATTGCCGTCATGAGCGACCTCTGGGGCACCTTCAATGTTCGTGAAGACCAGCTGAACGGTCTGGAGATTGGTAAGACATTCACCGCTTTCGTACCCGCTTTCAACAAGAATGTGGAGATGAAGGTTTACTATATGAAAGACCAGGGCTCCTTTGCCGTATGGAAAGCCACCAAGGCTAACGGACAGTATGACCTGAAGACCTTCGAGGTAAAGGCCCGTCCCACAGAGAAGTTTGACGGACTCCGTCCAGGCATGTCGCTCATTGTGAAGTAAGAAGTAAGAAGGAAGAGGGAAGAAGTGATGAGGGTACTCCGGCAGATATACGAGGTCATGATGCGTGAGTTGCAGATTCTGCGTCAGAATCACATCTACCGCTTCTGCATGGTGCTGTTTCCCATTCTGGTGATTATCTTCTTCACCACGATGCTGGACGACGGCCTGCCTACCTCTATGCCCGTGGGTATCGTCGATTTAGACAATACCTCCACCACGCGCGCCTTGGAGCGCAAGCTCGATGGTTTCCAGATGTCGAAGGTCGTAGCCCACTATCCCAGTGTGGCCGAGGCGCGTCAGGCCATCCAGCGCAACGAGATTTACGGTTTCCTGTATATTCCCAAGGGCACCACCTCTAAGTTGCTCGCCTCCCGACAGCCCAAGATATCCTATTATTACACCTACACCACCATGGTTGCAGGTTCCATGATTATGAAGGATATGAAGACCGTCTCCAGTCTTGGCTCTGCAGCGTTAGGACAAGCCACCATGCGTGCTAAGGGACTTACCGACAAGCAGATACAAACCCTCTTGCAACCCATCACTATCGACCTGCACCAGATTGCCAACCCCTGGAGCAGCTATAATGTCTACCTCACCACCGTCATGGTTCCGGGCATTCTGATGATTTTCATCTTCCTCATCTCCGCCTATTCGCTGGGCACCGAGTTGAAGTTTGCCACCTCTAAGAATTGGCTGGCCATGGCCGATAATAACGTCACCATCGCGCTGGTGGGCAAGTTCCTGCCCCAGACCTTGATTTGGCTGGCCATCGTCTTTGGCTATCAGCTCTATGTGTTCTTCCATCTGGGCTTCCCCCATCAGGGCAGTCCCTGGATGTTGGTGCTCTTAGGTCTCATGCATGTTATGGCAGCCCAGGGCTTCGGCATCTTTGCCTTCGGACTCATGCCCTCGCTCCGTATGTCTATGAGTGTCAGTTCGCTGTGGGCTGTGCTCAGCATCTCGATGGCCGGTTCCGCTTTCCCCGCTATGGGCATGGACGCTGCCCTGCAGTCGCTCTCGTGGCTGTTCCCCCTGCGCCATTATTTCATGCTCTACCAAGCCTGCATCTTCAATGGCTTCCCCCTTGTCGAGGTATGGTTCCACTTTGCTGCCCTGTTAGGCTTCATCCTGTTGCCTTGGATGGTGGCCAGTAAGATTAAAAATGCAATGCTCACCTATGTCTATATTCCATAGTATATATCAAGGTATAGAGGATGTCTGCTACATCTGGCGTCAGGAGGTGAAGCGCATCATCAAGGATGAGGGAGTACTTATCTTCTTCTTCGTGGTGCCTTTGGCCTATCCGTTGCTCTATTCGTGGATTTACAACAACGAGGCTGTCCACGAAGTGCCTGTCTGTGTGGTCGACCAGTCCCACTCCTTCCTCTCGCGCCAGTTCCTGCGTCAGTGCGACGCTTCCCCCGATGTGCGCATTGCCTATTACGCTCAGGATATGGATGAGGCTAAGTCTTTGGTCAGCCGACAATTGGTGGAGGGCATCTACCTCATTCCCAGCGACTTTGCTGAGAAGGTCAACCGCATGGAACAAGGCGTCATCAGCGTCTATTGCGACATGAGCCTGATGCTCACCTATAAAGCCATTTTCCAGACCGCCCAGACCGTCACCATGGAGATGGGCAATGATATCAAGAAGAAGCTTAGAGGCGCCTATACAGCCCGCGAAGAAGCCATTTCCACCCGTCCGCTCGACTACGACGATGTGGCCATCTTCAATCCTCAGGGCGGCTATGGCTCGTCTGTGCTTCCTGCCGTGCTGATGTTGATTCTCCAGCAGACCCTCGTGCTCGGCATCGGACTCTCTGCCGGTACTGCCCGCGACGAGAATCCCTATCGCAACCTCATTCCCATTGGCGATGTCCGTTACGACAATACCTTTGTCATTGTCTTGGGCAAGTCCCTGTGCTATTTCATGGTCTATTGCATCATGGGCACGTGGCTGTCCATTGTGGTTCCGCGCTTGTTCAATTTCCCCCATCTCGCCACTTGGCAAACCCTTTTCCACCTCATGCTGCCCTACACCCTGGCGTGCATCTTCTTCGGCATCGTGGTGTCCTGTCTGGTCAAGTATCGCGAGAATGTCATGCTGCTCATGGTCTTCATCAGTGTGCCCCTGCTGTTCATGACCGGTGTCTCTTGGCCCCAGTCCAACATCCCCGGCTATTGGCAGGGCGTTTCGTGGCTCTTCCCCAGCACCTTCGGTTGCCGAGCCTATGTGCGTGTCAACACCATGGGCGCCACCCTCTACGATGTAGCCACTGAATATCGCATCCTGTGGATTCAGGTAGCCGCCTATTTCACGCTGGCCTGCGTGGTTTATCGTTTCCAGATTTACCGTTCCCACAAATACGCTTTGGAGCGCTTGGAGTTCCTTCGTCACAAACGTCAGGAGAAAGAATCGAATGCCCAGTAAGAAGTTGTTTGGAGTTCCCCTCGATCGTCAGTCCCTAGGCGAGATGATTCGTTTCTCCATAGTGGGTGTGCTGGTCACCGCCATCCATTATGTCGTCTATTGGCTGCTCCTGCTGGTCATCGATGTCAACATCTCTTGGACGGCAGGCTATATCGCCGGCTTTGTGTTCAATTATTACATGAGTGCCTACTTTATCTTTCGTTCTAAGGCCAACGTCAAGAATGGCGCAGGCTTCGGTGTGGCCCACATTGTCAACTACCTGCTGCAGATGGTTCTCCTCAATGTCTTCCTGAAGATGGGCCTAAGCCCCACCATGGCTCCCGTGGGTGTCTATGCCGTCTCCATACCCGTCAACTACATCCTTGTCCGCTTCGTCTTCAAGCATTCGTGACGTAATCTTTGTCTATTAACATTATTTAGGGTGTAACGTTTACGCCCTTTTACTTTTCTAATCAATATTTTCATCGATTGTATGACCCGCCTGCACTGCCAGCACCTGAAGGCAGATATCGATCATTACATTGAATCTACATCGGAAAAAATGGTCGATAAACAGGATTTGAAGCAGAAAATGGTCGATAAATGGTCGATAAAGCCCTCGTTAGCCGAGAAAATGGTCGATATTCTAGCATTTGGGAACATTGGGGACGGGTACCTGTTTCGTTTTGAGAACTGTAACACTGTAGCGCGTAACAAAATCCAAGTGCTTCGTCTTCAAGCATTCGTGACGTAATCTTTTTGTCTATTAACATTATTTAGGGTGTAACGTTTACGCCCTTTTACTTTTCTTTGTACCTTTGCAAACGAATTAGCAGATAATAAAGTTTAATCATTAAATAACAATGAAACAAAAAGTAACAAGATTTGCCCTAACCCTGCTTGTGATTATGCTCACGACTGCAACGGCATGGGCACAAACCACAATTACGCCAACCCCCCCCTTCGCAGGATGACGACGGCTATTACCTCATCGGCACTGCTGCAGAGCTCTATGGTTTTGCGGATCTTGTCAACAGCGGCAATGCATCGGCAAACGCTAAACTGACCGCTGACATTGTGGTCAATGAAAACGTGTTGGACGCCAACGGAGAAGCCAACACCGGCGACTTTGTGCAATGGACGCCGATAGGAAATGATTTTTTTGAGGACAAGGTTTATTCCGGCACATTCGATGGGCAGGGACACACCATCAGTGGACTCTATGTCAGTGGCAACGGCTGGTATGTTGGATTTGTCGGACAAGTAAGCGGCACAGCCGTCGTCAAGAACCTCGGCATTGTAGATTCGTATTTCAGCAGTTCTAATAATTACCTCGGCTCAATAGTGGGAGGTGTGGCAGAAAAATCTTCCGTTACCATCGCCAATGTGTACAGCACAAGCACCGTAAAGGGCGAAAACTATATTGGCGGACTTGCGGGCGGTGGCGTTTTAGGTTCTGTGACAATCATCAATTCCTATTTTGCAGGAAAGACAAGTGCAAATTGGGCCTACGGCTCTCACCACGACGATCTTGTGTCGGGCGATTTTGACAGGTCCACTCTCACTGTGTGCAACGCTTTCGTCCTCGGTACTTCGCAATATGGCACATCGGTTACGGCAGGGCAACTTTCCGACGGCACGGTGGCTGCGGCTCTGCATTATTATCAGGATGCGCTTGCCGACGGCTCGATGTTTGGTCTGAGTGGTGGCAAGACGAATTTCTCCGGCACGATTGACGGCGTGAGCGTTACAACAGCCGACGTTACCCTACACACCTTTGACGGTGATGCAACGGCTTATTCGTCAAAATACATTGTCGGGAATACCACGCCGCTGCCCGTAAACGTAGAGCGTGAGGGTTACACATTCTTTGGCTGGTACGACAATGCTGACCTTGAAGGCGATGCCGTTACAAGCATTTCTTCTTCCGAAACCGACGACAAAGAATATTGGGCGAAATTTGAAAGAAGTCACGCTGTGTCGTTTGTCCTTGGTGGCGGCACAATCCGAAGCGGAGAAATCGACCATTACATTGAGGGGGAAACAACGGCACTTCCCACATATGTGACGAAGAACGGTGCTTCGTTCGAGGGCTGGTACACAACGGAGGACTTCACTGGCGACCGTTATGTCGCCATCCCTGCCACGGCAACCGAGGATATGACGTTTTATGCGAAATGGGGCGAAGTAAAAACGACATTCTATCTTGTTCAAGGCGACAGTCCTGAGCCTGTGAGCATCCTCTACGAAGGCGAGAGCATTGTCTGGCTCGACAAAACGACGACGGAAAGATATGTTATTTCCGATAACTTTTACAATTGTTGGGGTTCTAATCCAGATATCAATGTGCCTTACACCGGCGGAGAATCCACATTCGGCAATTACGCAAGTGAGTTTAGTGTTGCTCAAAGCGGATTCTATGTGTTCACTCTGACGGACAAGGGCGGTGAAAGTTGGTTTGTGTCGATATTGAAGTCTATGCTGAACTGCGACGTGGCATCTATACCCACCCAGGTCTATACGGGCTCGGCAATCGAACCTGCCGTGACCGTTAAAGATGGAGAAACAACGCTCACTCTTGGCACGGATTACGAGGTGGCTTACAGCAATAACGTCAACGCAGGAACAGCCACAGTCACCATCACCGGCAAGGGCAACTACTCGGGCGAGAGCGCAGCAACGTTCACTATTGTAAAGTCCATGACCAATGATGGCATCACTATTGCCGCCATCGCTGACCAGACCTACACCGGCTCTGCCATCGAACCTGCCGTGACCGTAACCGATGGAGAAAAAACCCTCACGCTTGGAACAGATTACACCATCGGGTATTCTGCCAATGTGAATGTGGGTACAGCCACTGCTACCATTACCGGCAAGGGCAACTACTCGGGCTCAAGAGAGGCGACGTTCACTATTGTCTATCCCACCGTCACCACGTCGTATGTCGAGGCCAGCGGCACACTGCACGAGAATGTCATTGCCATCCCGCTGGACAACACCATGACAACACTCGCTGCGGGCTGGTATGTGGTGAACGAAGATGTAACCTTTACAAGCAAGATTACCCTCGATGGTGATGTGAATCTCATCCTGGGCGACGGCAAGACGATGACTGTGACGAACACGGGGACAGACCATGAGGACCGTGCCATCTACGGTAATGAGAAGACGCTGCATATCTACGGGCAGAGCCAGGGCACGGGTGCCCTGACGGCTACGGCTGTTGGAGGTGATGCTGCAATCTGTTTGTTGATTAATCAAAAAGCTACAAGTCTGCTTGGCATCCACGGCGGTGTGGTATCGGCTTCGACAGAGTACGCCAGTGGCAACGGTATCCTAGTGCAGTGCGAAACTGATGCCGGCGGCATCGTTATCGATGGCGGACAGGTAACGGCCTCGGGTAACAATTTTGGCATCTACTGCGAGGGCGGACACTTCGACATACTGGGCGGACAGGTAACTGCCACGGGCACAAACTTTGGCGGATTAGGCATTTGTGACTGTAGTTTACCCGGTGTGCTGACACTTGGCTACTCAAAGGCAAGCGACTTTGTTAGCACCAACAGTATATACAACTACTGCGGCGAGAGTTTTGCCGGCGAGGTTAAGATTGCCGACGACCAGACGCTGGTTGACGGAAATGGAAACATTTGGAGTGGAACGCTCAGTAATGATGAGATCCAGAGCATCCACAACCAGACACTGCGACCTGTTACGGGCGTGGCGCTGACGAAGGATGGCAATAACGTCTCCGCCACATTTGACGGCACATCTACGACGACGATGAGCATCCCCGTGGATGTCAATGTAACTAGCGTGACCTACAACCGCGCATTTACCATGGACAAGCCATCCACTGTGATGTTGCCGTTCAACAAAGCTGTCAGCGAAATCGGCGGTGGTACGTTCTATACCTTCGGCGGTGTGGAGAAAAAGAACAACAAGTGGATTGCCACGATGAACGAAGTGACGGGCTCGCTGACTGCCAATACGCCGTATCTGTTTGTGCCTGCTGGAACGTCGCTCACCTTCACCGGTGGCGCGACGCTGAACACCACGGGCGGCGGCAACTGTCTCGCTTCTGATGCTGAAGGATGGGAGTTCCACGGTACATATAGTAAGAAGATATGGAATGAGGTTGAGACCCATGACTATGGTTTCGCTGCTACCAGCGGCACCTCTGCTGACAATCAGGACGTAGAGGCTGGTCAGTTCGTTCGCCTCACTCATGGTGCCTCAGCCAAGCCTATGCGCTGCTACCTGTCGTATGTAGGCGGACCGAATCAAGCCCGCGCTTTGACGCGTGGTGCAGCTGCTACGGACGAGGAACTGCCCAGCAGCATCATCGTGCGCCTGGTAGGAGCCAACGGCGAGACAACAGGCATCGGCACCATCGACACCAAGACGGGCGAGATGACCTTCGACAGCGAGGCATGGTACACGCTCGACGGTGTGCGCCTGAGCGGCAAGCCCACCAAGAAGGGACTGTATATTAATAATGGTAAAAAGATCGTGATTAAGTAAAAGGAGGTTTAGAGCAATGAAAAAGAAAATATACGAGAAGCCTGCGATGCAAGTAGTCATTCTGCAACACCAGTCACGCCTATTGGCTGGTAGCGGTGAAGAACCGACAGATGCCCCTCTGTGGGATCATGAAATTGATTAAAGGAGATTTAGTCACAAGGGTCAGCACCGTGTTACATAAATAGAGTAGGGGACCGACAGATTTTCTGTCAGTCCCCACTTTCTTTACGCCATACACGAGGTTACTCCCATCGTGGTTGCGATTGCCGTCAGTATGCTGATAAGCAACTGAATCAGCCATTTCCAAGCCATTGGGGACGGGTACCTGTTTTCGTTATGGATTTATCACCCCAGGCACCTGATGGCGAGCATCGTGAGGTCGTCATTAGGTGCGGCACCGTTGCGGTGAGACTCTACCGACTCGCTGAAGGCGTCGATTACCTGCTTGGCAGTATCTGATTTCATTTGTTGCATCATCTGTTGCAACTTGTCGTCGCCATACTGCTCCTGTGCCTGGTTTTCGGCCTCGTTCAGTCCGTCGGTATAGATAAAGAGTAGTTTGCCGCTGATATTGTCAAGCTCCTCACCCTCAAATTCAAGTTCAGGCCACAGGCCGATGGGGGCATTCGTTTCTGCTTCGACAAACTCGCCGTCGAGCAGTGGAGGATTATGTCCGGCATTGCAGTAGTAAAGATGGCCCGTAGTGAGGTCGGCTTCGCCAATAAACATGGTGACGAACATGCCGTTGTCGTTGTTCTCCGAAAGCTCATTGTTCAGGCGGGTAGCAATTTCGCTAGGTTTACGACGCTCCTTTGCCATAGCGCGGAATAGGCGGATGGCTTGTGCCATAAAGAGTGAGGCAGGAACGCCCTTGCCGCTTACATCGCCAAGGCAGAAGTATAGCTGATTGTCGATGATTTCGAAGCTATAGAGGTCGCCACCCACTTCCTTCGCAGGCGACATCAGTCCGTAGAGGTCCAGGTCGCTACGCTCAGGGAAAGCCTGTGGCACCATCGACATCTGAATATCGCGGGCGATGCGCAACTCGCTCTCAATGCGCTCTTTGGCGGTGGTGGTTTCCTCAAGCTGGTCGTAGGCAACCGCCAGCTGGTGGTAGGCATGTTTCAGTCGACGTGCTGACAGTTGACGGCGGTATAGGTAGAAGCTGAGGAAGCAGATTACTAACAACGCTATAGCTCCTCCAGCTGCTATAAGTATATGATGTGCGTGCTCCTTCTCCTCTTGGGCATGCATCTTCGATTGGTATTCGCTCAGTTGCAGGTTCTTGTTGCTGGTTTCAAGTCTGTCGTTCTCCAGCTGCATGGTAGCGTTAGCCAGTTCTGCGTCACGGTTCTTTAGTTTTAGCATCAGGGCCTCTTCCTCCAGCTTTTTGTTCTCGAGCTCTTCGGCAGCCATGTCGAGTCGCATTTGCTGGTTACGCAACTTCAACTCCTTAGCCTCGAGTTCCACGCGCCCCAGGTCCATAGTGGCGGTCATCTCCATCAGCAGGTGGTTGTTGCGCCTGCTATTAATAGAGTCGCGCAACTCCCAATATCTCTGTTGCACAAAGTAAGCATTTTCATAATCACCCTTGCGTTTGTGTATAAGGCTGAGCAAGTCATTTCTGAAGAGTGGCGATCTCAATTTATTGCAGAGCTCGATGGCTTCGTCGTACTGATGATCATTGATTTTTCGCCATACTGCGATGACGGGACCACTTGAGTCATCTCGCCCGTATGCCTTCTTGGCTTTCTCGCGCTCGCCCCAAACGTAGTCAAACTCTTTCTGATATTCAGCCGCATCCTTTACGCGATATAAAGCTGTGTCCACCTTACTCAGACAGATTACCGACCATGCGTTCAACCTATGCATGGCACTGATATTTGGTTCCTTCAGGGCTTGTTCGGCATCTTGGATAGCCAGATGGATTTTTCTATTGGTAAGACTTATTCTGGCCAGTTCTATCCACGAGGCCGCCGCACTCTCGTTTGGGAAATGCTCGTGCAGAAAGCTGATGGCTTTCTTGAAGTTCTGTATACCCTCCTGATAGTCGCCCATCATGCTCTGTATGGTGCCCATCACATGTGTACCTGTATAGATGCCGTACTTATGGTCGTGGTTCAGGGCATACTGCTGCATATCCTTGGCGATGAGCTGTCCCTTGTTGCGCTGCTGATGGTTGGCAAAGTAGAGAGCCTGGTTGGCCCATGCCTTGTAGAAGGTGCGTTCGTCGTTAGCCTTCTGTGCCGCCTCCTTCAGTTTGTTGGTAATATCAACGAAAGCAGTCTCGTCGTTTTTATTGTAGAGCTGGTACATCTCTTTCTGCAGTTGAGCGATGTCATCGGCAGCTGCTGATTGTGCCCACGTCGGCATCATACCAGACATAAGTATAATAACGAGAAGGATAAGCTTTTTCATAAGCTGATGTTTTAGATTATTCTGCGGCAAATATACAGACTATTTTTTAAAAATCAAAACAATAAACACAAAAACTTTTCTTCTTACAGAAAATGAGTGCAATAAAGGACCCCATGATCCAGAGTAGGGGACCGACAGATTTTCTGTCAGTCCCCACTTTCTTTACGCCATGCACGAGGTTACTCCCATCGTGGTTGCGATAGCCGTCAGTATGCTGATAAGCAACTGAATAAGCCATTTCCAGGTCTCCTTCTTCATCATTCACCTCCTCCCTGGTTAGATGCTTCCTTAGGGGCTTCATAGTCCGTCGCCTCCTCGAAGGTGATATCGCCCAGCATGGCCACAGCAGCACGGGTAACACCATTCTGCGTCGAGGTGGTATACTCAGGCTGGAACAGAATTCGGGGGCTTAGGGTGCTGGCGGTCAGGTCCTTCGCGTCCTCGAAACCACCGCGCTTATTGCGCACGCCACACTTGAAGATACCCACATTCTCAATCTTCACCTTCTCGCCCAGTCCGATGAAATGGCGCAGGGCGTAGCCCAGCTCATCCAGCACGGCGATGCAGTCCGAACGCTTCACACTGGCCTGCGTCTGAATGAAGTCCGCCAGCTGACGCGTGGTGATGTGCTTCTGGTTATACACTGCCTTGGCATAATACTTGCCGTAACCCAATGACTTGGGACTTGTCTGCTTCTTCTTAATAAATTTCTGACTCATAATTTTTTAATTTTTAATGGTTAATGTTTAATGTTTATTGGTTTTGTCTCTCTCGCCGAGCCGCTTCTCACTATCCGCCGAGCGCGTCCGCTGCTAGTCCCGAGCCTATGCGCATCTTGTCTCGTTCCTATCGGCAGGTGGTGCCGAGCCGCTCCGTCTGATTGACAATGCAAAGGTACGAATCTTTCATTGCGGTTCACGAATGTTTACTCTCTTTTTATGAAAGAAATTATGGGAAATTATGATTAATTTTCTTAGCGCCTCTTTAATTTCCCCCAATTTCCCCTAATTTCGTTTCTATTTATGAAAGAAATTATGGGAAATTATGATTAATTTCTTAGCGCCTCTTTAATTTCCCCCAATTTCCCCTAATTTCGTTTCCATTCTGTCCTGAACCGTTGAATTTCAGTGTTACAGTGTTACAGTTCGGAAATCAATGGTTGGAAGGGTAAGATTTACTCCTATATTTATATATATATTTATATATATATAAATATAGACATATTTTTGGGGTTCGGATAAGCCTTTCGGGAACTGTAACACTGTAGCGCGTAGCATAATTTTTCCGCTAAGACACAAAAAATCGCCCATTTCATCGGGATTTTTTAGCCTGATAATTTCTGTCAGGTTTACTTTTTCCCGTTTTGAGACTCTTTTTTCCTACCATGAGACTATTGTTTTCTGAAGACAACCTAATTTTACAGTCGAAATCAAACAAGAATGCAAATGAGAATTAAATAACTATATTATTCATCTTTAAATTAATCACAATGAAAAAGAATCTGATGACGCTCGCAGCCGTCCTTTGCTGCATGATTTCAACGACGGTGCTTACGTCGTGTGCCGTTAATGACAACCCAGGGAGTCCGACAATTGAACCGGAGGAACTGGCCGATGCCACTATCCTGTGGTATGGCTGTGGTGGTGGAAACGTGGATGCGGCCATCTTAGAAGATTTCCACAAGTTCTACAAGGCTAAGCCCGAGAGTTTTGACCGTGTGAATGTGGTGGCTCAGTATAAGACATCGCTCAACCCGACGGTCTATAAAAAAGTTGACTATGAAACTGTTGTACAGTGGGCCGAAGAAATGTCTAAGCTTAAGTCCGAGGAAGAGATGGAGAATATGAATTTTGTGGAGTACTTCTTTTTGTGTCATCCAAAGGCTGGCGAGAGCTACCGCTTCGTGGTAGATCCCAAGAAAACGCTGCGCAAGCAGCTGTTGGAAACGGAGCCTTACGGAGAGAAGAATGCTGATATCACCAATCCCGACTCGCTGACTAACTTCATCAACTGGGCAGCTAAGAACTATCCTGCCAAGCGGTACATCCTCGTGATGGCCGACCATGGTGGCGGCTATTTGCCTCATTCGGATTTAGCAGATGCAACCAGCAGTCCAATGAGCAGTGCACAGCGCCGCGGACTGATCTACGACGATGGATATAACAGTAAATGCTTCTCAGCCAAGAGTTTCGCACGTGGCGTGAGAAATGCCTCGGTGCATATCGATGGCATCGTGGCCTACCTCTGTCTGATGAACAATTTGGAGTTTCTATACGATGTGAAGGACGTTACCGATTATGTTGCCGGTTCGACTTATGTCATGTGGGGTGGTGGCTCGGCTTTCTATGCCATTGCCGACAATTGTGCTGCCGGACAGGACACGGAGACAGCGCTCTCCAACTTCCTCGATGCCAATATGGACAACTGGGACGCGGAGTTCTATCAGAGCACCGATCCCGAAGCTCCCCTCTATTACGACTTCACGCTGACCAAGACCAGCCGACTGAACGACCTGGCTCCCGTGCTGAGGGAGTTTACCGACCGATTGGTGAACACCTACCAGAACGGAACCGACGACCAGCGTGCACGCATAGACCTGTGTACGGCTAACGCCATGAAAGTGGATAACAACTATCCCTTTTACGACATGGGACGATATATCGAGAGTATCTTCTGGGAATTGCCCGACGTGTACGAACCGACATTCGTCTCAAGCATGATTACAGCCTTCAACTCCTGTATCGTCAGACAGCGCCACAGCAAATATCTGACTGACCATCACTATGAAGTGGACTACAGCATGATGCTTGGTTGTAAAGGTACTTATGTCGTTTACATATATGAGGGCGATGGTGCAGAATCTAAGTTGAAAGGTGCTTATGTCTATTATTCAGACGGTAAACTCGAATACTATCGTTACGTTGATGACGGTGGCGACAGCAGCGATGGCAACCTGGCTCGCTATGAGCTTGTAAAGACCGACACATGGCCCAGCACCTTTGCCAATACCTATGAGCTGACAACTTTCGACAAGTTGGTGGGATGGAGCCGATGGATGTACCTGAATTCCACACCGCCACCCGCATGGAGCCCATCATCGTTCAATTTTGTTTTGCCTGAGGATAAAGAGACAGAATTACCTAACTAAAAAATAGATGTAAGAGGTAAGAGGTAAGAAAATGGGACTGCCAAAATGTTTGGCGGTCTCATTTGATTCTGCAAGGAAAAGATTTTCAACTTTTTCTTGCATTTTTCTGGAATAATGCTTAAATTTGCAACATCTATTGCTAAGAATCTAAAATTGAAATGATTATGAAGACTAAAAACCGCAATTTCCTGTTTTCCGTAGTCCTGATAGGGATTGCAATGATGCTGACAGCCTGTGCTGTAGAGCGTGATAATGCAGTGTGGAACAATCCGCTGGGTGATAAAATCTATGGACTGTGGTATGCCGACTATCAAGAATCGGGTATCGTGGGTGTGGACAAACCTCCCTACAGCCGCGTGGTGCAGGCTGTGAAGTTCAATGCCGACGGCACGGGAACGTGGTGGAAGATGATGTTCAGTGCCGACGATGCCAGCAAGCCTCTCGCACTCTTTGGCGGACGCTATTTGGAGAATGGCACCTTCGACTATAGCGTAGCTGCCGACGGCACCATCAGGGCCAAGCGCAGGGGCGAGAAAGGGCAGGACGGAAGTCCGATGGCGCTCGTCTTCCACTATCAGGACGGAGCCATCACCTTCGGTGACGGCATTGCTGCACAGACGATGAAGCCTGCTCCCAAGGACTACGACAACCTGCTGCTGACACTGGAGAACTCCATGCACGGCGCTGATGCCGACACCTACAACATCAACGACAAGGACTTTAAGGTAGATCAGTGGCGCCAGCAAGAGGCCATCTACATCTACGACGGTGTGAGCAAGGGCGTCAAGGACGAAAATGGCAACGAGGGTTATGCAAGTGTCAACCTGCCTTGGTACAACGGAACGGTGATCAGCAACCTGCCGATGGATTTCTGCGCCGACATAACGCCAGAAAACGGATGGGAGTGGGTGCTCAACTACTGTGGTAGGCGTAGCACGCCTAACGGCAACTTCTTCGCCCTGTACAACAAATACCTCGGAATACTGCGCTTCTTCTACTATTTGCCTCAGGGCTACGGAGCTGGCAATGACCACTTGTGGCAAGTAACGATGACGCAGGGACTCTCCGACCGTTACGACCTGCGCTATGGCATACCGATGGACAAGACCGTCAATGCCAAGAATGCTTACGGTTTGACAGCGGACGGCACTTCTTGGGCAGACGACACGACACCTTATGTCGGCACCATGAGCAACGACGGATGTATTATGCCTAATCCAGGGTGGTGGGCTTTCGATGTAGATCTCTCGACTTATCGCACAGAGACGATTGACCCCAATGCAGAGAAGATTCGTCTGCAGATGCGTTCGTGGTCCGATAGCCATGTCTCGCTCTTCAGCACCTTTACAGCTGAGAGCAAGGGCGATTTTATTGATTTAACAAAGGCTTCTGCCAATAAGTCAAAAGGCTTGTTCGGTAAGATAAAAGATGTTGTCAAGGCCGGTACAGGTCTTGCTAAAACCATCACCACCTTAAGAAGCGGAGACGTTAAGGGCGGTATCAGCAATGGAATAGCGTTCGGAAAGGATGTTATTGCTCTGAAAGGTACCTTCTCCAGTGGAGGCGATTCCGGCCCAGCCCCAACAGGCACTATCTCGTTTACTACCCAGGGTACTGCCAACATCGATGGTGTCATCAGCACCTCGCAGCCCACCGTAGGCATTGTTACGCCCACATTCCCCCTCGCAACGGATTTCTCTAGCACTTCGACGGTCGGGCAAGGTGTATGGAACCTGAAGACAGCTCCCAAGATATACACCACCAATAGTGCGAATACCTACTTCATGTTCATACCAAAACACGATCAATATACCAAAACGTACTATTGGCTTGTAGATGCTGCCCACTGGTCGTTCTTCGACCCCAGCAGCGTAGAGGTGGTACTCAATCCTAACGTATTCCCCGAGGATCAGATAGAGTGGATGCAGGTGGACGCAGTAGCCGGCTTGCGTAAGTCTTTGACAACGCAGGAAGTGGACTCGTTCAGAACTACGATGGGCATGGAGCCTCTTGCTACAAAGAATTTCGTAGATGACCAGGTGCGCTGGACAAAATCTTACGGAAGTGAAGTAGACGACTATGTATTCAACTTCTTAGCCGCAGAGGGTTCCCCAGAACAAACATTAGGAAATCTAACTTACCCGAAACCCATCTTAAATGGCCAAACCGGCTATAGTATTGGAACGTTAATGTCATATTATGATAATTTCGGGGCCTGGAACGATCGAAGGGAGACTATACATCAAGAACTGATAACTTTTGGTCCCGCAACGGAAGACGAATATATTATCGAGCCGCAGATGGTGTTCTGGAGAGATGGTCTTGGGTATAACTTCTTTGAACCTGGGGATGGGATAAGTTATGTATTTCGCAGAATTGCAAGGCTTAACAGAGCAGATACCAGAAATGGTAAATCCGGTTATGATTATGACTATATCATGGAGCAAAATAAATTTAATCCAAATTCAGATGATAATGGAACTACTGGCTATGTTGTCGGTTATGATGATGATAATAAAAATGGGTATCCATCGACTTCTACTCCTATCATAGACATTAAGCACATCCCTGTTCATTTCCCTGCAGCTGAAGTCAACGTGACGCTGACCATCAAGATGAAGAATATGGCTGACCCCATCGTCTATAACCGTATCTATCTTCCTGAATACGAATATGTGAGGGTAGTTGGCGACGAGAAAGCTTCACTGGCAATACTCGACCGCATCTTTGCGAAGAAGAATCTCAGCCCGAAGACGGCAGGACATACCCAGAGCTACGACTTCCAGGCAGCCCGCATCAACAAGTGCTTCAAGCTGCTCTTCGGCTACTCCAGATAAATCGAAGTACCTGTTCCATGATAGATAAGGTGGAAGTCGGAAGATTTCCACCTTATCTTTTGGCGGTTCGTGGAACAGAGTTACTATGTTTGCAACTGGAAAAGTTACCAATGAGCGCTGGACATGCGCAGAAGAAGGTTTCGTTCTGGTAACAACGACGAACCTCTCTGCTACGCTCCGAGAACCCTCCTTGTCATCAGAA
>Ga0256404_1000887_pt1 | contig 76423 bp, 115 predicted proteins | sample RumenRJG_01DNA_FD_185990 | JGI IMG/M metagenome (GOLD analysis project Ga0256404, IMG submission 185990) | Bovine rumen microbial communities from Lethbridge, Alberta, Canada - RJG_01 | ecosystem: Host-associated > Mammals > Digestive system > Stomach > Rumen | place: Canada: Alberta...
TACATTTGCAGCCAAACAAATCTAATCGCTTGGATAACACCTACTATTTTACCTAAACGCAAAATAGAATTTATAACCCTATCAAAGTCTTTCCAGTGCAAGAAAAGTTCTTTTAATGCAACAACACTGGTAGCAAGTATTCCTTGATTGCTTTTGCCAATATCATTGAGCATATTATTCCAAGCAAGCGTAAGGTTTGCCAATTGAACCTTTAGTGTGCCAGCCATCTTTGCTTGGAAATCAAAAAACTTGCCACCATCATCTGTCATCTTATTGATAACAGACATCACATCATTATATTCGATGGTCTTTTTTTTCATTCTTGTATATACATCGCCAATAGATACCATACGACCTTCAAGTTGCGTATAGTATTCAGACAATTGCTTAACAAGTGGAATGCCAGCGTTTGCAAACATTCTTGCATCACGACTATTCAAGTAGCCATAAGCCTTAATTTGACCAAGTGCGTAAGTTAATCGTTCCATAGGAATACCAACAGCAGAAGCTATATCTGCAAGTCGCCTAGTAGTGTCAACAACATCTTTTGCTGCAACATCGTATGCAATAAGTTGTTTTGCAGCATTTGACAATTCAATCAAAGTGTATGGCGACACAAGAGCCATATCACTTAATTGATTAAATATTTGCGTACCGCGCTCTGCGCTGTTTATGAGGATTCCTAATGACCGCTCTGTCATTTCATATTGGCTACGAATATCAATAAGGTTCTTGACGAATTGCGTACTTGCACCAACAGTGAAATAGAATGCAAGGCGATTCTTCATATAGTTCCAAGAACGAGAAAGAGCATTGTTCGATTGCGTAAGGCGATTGTTGGTGCCGATTAAATCATCCTGTTTTTTGCGCAACCTGTCAAGTTCGTTTGATACTTGCTTAATCTCACCAGCTTGCTTGTTGACATCAAGACCACTGCGATATGATGCAAGTTGACGCATTTTGTAGGCAATATTTTCAAGAGTAGATTCATCTAAACCCATAGCGGCCTTAAAACTAACTGGTCTTGACATTTGCGCTTGCAATTGCTGCATTGCTCGTTGCGTCCTTTGTATTTGGTCTGCAAGGTTTTTACCCATATCGGAGTTTCTTTGGTCTAAAGAAAGCCTATGGTATGCCTCTTGCATATAACGCAATGCTGGTTGCATTTTGTAATATGCAGCAGTTTCTTCGTTTACAATTTGAACCCTTTTTTTGCTTGCGGAATTAACGTGGTCTATTGCAGCTTGTAGGTTTTCAAAATCTTGAAATCTCGTTGGTTTGCTACCAGAACTTTGTGCTTGTTGTGCTGCTTGCAGAGCTTGCGCCATTTGTTGACCTGCCAATGCAGCACGCCTTGCAGCATATTCTTCCTCTTGTAATTGTTGTGCTGTTTTTTTTGTTGCACCGTGCAATTGTTCCTCTAACTTTATTTCTTCTTGTTTAATCCATACTAATTGTTCTTCAATGCTTTGCTTGCTATTTGCATACACGAAGTACTCCCTATTAGAACCATCTACTCCAGATTTGATGCTAAACATCCCAGTTTGTTGGAATTTCTCGCTTTCTCTGATAGCCTGTGCTTGTTTATTGATTTCATTCGTAACCTTGCTTTGGGCTGTTGCAAGTTGTTGAGTAACCTCAACTTGCGTTCCTAGTAAAGTGTTCCCTTGCTTATATTGCGCATTTAATGCCGCAAGTTCTGGGTTGACTTTTGTAAGGTTATCTATGTAGTTTTTGAAAGAATTTCCGGGGTTTAAAACATCAACAAGCATACCACGCTTGGATTCAAGTTGGGTAATTACAAGCATTAGCCTTTCAGCCTCTTTTTCGGCTTGCTTTAAGCCCTCTTGACCCCAAGAAACTTGCGTAGGTTTGCCAGAACCAATTGCTTGGCGATATAAGTCAATATCTTCACGAACTTGGATAAGCCTTTGTCGTAATTGTAACAATTGGTCATCGTATTGCTTTAATACGCTCCAATTTGTTTTCACCTCTCCGCCACCCATTGCGGTCGCCTTGGCCTTTGCTAGAGCATCATACGAATCTGCAACTTGTTTAATCGTTTGTGACTCTGATTTTGTGCCACCAATTTTTGTATCTGTTGTTACGCCCTTTAAAGCGTTTCCAAGCCGTTTGGTGGCAGCCTCCATTTTGGCAACATTTTCATCAAAAGATGTTGCCATTTCGGTAGTTTTGTCTTTTACAAAATCAACAAGACTTTTTATCGAATCTCGCAACTTGCTATCATCAAGCGATGCTGATATAACTGTTGGATTTTGAGTTGGCATAATGTATATATTTATTTTTTATTTGATTTCTTTGCTTTGTTCTTTCGCACAGGAATTTCATATTCCTCCCCATCAGCCAGTTGTGGCACATTGAAACCACCAAGGAAATTGTCAAGTTTGGTTTGTGCCTCAAGTGCCTCCTTGTAGTTCGTCCAAGCCTTCTTGTCGCTACCGTGCAGGTATTTCGTATGCGTATTATCAACCGCCATGAATTGTATTTGCGCTATAGACAGCTTGTACAAATAATCGTCAAGTGTATATTGCGTGTATGCCCTTATGAAATCTGCTGCGTCCGCAACGACAGTGCTTCCGTAAATTGTGATACTGTCTCCTCCGATTTCTTCTTCCGAGTCAGCAGAGAATCCGTAAGCATACTCACCGATTTTTTGAGTAAAAAAAAACCAGACAAGTCAATGCTTTTGATTGCACCTAGAATGATTGCAGACCACTGGTTGACATCGTATGTGCTGTTCATGACTTTCATCTTCATCACCTTAATCCACTTGTCGTTTCTCGACAATGTAGCATCAACATCTTCGTAATCCTTTATATCGTCAGGGCAAAAAAGATGATTGCAAAGTATGATTGCCATGATTTCACACATTGCATCCAAATCAGTGCATAAGGCCGTTATAATTGCGTTGTCATCGTCCATTGCAGTGTCAGCTTGTTTCATATCCATAGCCAATCTGCAAATGCGATACAGCGAATAATAGCGCATATCTTTTACACGATATTCTTTATTTCCCAACATGACAAGTGACGGTGTGTCGTTGATTATGTCAACAATGTCACGTTTAATGTCTATCGGGAAATCTTGCAACATATTATTCTCTTGCTTGGGCTGTTCTTGTTCTTTCTTTTTCATTTTCGTAAACGATTTAAATTAGTATCTTTTTTTGTTTTTCGTAAACTAAAAAGGGTGTGCAATGATTGTACCACCACCACACACCCAAACGCTTACGAAAACGATTTGCTAGGGATTAGTACCGCCACCACTTGCGGCTTGGCCGACAATCTTGTACATGTGCTCTTTGTTATCTTTGTCGGTGTACACAAGTGCGGTAATGGTCACATTGTAGTTCAGTGCACCATCTGCATCCTTCTTCAGCGTGCCAATGGTAAGACCACGGGCAATAATCAGCGATGCATTGCCACGACCAAAGTCAAGTTTCCACTCATGCTCGCTAGTGAACGCATTGGTTGCGCCCTCGTACTCTGTTCCAGTAACCGTACCACCAAACAGGGCGGGCAACTCGCTCAAGTCGTAGTTTGCCAACTCAAATGTCATAGTGACAGGATTGCCGTCATAGAAAATGTCAAACGGGGCATCGTAAAATTCAGCCTCAATTTCGGTGCTTTCAGGGTCGTCCTGCGAAATGGTCAGACCTTTCAGAACACCCATCAGGCTGGTGTAAGTACCAGTCGTTGCGCCAACATCGCGATAGCCAAGCGCAATAGGCTTTACAGTTGTTTTTTTTGCCATAATTTTAACTAGTATTTTAAATGGTTTCTAATTTTAATTTGTTGTATTGCAGATATTTACAATGAAAGATTTTACAAAGATATAAAAGTTCTCTCCAGACGATTCAAGCGAATCTGCACTTAATATACTACCGTCTTGAATGGAATATGTGTCATTCTGATTCATTTCCGCATTTTCAATGACATCGTTTATGGCTTGTTCGAATTGAGCATACTTGTCTTTATCCAGCCTGCCTCGCGATTTCGGCGGTATATAGGCATATATGAAAACACGAACAGAACCAAACGCATTTCTAGAAAACTCGCTTTCGTCAACAAAATCACCAATACGGATAACGATAAAGCCGTTTTCTACATCGCTTTCTGTCATTTCCGCTGGTTCATTCATACGGTATACGTTTTGTGTTACCGTATTAAAGAACAGCGAGTACAAATAATCATAGATTGCTATGCGAGAATCGTTAAACATAATTGATTGATTTTATTAACCGTAATTTTTCTTTGCTTGCGAGAACAACGACTTGCTTGCGTATTTCGCCACACTGACATTGAAACGAATCCTAGCTGGTTTAAGGTCTGCTTTCACCTTGTCATGGAACTGGGTCATCACAGCAAATTGCAAGAACCGTTCATTTCTTTTAGCACCAAATCCAGTCCTCAATGTGAACCCTTTTTCCCAATAGCCCCAATATGGCGCAAGAATCGCAAAAAATACTTTCCACCCCTTACTGCTTAAATTGCCAGCACGGGCGATGTACTCCTCCGCCAATTGATGACCATTAACAGGGGTGTCTGCATTTATCATTTCCAGATAATCGCCAGACTTTTTGTCACGGAAAGACGCGGTAGACCATTCGTGCAAGCCAGATTCCATGCTAGCTTGCGCAGGGCGATAAAAACCACTATCCATTAACTTGCCCTGATAGCTTACACCCCAACATAGACTGTCAAGCAAATTTCCTGTCCTATCCATGTTGTTGCGGCTATGGTAAGTCTTGATTGTGTCACCTATTTCTTTGATGGTCTTTTCGGCATAGTCAACAAACAAAGCACGCTGCTGCTTGATAATATCTTTCATCATACTATCAACCAACTTTGCGCCATTGAAACCGACTACCCTAGATTTGCCCATTACTACCAACTGTTTCTAGTACAATAAACACTTACACCACCAAGCTGCGACGGGTCGCTGTTGTCAACTGTCAGATTGAATGTTTCCTCGTAGCGAGTTATGCGAACTTTATCCCCACGATGCGGGATAACATAATTGCCGTCTGTGTCACGAACAAGCGGAATGGATATAATGTATTGCGATGTCTTTAATGTAAGACCATTATCCCAATCGCGCATGTGCTCATCCATAACGCCATCATACACGACAATTTCCGTATCATCCTCATCGCCAACACCGTGGATAATCCTAGTTATCACACCACTATATGGGTATTCGCTTATTTCGCCACGAATCATAATGACATCACATCTTCAATCGGAATTAACTTTATCTTCTTTGAATCAGCCAACTGCTCAAGCATATCAGCCCTATCATCCTCATAGGTATTGTAAATGCGAATGGCATACTTAATCTTTTCGGATTGATAGAAATCTTGCTCTTGACCAATTGACTTTTGATAGCCATTGTGCGACTGCGACAACGATGCGGTATTTGAAGGACTTAACAGCACAGCCATAAAGATAATGTCTGCGGTCATAAGTTCACGTTGCTTTTTTGTCACATTTGCGCCATACACATCATCATTCGGGTCGCACTCTCTATCAAGGGCAATCTTCATAAAGTTCTGCTCCTCGAAAGAATACCTAGTGGATGCTTTAAGCCATTCAAGTACCGTCATCTTATCGCTTTTTTAAAGACTATCAATTAACAATTATTAGTCAGGTTCAGTGATGTCAACCACAACGTGATACATCGACTCGGTAAGCACGGGAGCATAACGGCCAATAACATCAGTGTGGTAAGACTTAAGCATTCCGTTAGGCGTAACCTTGTTAATCACATAAAGGAAATTCTGAACCTTTGCCAACGAGAACTGAATGCCATTATTCACCTCACCACTTTGCATCAACTGCACATCAGCGGTCTTTGCATGAACAACAACACCAGCCATGCCAAGAGGACGAAGGACAACCTTGTTCTGCGCCCATCCGCTAACGGTCGTGATTGTGGTGATGTCCTGCACAGTGCTTTGTTGCTTGACAATGCGAATCGGGGCAACTTTCGAAATGGGGCTACGACTATAAGCCATAAGCTGCTCCATCGTGATTGTGTCAATATCAGTTGACGTACCGCCACTGGTCACAACAATTACCTTGTCGGGAGCATAAAGGCGAATATAACGATTCACCTCATTCTTGAAAGCCGCATTCTTGAGCAGCACAGTGGTGACGATATTGTAGGGAATATCCCACTCCATCGGGAAATCATCTGCAAGACGATTGGCCTCCTTGAAGTCAGCCTCAATCTTTGCCATCTGCTCGGGAATGTCCGCATCAGCGGCAGACCAAGCCTTCACACCAGCAGACTTGAAGTTTGCTGTAGGGATGTAAGAATCCTGAATTGTATTCACACCACTAAAGCCCTTGCTGTTCGCATTGGTGTATCCACCACCAGAAGAAAGCACTTGTGCGGCCATGTACGAAAGGCGATAGTTGTGCGTCTTAATCAGGTCAGCAACACCACGAACAAAGCCAGTGACGAGGTTTTGGTCGCTTGCGTTCAGCTCGCGCAGACGTGCCTCAAGTTCCATCTTCGACATCGAAGTCTCAAACAAGCCCTTTCCGTATTGGTAGATTGAGCCATTCTTTTCCGTCCATCCCTCGTTGTCAAGTTGAGCAGTTTCCGAAAGCGGTGCCATAGCATCAGCCATAGGAACGGTGCGGTTCACCTTTTGGCGAACAGTCCAAGCGGGATTCTTCTTCAGGTCGCCAAGGTCAATGTCATACTCATTGCCCTCAACCGTGAAATGCTCTTGCCAAAAGAAAGAATTGCTGTCAATCTCAATCGTGTTGTCAATCAACGTCTGCAAGAAATTTGCACTAGTACCCTCGGCAAAGCCGCGTTGATACAGCTTTTCGATAGCCTCATCAGGTGTCCATTGATATTTATATGCGTTTGCCATATTTCTTTACTTTAAAGTGATTATTAAATCCAAAAGATACCGTCAATATACGAACGATTCTTTTTCAACACATACTCGGGCAGCGGTTGCATACGGGCAATCCATGCTTGCTTATTGTACACAGTGCTAATCGAATAATTGGCATTTGTGATTCCATAACCATCGGTAGGCATCAGGTCACGGTCTGCCTCAATAAACGTGTTCGGATTGGGAACAAGAACAAATGCTTTAGCTTGTGCGGCAGTTCCAGCGGCTTCAACCAAAATAACATCAGTAGACCCTTCATTCAAACCGAGACTAGTATCAAGTGTAATCTTAAACGTATCGCCATTAGCTGTGCTAACAAACTCAACATTCAAAACCTTTGCGGACTGACCAGACGTTCCAGCATCCGTAGGCGCAACCATAAGCAGCATGCCAACTTCAGGGGCATCTCCATATCCGTCGGCCTTAACATGCACAACCTTATCGCCGTCACTGTTAACGACAGCAAAAGAGCGGAAAATCAGGCAACCACTGCCGGGCGTGTATTGTACAAGCTGGGCAGCATACAGGTGGTCAAAACCTTTCTTCGGGTTGAGAATCGTGCCACCAAGCAGCACATTGCCACGCATCTCACCGTTGCTATCTTTCACCCAAACAAACTTGCCACCACGAACTTTCTTTGAACTTTCGTAGAAATAAGCCAAATTTGTAACCATAGTTTTTCTTTTTTATTACTTAAATTTTAATTTTCGGAATCGAACCAAGATATTCCTCATCACGCTTGGCAGACACTGTAGGCGACAATGGTTTGATGTTACCAATACTGTCTTTGAAAATGTCTTGAAATCGAGCAGTCAATTTCTTTGCTTGTGCCTCGCTTTCATCGTCCAGCGAAATCGAAAAATCCGCGGCATACTTTTCCAACGTGCTGTGCAAATCTTGTCGAACACTTTTCTTTGCCAGAGCAAGAACCTCGTTGAACTTTTCATTTCTTTTTTGCTCATTCTTGAACTTTTCCAATTCCTCTAGTTGTTTTTTGATGTCATCGCTCAAACCACCATCAGGAGTTTGGTCGGGTTCACTGGCTGGCTTTTTTTTCGTCAACTCTTCGATTTGTTTCTTGTATTCGCTTTCTTTCGCGTCAAATGCCTTTACCTTTGCAGTAATCCCCTTTGATGTTGCGCTGAATGCAGTGTTCAAATTGAATTGCAAATCAGCAATAATAGCATCATCATTGATGTCACCGTCTGGGTTGCGCTTGACAAAAAAATCTGCAAATTGAGATTTAAACTCATCAGTCAGAGTTTCCGTGGTGTAACTTTTCTCGTTACAATAGTCGTTTACTTTCTGTAAAACTTCATCTTTATTCATAGTTTTCTACTATTTTTGGATTTTCGACAACAAAAGTAATAACAACCACAAAACACACAAAACAAGTTATTTAGGCTTTTATTTTTTAATATACCAAAATACAATTTATAAAGTTTTTACACAATTTATATATGATAATACAAGTAATTTTGTAGCGAACAAAATAAAATGTATGCAACAAAAGGATGTAATATTAAAACCGCTAGAGGATGGTAACCAGAAATATGCCATTCGTTCAAATGCTGATATTGTTTGCTTTACTGGCGGCACTGGCGGCGGGAAGAGTTATGCCCTTTATTATGCACCTATTGAGTATTTGTCAACGAACGATAATGCAAAAATCATTTGCTTTATGCGCAATGTGTCTGATTTTTGGGGCGCAGGAAAAGTAAATGACACGTTGAAAAAGATGTATCCATTGATTGATAGGTCTGTCAAGAAACAACCACATGACCCTATCGGTGAAATCATCCGAAATCAAGTTGATATGGGTATGAAACTTTACAACGGCAGTGAAATCAAATTCCAGCAGCTGGACAACGAGAATCCGATTGTGATTGATAAAATCGCAAAAGGTCTACAGGCAAAGAAACTTATCTTTGACGAATGTAATAAGTTTAGCTGGCGAACAATCACAGCATTTATGCCACGTTTGCGTGCAGATTCAAGTGGCAAAGCACAGATATTCTTGGCACAGAACCCAGAAAGAAAGTGTTTTATGCGCAAACTTTGTGGCAAGGGCGAACATGGTGGAGGTTGGATTAATGATGATGGCACTGTAGACAAGTCAATGGACGGTGTTGTCATGTATTTCAATATGCAGGAGGGCGACTTGGAAAAGACTTATTTTGGGCGAACCAAAAGGGAGGTGTACGAAAAATGCAAAGACCACATTGATTCGCTTGTTGCACAAGACCCAACCCTAACCCCCGATGACTTTATCCTTTCAATGGTGTTTTACACATTTAGTGTGAAAGACAACAAGAGGATGCTTTCAAAAAATGCTCGCTATCGTGGCTTTGCCGCCAACTCATCAACTGCTGCATCTGCATATTCGGAAAATTGGAATCATTCGATTGAAGATGAAGAATTGGATGTTGAGGAATCAGCAAATATTCAAGTCACACATCGTGACATCGAAAGAATGTTTGTAGCAGTCCCGAAACCACATAATTCTGAACTGATAAAACGTCTTATGACTGTTGATATGGCCACAAGTGGTTTTGATAATCTGGTTATCAAGTATTGGGAATTGTGGTCGCATTACGGATATATATGCCGTGATATATACTATTCAGTCAAGAATACAAATCTTGAGGCTGTAAGGATGATTATGGCTTTCCGTGACAAGCATGGACTGAACGACAAGGATATGATTCTTGACACGCAAGGATTTCAGTTTTTGGGAGAATGTTTTCCTAGTTGTCGTGCATTTACTGGTGCAGCGCACACGTCAAACAAGGGGAAAAACCAATTCCGAGCTATGAAAGACGAAAGTGCGCATATCGCAATGCAGATGATTAAAAGCGGCTTGATTCACTACGAACCAAGCCTTGCTGATATGCGATATACACACCAAAATATGAAACGTGATGGTGCTACAACGATATTGCGACATTTGAAATTCGAAAGTGTTATTTTTCAATTCGACAAAACGCCTAACGGGAAAATAATTGTGATTGACAAGCAAGACCAAAAAAGACTAATCAAGGGGATGTCGCCAGACTTGACTGACAATATAATTATGCTTTGCGGTGCGACTTGCTATGATTGTTACAGAATATTAAGTTCTGATGCAGGGGCGATGCGAAAACGAATGAATATAGATGACATTGTTGATGTGTTTAATTTCAATGATGAAAACAATATTCAACAACCATACGAAAGAAAGAAATTCAAAATACATCAATCAGATAAAATTTTAAATATAATTAGTTCATTATGATTAGACAGCACGATATAAATTGGTTTTTGCAAGAACCCACACGATTGATGCTTATGAAACCGTTTACTAGGGGTGGCAATATGTTGTCGCATGGCTACGAAGCATCAAAGATTCAGAATAATTCTTTGATAAACACTGGGTTTGCTAACCTAGAACTTACACCTATTTCGCAAGATACATACATCACAGAATACAGACCAGACCTGCACCATATCATCTTAAACAAGGCGATACCGCACATCAAGGTTTATATCGACGGCGTGCCATTACCATTCACGGAAATTACACAAACAGCATCATTCCAAAAGCTGATACATTCTGCCCATGTAAGAAATCTTACTGCAAACCCGCTTGAATTTACATTGTGCGGCGAAAAAGCGACAGATGGTGCAAAGGGGGCTTTCAGTGCAATCAAGGAAGAATGGTTGTGGCGAGGGCTTGAATGGGATAAGTATCAATCTATCAACATTTGCAAGCAATTAGGTAATGTTGGTACATTGTTTATGTACGATTCAAAGGCAAATAGATACAGTGTAAAAACATACTCATACGAGGACGGTTATCAAATTGTGCCGAACTATGATGAATATGGTGTTGAAGTCGCAAGGTCACTTGTGTATCAAGTTGACGGCATGGTTGTGATTGACACCTACGATGATAAAAGACACTACCATACTGTCCAAACTGCAAATGGCTGGGAAACACAAAGTGAACTGCATGGCTTTTCAAGATGTCCACTATTGCACAAACGTGGCAAGGTGGCATGGGAATACGCCCAAAGTTCCATTGAAATGTGGGAGTTGATGGCTAACATTAATGCCATTGCTCTAAAGCGATTCGGTACATTTGCACTTGTCCTTATCGGCTATATGGATAGCGAATCCTTTAAACGTGATTCATCATCATTGGTCATCAATCTGTCAAGCGACACGACAAACGGCAGACAAGATGCAAAGGTTCTGGAATTTCCTGAACCACAGACAATGGATGCTTACTTGAAAACACTAGAGGAAAAGATTTCATTGTTCAGTTCAACATCATTCATCACACCAAAGGATATTACTACAAGCAATAGTGGTGGTAATGGCATTGCATTGGCTATGTCAAACGACTATTCATTGGCGACCCAAAGTGCTATGGATTGGCAAAAGTTTGTCAATGAAATGGTATATTTGCACCAAGAGGGACTTGACCTTGAAACGAATGGTATATATCATTATGCAGACCTGAAAATCGGTGCTAAAATCAATCCTTGGTCGCTTGAAACAAACAACACAAAGATTACAAACTTGGCAATGGAGGCACCGTATCTGTCAACACAAACAATCATTGAGAAATGCCCAGATGCAGCACCAGATGAAATTGACCGTGTAGTTAGCGAACGCGGCGCTTTGGCTAGCAGGAATGATGCGGCAATTAATGCAAATGCACAAAAAGCACACAATATTGCAATCAATCGAAACGACACGATTATTGACAATATGACTAAAGTTGTCGATGTTCAACCAGTAAGTATTAATTCGTGATGGAACAAGGGATAATCATAGATTGGGGTACAGTAATAGTAAGCATCGTAACGCTATTGCTTGGCGGTAGTATCGGATGGTTATTTACCATTCGTGCGATGCGCAGGAAAGCAGATGGCGAGGCGCAACAAGTTGTAGCCGATTCTTGGAAAAGTGTGCAAGATGTGTACCAACAAACAATAGCAGATTTGAATGGGTATTGCGAGGACATCAGGAAAGATAGAAACCAATTGCGCGCCGACCGTGACCAGCATCGTGAGGAAAATGCACGATTAAGGGAAAAGTACATTGATATGGAAGAGCAGATTATGGAACTCAAAAAGATAGTCGCACGGCAAGGACGAAAGATAGAGGCGATAACACCTTTCCTTTGCGGCGTTGTTGGCTGCGTTACACGTTCAAAGGTTGAGATTATGGAAGATGTTGACGTTCCTAGCGAAATTCAAAACGAACAGCAAACAGAAAGTGAGGCATGACTGGATTGAACGTAACATTCAAAATATACAACGGCGACAATGAGCCGTTCCATAATCTTGAACTAAAAAAGGCGACATACGATAGTGTGGTCATGTCTTTGGGGGATAAGATTAGCGGCGATGTGTATTATAAAGACAATTCGCTGTCTTGCACAATGCACGAATATATCGTGTACAATGGTGTTCAGTACAATCTTGTGAACCAACCGACAATTGTGCGGGAGGGGATGGTTAGTGACAATGGCGACTTGAAAGGAATGACAAAGTACTCGTTTGAGTTCTACCACCCGATGCACATGTTGTCTAATTTCCCATTCACAGATGTCGCTGTAAGCAATGATGAATTGTTATATAAGTCACAGGACAAGGTATTTTCTTGGGTCGGATATTTACAAGACTATATAAACAAGTTAAACAAGAACCTGCAAGAAACGCAATGGATTTGCGATTTAAGCCCTTTGACGCAAGAGAGCACGTTAAAGAAATTCAGCGATGTACTTACTTTCGACAACAACACGATTGCAGACGCATTAAAGACTGCATTTGATACTTGGGGAGTTCCCTTTGTCATTGATGTTATATCAGTCACAGATGAACGGTATGCGCAAGGAAAACGATTCTTGATACATTTTGGAGAACCGTCAAATGAAATTTACGAAAGCGAAGATGCAAAAGAGGCTAGCACACCATTCGTGTTCAAGTTCGGGCAAGGTGTAGGATTAAAGAACAATAGTGCAACACCGAAGAACAACAAAATCATCACACGAATTGCAGGCTATGGCAGCGAAAGAAATATACCTTTCGGCTATCCGCAAATTGTTTGGGATGAAAATGGTGATGAAAGCGAATTGCAATATCCTTTGTATGATGGCATAGTTGGCGGTAGGTGGGTCAAGCTAATTAAGCATCCATTCACAAGAAACCACCTAATGCCAACAATCTATGCTGAAACTGTTGCAAGAAAGGTCAATCCAATGGATGCTCACTACGACCCGAATACAACCATTATTGACTATCACGATGCACTAGACCAAAGCATTTATCAGCATACAATTAATCCAAATTCGCCGTCATACGAATCGCATGAATTTGAAGATATATTTCCCGAACTGGGCGTAAAGAACATAGTTGCAGTCCAGCCTATCAATGACGATATGACTGATGCACAAGATTGGGATGATTCTGTTGATGACCAAGGGAACTACAAGCAAGGGTATTTTAAGCTGACATTGCCTGTTCTTGATTTTGACTTGTATGCCTGTGCTGCAATCACAGAGGAAATGCAAATCAATATGCGCACTGGTGCTTGCATTGGCTGTACGTTTACAATACAAGTGGATTGGGAAGATTATAAGAAGAATTTCTACGATGCAGACAATAACTTCAGTCCAGATGGTAGCCAACGTGATTTAACAAAATATCCGAAAAGCCAAAACGGTCAGATAATTGTTATCTGCCAAAAGGACACAAACACATTTGGCACGCTGATGCCAAACATATTCCAAAAGCCAAAAGGCACTATCGCAGGAGAATATGAAGGTGACGAGTTTGTTGTTCTTGGCATTTCTTTGCCCGAAAGTCACATTATAAATGCGCAATATAGGCTTGATGCAGCAATGGATGAGTATATGTTGGAAAACAACGTGTACTACTTTGACTACCCGTTGAAATTTGACGAACATTTCCTTGCGACACACACCTATGTACTCAATCAAATAAAGAACAACACTATTGTCAGATTTGAGTTTAAGGGGGAAATTATACCGTTGTATGTAAAGCAAATCACAATTAAATATGGTGAATCACCGCTACCGCAATACACAATCACCTTGACTGATGATGTTGATATTGTTCTGAATCAAATCGGTCAAGTAACAGATGATGTGAGCAAGATGCGTGTGCAAATATCATCATTGCAATCATATTGGTATCGTAGTGGTGCTGGTGGCAGTGGAACAGATAATACAAAACTATCGAAAGTTGTAGATGATACAGCTAGCGGTGTAATAACGTTCTTGCAAGGATTGCTGGCAGGTAATTGGGTTGAGGATTCTAGTGGTGCTGCCATTCATCAAAACAATGACGGAAACTGGGTGATTGAGGCTGATTATTTCAATGTTCGTAAAAAGCTGCAAGCTAACGAGGTTGAAATAATGCACAGTTCACATATTGGCGGTCGCCTAATTGCCACCGCAGGTTCTATGGTTGTTACGAAAGTGCAATACATAGACAATTATCAAACAATAGTGTATTCAAACATTTGGAATGGCTCTTGCTATAAATGCTGGTTCAACACAACAGATAGTGATGGGAATGTTATCTACAATACATTTAAGGTTGGCGACCTAGCATATTGCGAAACTTTTAATTTAACAACAAGTAGCGACGGATTGACAAACCACAGCACAGGCAATCACTTCTATTGGCGAAAGGTTGTAGAAACTGGCAGTGATTATATCATTCTGTCAAATGTATTTGGTGAATATGCGGCAGAAAGTGACTACCCTTATGTTGGCGACCATATTACGTTGTTAGGCAGTCAAGCATACATAGGTTCAGCAGGAACGCAACCGATAGGTGAAGGCGAACAAGGTGTTCCAGCTGGTGTTGATTCTTACGAAATTGACACAAGCAGACAGAATGCAATTATAATGGCTGGTGCTGGTGCTGGCAATCCATATATCCGTGTTTATAAAGGGATTGATACTTTTGTCTTACCAAATCCTGTTGTGCAAATATCACCAAGCGGTTCGTGGATTACTGTAACTGACAATAACGGAAATGATGTAAAAATAACAGACCTTATTGATAGTCTGCAAGACCAAGTTGACCAAGTAAAAGAACAGGATGACAAGCAAATTGTTCTTTGGTTTGGGAACGAAACACCGACATTAAATAATGCCCCTGCTGTTAATTGGGAAACAGAGCAAATTCGGCACGAACACGCAAATGACATCTACTACAATCGTGATGCAGGATTGGCTTATTCGTTTATTGAAACAATAACAGAAAATATTGCAAGCTATTCTTGGGATTTACTCACAGACCAAGACGTGTTGCGCTCGCTTGAACTTGCAGCAAAAGCGCAAGATACCGCAGATGGGAAAAGGCGTGTATTTGTTGCACGACCCACACAAGCACAGGCATACGACATTGGCGATTTGTGGGTTAATGCAACTTTCCCGACCGAAATAAGCGATGGCGAAAGCACATTTGGCGATTCGACTGGAACTATACACACAATCGAAAATCCGCTATACAACAACGACATCCTGCGTTGTGTTGTCGCTAAAAGCGAGGGGGATGCATTTAATATTTCCCATTGGCAACCAGTACAAGAATTCACTACAAGTCGGATAGTTCAAAACTCCAACCAAATCAAACTTGAAGTACAGCAAGGGATGGAAACTACTGGTATTAACATCACAACAGGGAAGATTGAACTGAATGCAGCAAACACAGTCGTTTCAAATACATTGTCTGTAGCTAGATTGGAAACACACCCAGACACAAGCGTTGATGCTACGAATAAAGCAAAAGTTCAAATCAGTGGCAGTACAATGAACGTGTTTGGCGCGACTGGAATCATGAACATACAATTTGGTGTTGATGATGACGGATATGCTGTATTGAAATACTACGACAATGATGGATTCCTTTTGTATGACCTTGGGCCGCACGGGATTAGAACTTTAGATATTAGTTCTGAAGGCTTTGATTACGATGATTTGTATGTGGTGACACAAGAAGGGGCAAACGACACAAGTGACACATTGGCCACACTAGGCAGGTATCATCCTAAAAAGATAGCGACAGTTGTTTCGGCCGGCACGATTGCGGATAATAATGATGCAATTGCAGCAGAGGCTAGTGGCAAATGGTTTACGACAACAACGTATGGTGCTGAAATTTCAACAATAGTCGCTAATGGTGCTCTTGATACATCAATATTAGCAAACGGAACATATAGGTGGACAAACGAAATATTTTCAATGTCAAACCTTGAATTATATGGTAATAGTGTCAGCGATGCAAAAGCGGATTTAATTCTTCAAACAGGAATATCACAAGCACAAGCAGATGCTTTTGATTGGGAGCTTAATACTTCGCAGTCAAATTTTGTACTAAAACGTACTATATATTGGCGAGAATATACTAACTTTGTCGATGGTGTCGAACAACCACAACATATTACAGTATGGCAAACTGAAGAATATAATGAGAATTAATGGCAATCACAGGGAACATATCATTTAGAATTAGCCAAAGTGAATCTGATAATGGGCAAGCAAAAAGTGCGATTGTTCACAATATAAGCGGAACACTAACACAAAATAAGGTTCATCAAAAGTATATGGCTGAAATCATTGCACACGCATTATCAACCATTGGCATGGATATTGAAAATGAAAGATTTACTTATACATTCCCATTTAAACTAAACTAGGAAATGGATAATATAGAACAATTATACATACCTGATAAAGTCAAAGGCGACAAGTTGTCAGCGGTAGAATTTAATAAAGTGCCGTCAAAAATCAACGAAATCATTGATTGGCTTAACGCTTTTGATGAACATACTAGGCAATTAATTGTAGAGGCAATTTCACCGTACAATAATATCCGCGTGATGACCACACAAGAATACCTTGCACAATCAACTTGGGACACACGCGTTATTTATGCTTGCGTTGACAATGGCGAATTGACTAGTGTGAATCTAGGGCTTTTTACGATAGCGACAAAACAAGGGCAAGCAATTGTTAAAGGTTTTCCGTATTCATTGCCTATTATTCTTTAACTATATATAGTTTATTGATTTATGACAAACATTAATGATTTATTAAACAAGATTGAAAACGAGGGCAAAACACCGTCAGGGCGTGTTTCCGCAGAAGAGTTCAATCGTCTTGTCACTGCTGTGGGAGAAAACCAAGGGGCTGTACATAAGGTGACGATTGACAATGTGGAGTTCACGCCAGATGATGACGGCAATGTAACCCTTGTTATCGACCAAGGTGACATCACATACAGCCTTGTGCTAGAGTTTCAAAGCGCACCACAAGTACTACAAAGAAGTACAGATGTTAGTGTGAATGTCCGCGTCAAGTCTAGCTACAAACGTGAGGGCATAACAACACCATTATCAGAAGTCGCAAGGGTTGTCATCAAAACTAGAACAAGCATTGATGGCGCATGGGTGAATGCTACGACTGTGGCAATAGGCACAAATTCAGAAAGCTACACTACAATCCCTTTGAAAAATTACTTGAATATTGGCACAAATTATGTGCAATTCCAAGCAATCAGCGACAATACTAGGGATGTTGTGAATGAGTTTGAATTAAACGTTGTCAACCTTTCGCTTTCACCGAACAATGCATTTGAAAGGCCATTCACGGACACATTGACATTGAACTACTTGATTAGTGGTTCTTATCCAAAGCAAATGCAATTCCAATTTGGTAGTGGAAATGGCAGCTACTTTACCCCTGTGTTTTCGTATTTGACCGACAATAGGCTTATTGTTAATCTTGACAGTAGTTCCTATATGGAAAGCGGCCGTGATTTCCAATTTACGGATGCTGATATTCTAGAAACAATGTTGGCGGAGGGCGTACACACGGTTAAAGCGAGGTTGTATATTAGCGAAGATGTCAATACCGATTGGGTGGAAACTCAATATGTTGTCGCAGGTCAAATTCCTTATGTGTCACTGAATAACATTTCGCCTAATTTGACAAACTGGACTGATGTCCATTTCTTTAATTGGGCTACGACGCAAAACATTGCCGTTGTGTTCAGATTAACAAATGAGGAGGATACATTGACCTATGCGACGTGGAACTTTGATGCTGCCGCAGAAACTAGCTATGATTTCTCAACCCAACTTGGCATTGAATTACAGGATGCAAGTGTTACGCAATTTTACGGCATCATGCATATTGAGGATATTAACGGCAATGCGCTAGCTGATAATGTCGTGTTTAATATTGCGAACAGTGCAGCTTTTGTCCCGACAAGTGGTGCTGACTTTATTATTACGCCAGCGAATAGAAACAATAGCGAAACAAATCCAGCTAGGGTTATAAATAATGCTACTGGAAGTGTTGTCAGTGCAACGTTCACAAACTTCGGTTTCTTGACAGACGGGTGGATGCCTGTCAACAAAGATGTGAATGCAATTTCGTCGAATGCAGAAACAATCCGAGCATTACATATTCCCAGTGGGCGAAAGTTGGATATTGATTACAATCCATTTGTTGATTTCACAAGCGGCAACAACACTGGCTTGAATATGACTCTTGAATTTGATTACAGGACAAGCAATATCCTTGATGAAAACGACCCCATTATTCGCATTGGCACAACGGCTAATGACGGCAATGTTTGGGGATTTGAAATGCTGCCAACAAAGGCATATATGTTGACAGAAAATGAACGCAATGTCGCTGACCAAGATGTTGATTGGGCAGAAGATACCAGAATGCACTTGGCTGTCAATGTTATATATGGTTTGCGTAATGCTGCGTATGATGAACGAATCAATCTTATCCGAATATTCTTAAACGGTGTGATTGAGCGGGAATTTACATATAATTCGGATGACAGATTTACAGCTGCGAGTGGTGTGCATATCGTGTTTGGCAACAATACCAGCGACCTTGATATTTTTGGTGTTCGTTCTTATCGTAAGGCTTTGTCTGTTGATGATGTTATGCGTGACTATCGTTCATCATTAAGCACGTCAAATGAAAAGATTGCTTTCTTGGAGGCAAATGACATTACAGAGGGCGGTGCGATTGATTTTGTGAAATGCCAAGGCAAATACAACATAATCGGTTTTACTGGGCCGACATTGCCACAATATATCAACGGGAACAACGAAACTGTCCATGGTGACTTGTATATCAATATCGTTGGCGACCCTGACCATAGCGGCACTTTGACAAATCTTGATGTAAAAGGTCAAGGTACAACAGCTATGACCTATTTCTTTTGGAATCAGCAATACAAGATTACAGACACAACACAACACCTAGACTTGCAAGGGAACACTAGGTCTGGAATGCTTGGCAAGGGATATGCGATTAAAGATGGTGAGGCACTTGCAAAGAAACTTGTAGGCAAGATTAACTTTGCATCGTCAATGCAGTCACACAAACTTGGCTTGACTTGGATTTACACAGACTTGTTCAAGCAAGTGATTTCAAATGACAATCTTCCCAGTCAAATCAAACGACAATCAAATGCACGCCTTGCGGTCTATGAAAAGCCGTTCTTGTTCTTTTGGCGCACAAGTGAAAATAGCCCGTGGGTATTCAAGAACTTAATGACATTCGGCGCTGGCAAAGGTGACAAGCCAACATTTGGTTTTAGTTCAAGTGCAACACCTGATATGATGATGGTCGAGGGTGCAGACAACGACAGACCTTTGGCTTTATTCGCCATGCCATGGAATGATGATGTCGTGTACAATACATCGTCAGAGGCTTGGATGTACAACAATCAAAAACAATTAAACTTTGGCTTTGGCTCAACGACAAAGGTTAATGGCGAGGAGGTGCCGTCAAGTGAAAATGCAATCAATGCAATGAAAGCATTTTTTAACTTTGTCTATACGCATCATTCTGGAATTAACTATTTCAATGGCACATTTTCTGAATTAAAGCGCAGCACAAGCGTTTCCCGCAGCAAGCTGTATTGGGTAACACAGGCCGAAAATGGTTCAAATATCTATGACTTGTATAGGTATGATGCTCTTGCAGCTACTTGGGTGAATGCAGGTGTTGACGGTGACACATTGAATATGCGTTCACAGTATGTCGCTTTTTGTTCGGACACTGGCGATACATCTAGGTCATTCGACGGCTTACTTGCAGCTAGTATTAATGAAATTTTCGCTGACGAAAGGCGCAAGCATTTCAAGCTAAATGCAAGCAACTATTTCCATGTGGATGACGCGCTTTACCATTCTTGCTTTGTCAAGTTCTTTGCGGCGACAGACAATAGAGCAAAGAACACCTATTACTACACTGACCCTGAAACATTAAAGATTCGTTGGATGCAGGATGACCTTGATACCGTTATAAAAACGAACAATGTCGGTCAAAACCGCAAGCCATATTATGTAGAAGAACACGACTTGAATGCCGCTGGTGAATACTATTGGCAAGGAGAGGCAAGCGGTTTCTACAACTTGTTGGAGGAGGCATTTGAGGTTGAAATGACAACCATGATGCGCAGGATGCTGTCAGGTATGGCGGCGATAGGCGGCAGTGTGATTGGGTTCTTGGAGCAATATCTGTTATACACACAGGACTATTTCCCCGCCATTGCGTACAACGAGCAAGCCAGCAAGGTGTATGAAACATCGGCAATCGCACAAGAGGCTGGTGTATACACCAATAGTTCTGCACGGGCAATCAGTCAGTCATGCGGCAGTCAACGATGGTCTGAATATCAATGGCTGGTTGACAGAATTATGTACATCAGTTCTTGGTGTGAATATGGAGAATTTGCGGCAAGTTCAAGTGCGCCCAATGCGCTTGGCTGGCGTGCAAGCGGCAAGGCTACTGGCACAAACTACAACTTTGTTCTTACGCCTGCTAAATGGCTTTATCCTAGAGTTGGCTTTGGTGAATCAAATGTCGCACCTACAGCCATCGTTGCTGGCAAAGAAAGCCGTGTGCGTGTGCCTGCTGGACAGACATTTGCATTCCCTACTATTTCTCTTGACACCGACTCTACTTTGTCAATCAAGGGCATTAATTACTATCTTGATATTGGCGACATGAACGTTGGTTTGTCAAGTTCACAGGGAACGTTTACTTTCGCTGGTCGAAAGTTGCAGCAAATCAATGTGAATCCTACTGGCGCAAACGACAATGAATTTCTTGCAACAAACATCATCATAAGCAATGCCACAAATATCAAGACAATTAAAATCCGTGGTGTGAACACTTTGGCTGGTGCTATTGACCTGTCAAGATGTTCTAGACTTGAATCCATTGATTTGCGTGGAACTACCGCTACTGGTGTAAGTTTTCCAGCAAGCAATGCACTCACTGATGCCCTTATGCCAGCGACATTGACCACAATAAGCATAACGCAACAGCCCAACCTTTCTAACTTTTCCATCGAATCGTCTACAACTAGTGCAAGTGGTACGACATATATTGGTGGTGAATTGCTTACACGAATCACTGTGCTTGACAACACTGTGCTTGACACCTATAATAATATTGTTGGTTTTGCTATAAACGCAAACGCCAATCTGCAAATTGTCAATATTAACAATATTGATTGGGCATTGACTAATACTACAATACTGGAAATGCTTGCCGACATTGATAGCACATTGAAAGGTGTTATAGACATCGCAGGAACAAACAAGGTCACATTTGCAGCCAAGCGGAAATTCTACGAAAAGTGGGGCGAAATTGATGATTCTGCAAATGATTTGTATATTACATACGCAAAAGTAGCTTTAAGCGATTTTGAAATATCTGGCAATGACTATCTTGGTGAAGCACCAAAAGATTATATTATGGATGCCTATCCGACAAATCAGTATGCCAATAATTTCAAAAACATTAAGTGGTCACTTTCCGCAAATCTATATGCTACTGTCGATGAAAATACTGGTGTTGTCCATGTGACATCGCTTGGAACTGAAGAACTCGCACCTACTGCAACTTTGACTTGCACAATCACTTTGTTGGATAACAGTACAATCACAAAGTCAAAGCCAATAGGATTCTATCTGCGTTCTGCGCATCTTGGTGACTATGTGTATTATGACGGTACCTATAGTGATATTTATGACAGGAGAAAAACAGTGGTAGGTATTTGTTTTTATATTGATAATGAATTTCCAGAATGCAGAATGATGTTGCACCCTGTACCAATTACTGCAATTGTTGGTAGATGGGGGCTAGATAATACTAATGATGGTATTCAAAACATAGCACTTGCTGACAATCCAACGTACGATGTGTATAATACTCCACTGATAGATTATGGAACAAGTACGTTTTACATAAATAATAGCACAATGAGAAATCAAGATAATACTGATTTTAAAGACATTCCAATAACTCAAAATGGAGGTGACATTGGTGTTGTAACACTTGAACAAGATTTAATGGGCAAAAGGGCTGGCGAACAAATATTTTGGGGGCAATACAACACTCTTTTGATAATCAAACATCGTAATACAATATTAAATGATAGCGCAATAAATCTTCCCATTCCAAGTGAAATTAAAAATGAACAAGGGAGAATTGTTAAAACTGAAGTTGATGATTTGATTGATAAAATGGCAGCCATTGCTAGCGAAAACGAGTCAAAATATGAGGCTTTTTACTATCCATTAGTATCCTATGCTTATGCTTTTGAACCAAATGTTTCTTCCAAAGAAACGTTAAATGATAAGTTTAAACGGCATAATTGGTGGATGTTATCACAAGGAGAAATGGCACGATTTATATGGTACTATTGTCAAGGATTCGACATCTCAACGAATGAAAATGCAATTTTTGCAGAAGCAAGAAGAACAGGTGTTTTTCCCGTTGTTAACACTCAAACGCAATATGCCACATCAAGTGAATCCAATCAGAATAATTTCAAGTTATGTAAATATCAAGCAAGATGGTCTAGCGACAATAATAATTTGAATATTAGCGGTATGGTGAATAAAATTTCAATGAGTAATATGTACCCATCAAGACAATTTGTCGCATGTTCGTTTTAAAATAAAACTATAAAACTATGGAAGAAAAATTAATAGACTATATGTCGCCAGACAAGGTGACAAAAAAACGCCATCTTGGTCAACCAATCTATATCATCAACTTTGACATAGAAGAAGTTATTGTTGATGAAGTAACGCAATATGCATACTACACTGTAGAATTGCCGCCTGCTGTGTGGGATTATGGCGTTATTGTAGACAAGATTATTACAACATATTATCCGAATGATAAGATGTGGGCAATCTTGAACAACTATATGCTAGACCAAAGCGACGAACAGAATCTGCAAGAATACAATGCCATGCAAGAAAGGCGTGCTTGGGCAAAGCAGACAGCCAAAGACTTGATGGCTTATGCGGAGGAAAACGGAATCATTGAGCATTCCGAAGAATAATAAATCTATTGTTTAACTTTTTAAATTAACTAAAATTATGAGAGAGTATTTTTGGAATTGCGTGATTAGCTTTGCAGCCTGTTTTCTGCTGGCATGTTTGACATTCCTTATTGGTCGTGATGGTGGTGCTGTTGCATCTGCGGTATGCGCTGGTGCTATCTATGGCATCATCATGTCGTTGTCCTACTGCTTTGGGAATTTCTTTAGTGATGACAACAAATTTAACAAGACTTGTCTGTTGGTGATGCTAATTAGCGGTGTTGTCGGCGGCGTTCTTGGTGGATTCCTTATCAATGTAGGATGATTCGTACCGACAAAGTACAACACTTTGCTATTTGTGCTATAGCGGCGATGTGCATGATGATTCTTATGCGAATCATTTGCACATTGCCCGCTGTGGCATTTGTTTCGGCCGCCATGTCATCAATAGCACTTGGTGTTGGGAAAGAATATGGTGACCACTGTAATCCTTATAGCAATTGGGATTGGTATGATTTGCTGGCAGACACAATCGGAGCATTGGTTGGTTCTGCCATTGGGTTGGTTCTTTGGGCTTAATTTACATTGCTATGAAATACTTTACAATATATGAATTGACAAAATCAAGCACGGCAGAAAGGCTGAATATAAACAACACGCCAAATTCATCAATCCGTGCTAATTTAATCGCTTTGATTGAAAAGGTGCTAGACCCATTGCGTGAAAAGTGGGGTATGCCGATTATTGTGACTAGCGGCTATCGCTGCGATGCGCTTAATCGTGCTGTTGGCGGAGCGACAAATAGCCAACATAGAAATGGCGAGGCAGCGGACATAAGAACCGTAAGCGATTCAAGGGAGGATAATATGAAACTCTTGAAATGCCTATTGCGTTCAGGTATCATCTTTGACCAAGTGATTTGTGAATATCCAGATGCGCAAGGTCGCCCAGATTGGATTCATGTTTCATTCAAGCGCAATGGTATGAACAGGAAAAGCAAGATAACTGCAAACAGGATTGGCGGGAAAACTTATTACACCAATGGAATCGTTGTCTAGATTTACCATAGTCGCATTTATCGTCATTGCGTTGCTGGGTTGCAAAACAAGACGCATTGTACAAGAAGTGCCGATAGAAATCCACGACACAACATATAGGTCAATCATACAAACAAGGATTGATACATTGTGGAAGATGGACTCTATTAGCATTATTGATACGATGTGGATTGATACCAGCACAATAGCAACACTAGGAATGCCAGTATTGCGCCATAATCGCACCACAAGCGCACTTTCAAACCAAGGTAAGGTAAGTAATACAAATAGGGTAGACACGTTCTTACAAGTCAAGGAAATCCCTAAAATTATAAAACAAAAAGAATATATAGAAGTTGAAAAGCCCTTATATTGGTGGCAAAAGGCATTGATGTGGATTGGCGGCATTTCTTTGGTCATTTTGTTCGCTATTTTTATCTATAAATTGAAATAATAATATTACTTTTGCATACACGTTCACTCTTAACAGAAAGGGGGTAAGATTTTTTTCATGACACATTAGTGCCACTTGTTCGGGAGAATAGGTGGCATTTATTATATACTTTGCAAGCATATTGGAAAGCAAATGGACTTGAAAAGGTACATTGTTTAAGTAGGTTTTAGGGGTAGTAAATTTGTCAAGCAATAAGTTGCAACGTATTGCGAAACTAATAAACTTATTTTGTTAAACTCTTAATCTACTTAAAATTATGGCAGAAATTTATCAATTGCCCGATAATGGTGGAAACAACAACGGAGTAAGCGGTATTCCGTTCTCTATCCCCATTGGCGGATTTGGCGGTAACGGCCTATTTGGTGGTAATGGTAATGGCTTTAACAGCATTGCTGACTTGTTTGGCCTTGCAATCATTGCATCTATGTTTGGATGGGGTGGCAATGGCTTTGGTGGAAACTGGGGCGGTGGCAATGGTGCTGCTGGATTCCTTGCCAATCAGATGAACAACGATAGCGGTCGTGAACTTATCATGAATGCTATCACGAACCAAGGCGAAGCATCACGCACGGCCATCCAGACTTTGAGTACGATGCTTGGTCAGGACTTTAACCTTGTCAATGCTGGCATTCAGAGCGCACAGAACACGCTGAACCAGATTGCAAACAATCAAGGCATGTCTACCTTGCAGATGATTAATGCCGTACAGGCTGGTGATGCTAACGTAATTAGCACATTGCAGAGTTGCTGCTGTCAGACACAGAAACAGATTATGGAACAAGGTTACCAGTCACAGATTGCAACCCTCAACCAGACCAACCAACTTGGCTCACAAGCAGACCGCAACACCAACTCTTTGCTGAATGCTATCAACGCACAGACCGTTGCTATGAACGACCAGTTCTGCGCAGCCCGTGAACGTGATATGCAGGCCAAGATTGACACGCAGGCCGACATCATTACCCAACTCCGAGGTCAGATTGACAACGCCAATCAAACCGCTCAGATTACGGGTTATGTTAATTCCCTGATTGCTCCATTGCAGGCAAAGGTTACGGAGATTGCCGATAAGCAACTTCCGACTGTACCAGTTCAATGGCCACAGATTCAGGCTGTGAATACCACACCTTACTTGGGTGGTTTCAATGGCTTCTACGGCAACGGTTTCGGTGGCAACGTAGTATTTTAATAATTAGCGGATAGGAGGTAAAAGTATGAATTGTTGTTCATGTAATGTCACAACGAATGCAGGTGGTGTTCCGTATATTAGTAATACAAATGTGACCGTTGGAACAGATGCAGTTGATATTGCACTTGGTTTTAGACGCATTCAACCAATAGGCTATTTTACTGTTAGGATGGCAAATGCGATACCTGCCGATGCAACGACAACATTGCCAGTAACATTAACAATGAATGGTACTACAAGAGCACTCACATTGCCAAATGGAACTGCTGCAACCGTTGCAGACTTGGCGGACACAAATGTATTCTTGGTGTTCAATGACCGTTTTAATGGCATTCTTGCATTGATGTCTAGAACCATTGTGTAAATCAACTAACAAAGTAAATCATCATTTAAAAATAAACAACTATGGATTTTAATAGTCTTGGTAACGGCAATCCGTTTTATGTATTGCGAAAAGGCGAAAAGCCAATTCTGGAAATTGGCGTTGTGAAATCAAAAACACAACCAAGGGCAGAATTTCCTACGCAGACACCAAACATAATGGTTGGTGTGCAAATGCAGCAAGTGATAGATATTGTCGCAACCATCAATGGTCGTGACGAAACATTCACAAACCTGCCTGTGAATATTGAGATTGCCGCTAGGGGCAATAATACGTTTAGTGGAAGCAGGGAGGCAATGTTGCAAGCTGTTGATGCGATGTTGCAAACATCAAAGAAAGCGATTGAGCAAATTCCATATCACAAGTCGGTGATTGCTGAAAGCGAAAAGATGCTTGAAACACTAAATCCGCGATATGCAGAGGAAAAGAAACAAGCTAGAACCATTAAAGCATTAGAAGAAAGACAGAGTGCTACAGATGCGAAATTGGACAGCATTCTTTCTATCTTGCAAAAACTTGATTCGCCGACACCAAGTTCTATTTAATAATCCACTAAAAAAACAACTACAACTATGGGATGGATTTTTGTTGACAAAGACAGCGAACAAAGTCAGATGCGCCAGCAAATGCGTCGCAATATGCGTGGTGGCGGTAGCTATCGTGACGGTGGCAATTATCGTGATGAATACGAGCGTGGCTATCGTCAGGGCTATAAGCACGGCTGGGAGGACTACGAAATGGACGATGAGGAGAACTATCGTCGCCAGCGTGACAGCCGTGGGCGTTTTGTGTAATTAGATTTTGTTGTTTCCAAGGTTGGGTGGTTCTTTGTAATCACCCAACATTTTTAAATTAAATCAAAGATATGAAATACTATATTTCCGAAGGTGAAGCGATGTATATGGACGAGAATCACGGCTTATTCAGCAAACGATTGGCAGAATGGGCTATCAGTAATATGGAAATGAAAGACCCGTCCACACACGAAATGAAATCGATTAAAGCACCGACAATCGAAGAAACAAAGGACTTGCTAGAGAAAAACAAGATAGAATTGCCGCAAGAGTTCTTATACACTGCATGGTATTTATACGCAATGGCAATGGCTGACTATCCAAAGACACTGAAAACAGAAGAACAAAAGGCAACGTTCATAGAGGAAACGCTTTGTGACCCTGACGGTATGCCTGAAAATGTTCTTGCTTGTTTTGTGGCCAAAATGTGTAATGCAGAAATTCCTATCTTTTGGGAAAAATATCTATAGCCTATGACAACGAAATACATCGACGTTGGTGATGGCAAGTGGGGAATTTTGCTATGCTACGACTATTATCTGTTGGATTATGATGATATGTGGGCGATAATGCGTGCATTCGGAATGTCAAACCAAAAGTCAAACGAGGCACTAAAAGTTTTAGGCGGCTTGAATAGCGGTATGACAATTTCCAACGATTCGATTAGGATGTCTGCCGTGTTCATAAGTGACACAACAAGCGAAAGCGAATGGTGGAACACCTTGAATCACGAATTATTGCACGTTGTCACAGCGATAATAGATTATTATGGCGAACCATATTATGGCGAACCAGCTGCGTATCTGCAAGGACACTTGATGAAAAAGATTGTTGAAAAAGTTGGTTCGCCTTGCAAATAAGGCATTTTAAGCGACTTTTATTCACTGAATGTGCAATTACTCACCTTGACAAAGAAATAGCCGTACAAAGCAAAAGAAATGCTTATACGGCTATCCTACAACAATAGCAACAGTAACAATCTTAAAGTTTACTTATTTCAGGGTAGAATCTATCATCATCGTCAGACCAAATATATTTCTGCCCACAATGTTCGCAAATGCATGATAAGCCCTTGTATGCACTGATTTCGTGATTGCAATTATTACACATTGCATTATATGGTTCATGCACTTGTATGAAATGTCGCTGGAAATCCGTAGAACTTGCATCATCTGGCAAATACGGTTGGTACATACGCAAAAGGTCAACAAGTTCTTTAACCGATGCGCCTGATGGGTCATCAATTCGGTCACGCAAGAATGACGCAAGCACCTTTTTGACATCACTGCTTGTAAGTTCTATGTCATCCAAATGCAATGCTGCATCTTGTATCGCTTTTTTGTTCCTGTATTCAAGCTCTTCTTTCAGTTTGACAATGTGTTGTTGTTGCAATAATGATGATGACAACTTTGCACAGTTGTTGAAAAAATCCTTTTCGCTTTCCGTATCTTTAACCCTTTGGTATTCGTCTTGGGAAAAAGATAAGGCATAGGCTATAGTCGGTCGTTCGCCTATTACAACAAGTAATGTAAAGACATATTCTTGTTGGGTGAAAAACACACCACGGGCATTGAGTGTGGACTCTATATCTCGGAATTGCATCATAGGTTCTTTCGTCTTGCGTATTCACACAACAATGTTGCGTCAACCTTGTTATCGTCAATATTCTTTGCCCTTTCGCTTTTTCTGAAATCCATAGTAGGGAATAGCCGCTTGGCACAATTTATTGATGTCTGTTTCGTGTTCACCTCTTTCTTGCTTACTTGTTTCCCTTTTATTGTCACAGTTTTGTATGTGACAACCATATCGCTATTTCCCCACATTTCTTTCTGCCATTCTTTGGGTGCTACAAGTGTATAGGGAATCTTGTTGGCGGCAAGTAAGCCAATTAAATATCCTTTGTTAAAACCAAACTGGAATGTTGACTTTGCGCTACTTCCATATATCGCGTGGACATCTTCTATAGCACAAGAAATCCTATTGTTGTTTGCCCGTATGTTGGAGAATAATTTGCTTAATTGATATAAGTCGCAATCTGCAATGCTAACATGCGACCATTCGCCGTCAATTTGTATGGCAACATATCCTTTTGCACCGACATCTATTCCTATATAGCATTTATCATTCATAGTCCTTGCAATGTTTCGTCAATATCTTTTAACCTTTCCGTAATCGCATTGTTTACGCTTGCCACGATTGAAATGTCCGTCAGCTTATATTTCATATTGGTGTTTGGGTTATAGACTTGCAATTCGCACCCGCTAGACAAGCAATGAAAAGCATGACGTAATATTTTCCTTTCCTCGCCCAATTCCATCACCTTGTCAATATTTGATACATTCATGCTGGTCTTTCTTTAATTTCCAACTTAACTTTATTCTTAAACCCGCGCGGAACAAGCATTGAAATGGAGATAGAATTGTCAATTTCAATCTTTCTTGACAAGCCTAGTCTTTCGACAATCTCATCCCATCGAGATTTCCACATAGCATCTGTTGTTATGCTGTTTAAAATTCGCACTATGGCCAATCCAACACCAGCTGCTGTGAACTTGTAGCCATTAAAAGCCGTTTCAATTGCAATCTGCTCGTTTGTATACCCATTAGCTTTGCGCAATGAATACCAAAACAGCCCCCGTATTTGCGGCACTGGAACAGTCCTTTTTGTTGACAAAACAACAGCCTTGTCAGCACCACAGACCTCGCAAACCACATCTAATATCTTTTCTGTACTTTCACGCATTGTTTATTTCTTTAAGTCTATTTACAATCTTTTGTTCACTTTCTGGCAATCTATCAACATAGATGTCAATCCTTTTATTGTTTGTCGCAGACCACATACAAACTATAGAATACTTGAATTTAAAAAAAACAAATTCACCACGATATGATGTTTTTCCGTTGTTGACCTGTCTTTTCAGATACACATCAAACACAGGTGTTGGTGTTCTTGAATAGTATGCGCCCTTTTCAAAATCATATTCAAGTATCTTTTTCCGCTTAATCCAAAGCCATGATTTGCCTTTGTCTTTAAAAAGCAAACCAACAACAGGCGAAATGTCAACGCCATCTATAGACAGTTCGCCGACATATTCGCCTTTTGACAATTCGATATAGCCTACACCGTTATTCATTCAACCAACATTGGCATCACCAAAGCTAAAACATTATCATCATTTGGATATATCAAGGCAGCACGATTCGATTTACTCATCATAATACGAATATCCTCTGATTGGAAATTTGACAAGATTGTTTGCAATGACGATGCGTTAAAGCCGATTGTAAAATCGTCACCACTATAAGCGCAATCCACATTTTCTGTTGATGACATATTGTAATCCAAATCTTGCGTTGTCATTTCAACCATTGTCGGTGTAAAATGCAACCGAACGACTGGCGAAGTAGTAGGGGCGAACAAGATAATTCGTGCCAACGAATCAAGGAAATCCTTGCGATTGATTGTGGCTGTTTTGTCGTTGTTTGTCGGAATCACCTTTTCGTATGCCGGGAAACGACCATTGATTTGCCTAAATACGATTTCAAAACGCTCGTCAAGTTTAATCTTAACAATACTGCCATCATTGTAAATCGCAATATCATCATCACTATTGACCTGCTCAATGAATGAACGGATAATTGTCGCAGCTTTAGCTGGAACAATAATAGGTTGCATCGCAGAACAGTCACCGATATTTACTTTTTCGCAAATCATCATTCTTGTGTCTGTTGCGACACCGGTGTAACCATTTGCATTGAAATCAAAATACACACCAGTTAATGTAGGGTGCAAGGCATCATTGCTAACCGCATAAGAAACGCTAGCGAGCGTGTTGCTGATATGTCCGACCTTTGTCATCAACATTGTGTGGTCAGGCTTAACTTCAGTAACAGGAAATTCATCGCCATTTAAATAAGACAAATTAAACTTACCTTTCTTATGCTTGCCATTCAATGTGGCATTACCGTCAAGTTCGATGGCCAATTCTCCATTAATGCCAGAAACAATTTGCGAAAATTTCTTGGCATTCACGCAGAACTTAAACTCGCCATCGCTGGAAACAATGGGCAATGATACATTCACAAGCACTTCGTTGTCAAATGCTGTCAATGTCATTTTTGAACCACCTGAAACGGTTATCAAGAAATTATCAAGAATCGAAATTAGATTCTTCGATGAAACGACACGTTCAGCCTTTCGCAATGTGGCGGCAATTTCATTTGGATTAATTGTTAATTTCATAGTTCTTTTTGTTTAGAAAATTATTTATTGCAAAGTTACTACATTATTTTTATATGGCAAAGAAATTTCAATTAAAATGGCGCAGAATTTTGCTGCACAAATTCAAAATCATCATTGGCTACCTGCTGTTGTGATTGGGTTGGTTGCGGTTCTACGATTTGAACTTGCGTATATGTCGGCCTCCAAGAATAGACAACATTTTCATATTCGCTATTCTTGAACCGCCTGCTCTCTTGCTCATAGTACATACCAACCATCAAGTCTGCAACACCATACATACGATTCTTTTCTACGGCAATCACATTCCCAAATGATTCATATCTTGCTGCATTTTGCGTACCGAAAAACTCACGAATGGCATGCAAAAAATCCTCGTTAACCCTATGTATGATGAATACGTTGTCTACTGCATTGGTTAGGTCGCTCGTTCCGCTAATGTCATTCTTGCGCAAGAAAGTCATCACCTTTCTAGGATGGGCGACGAGAATAATATGCACTTGATTCTTTTTAGCAAATTCCTTGATTTGCAATATTAGTTCTTTCTGCTTATTGTTCTTGTCACCATCAAACAAGTCTATATCTAGCGAAAACAAGTTATCAAGAGCGAACACCTTGACACCTACTTTGAGCAATTCCTCCATATCGTTGAATATCTGCTCCCACTTTGTGCCGTATTCGTTATTGTAAATGAAAAACTTACCGTCAAGCCATTGGTCTATTTGTTCGCCTATGTGGTTCGGAACATAATATTTGCCCTCGTTGATTTTTGACGGAGTTAAGTTTTCTTTCCCAGCAGCGACCATTTGAATCCATGTCTTTAGTATGTCAGACCTTAATTCTCCTGACCACAATGCAATCTTTTTCCCTTGCTGAACTATATTTAACAACAATGTATTCAACCAAGAAGATTTGCCGCTGGCATTACTTCCAGAAAGCATCGTAACCTCCGACATGTGCAATCCGACAATCTTTTGGTCAAGTTCGAAAAATCCAGTCTTTACACTTTCGATTTGCGACAGGTCAACTTTCTTAATATCGGACATACAAAGCCACTTGTTGCCTAGTTCTGGCAATTCATCCTTTATTTGGTATTTTTGCTTTTGTGGCGCATATCTTTGATATGGTTGTTGCGGTTGATATTGCGGCTTACTATAGGCATCTGGCTCGTAGTGTAAACGAAAATCATGCCATGTTTTTCCTTTGCAATGACTATGTGTGCAATTGAACGTAATTTTCCCTTGTGGGTCAACAAACAACGCACTATCCCATTTCTTTCGGTCGCTATGTGAATCTATCCACGGGCAAGATTCAAGTTCATACAATGTAGATGTACCACTTTTCTTTTCACGATATACAATACCATGCTCATTCAACCAAGTAGGCAAATCAAATCTTTGACCACCATAGTAATTCCTGTTCGGCAAAACCTTTGGCTCTTCTTTTGGCGCAAGGTCGGCAAGTGCCTTAATTTTTTCAAGTGGGGTTGGGGTTATTTCTTTTGGTATGTAAACAATCTTTGATTGTCGCCATGGATTAGAAGGGAGATTCGCACCTTTTTTTGCGTATGTTGAATACAATTTTGTAAGTCTTGCTCTTGTATATACGGATGTGTCGAAATCTACCTTATCATCGGAAAAAACACCATTCAAGTAAGAATAGAAATCTTTTATAATTTTATCGCTTTCTTCGTTACATTGAATATCTACACACACAAGTATATGCCAACCATTCCCAGATATAGCGACAACCATATCAGAAAAACCTTTTTCTTTAAGGAAACGAAAAACATCTTGCGCTTTCTTGTGAGCCAATTCAAATTGTTCATCGGTGCTATTTGTTTGTGAAACACGAACAGGGTCAAAATCCAATAAAAGGAATTTTCGACTAATTATATTACTGTCATTTGTTGTTGCTTTCGGAGATTTTAAGAACTTTTCGCATTGAGGACGAGCGTAACAATCAGATGATATTTCGTTCATGACGAAATATATTTGTTCATCGTCCATATTGGTATATGGTTCAAGTTGCGCACAAAGATTTTCGAAAGATTTAAAATACCCACTATATTGAAATCTGCCCAATATGCGAACTTCTGTAAAACCATTATCGCCAACAAACAAATCCCATGTTTTTTTTAGTTCTATCTTGTCAATCATTGTTTTTGTATTTCCAAATAAATCCAACATAACTTTTTTTGCTCCCACTATTTAACAATTTATGCGCAACAAGAACCTCATTACCACAATCACATACACATTTATAAACCCTATGATAAGTATTTCTTGAAGATTGGGAACTTTTTTCAAGGATTTGTTCTACAACTACAAGTTTACCAAACCTGTCACCAACATTAATGTTTTTTCTTTTAGCCATATTTTACCTATCTTTTAATTTAATGCCTATCAAATAAAAAAGTGGAAGAGGCGATAGGCTTACCTCTTGTCAGTGGGGGTACTAATTCCACCTATCCACTTTGCAAAGTTAGAAAAATATATTTATATAGACAATAGAAATTTCACCACTTTTTATGGTTTCAATATCAATCATACAAACTATTCCTCCTCATATTTTTTAAGTTTTTCTTTTAGTTCATGAATACGCTTATTCAATGTAGCGATGCGTGGCAATCTCTTTGTCTTTTCTTTTAGCATTTCATTTTCTTTTTTCAGCCGCTCACATATATTGAACAATTTGCGGTTTTCATCCAATAAACGTGAATAATCCTCAACTTTTCGTTTAACCTCAACATATTCGATTTTAGATAATAGGTCGGGTTCATCAACTTTTATTAAATATTCATCTCCACGCAGATAATCAACAATTTCAGCCATTTGGTCAAAGGTTATGTAATCATCTATATGAACCCCTTCTATTGGTGTACCGTGCCAATCTGGTTTCCACATACAAATGCTTTTTAATATAACATCCTCAATATAATCCTTTTGCTCTTCTGTTTTCGCTTTTAGTTTCGCCATAGTTAGACCTCCTCTCTTTTCTCTTTAATCCATTTAAACAAGAATGCGATATCTCCATCCAAATCGCTATCTTCTGTCTTCGCTTCTAACATATACCTTTTATTTAACCTCCGTTATTTTCTTTTTATTGTTTTGAAATATACCTCAAAATTATCATCCCAATTATTTGCCTCTGCTAATACCGAACAAATAGGTGTTCCAATAGACCAACAGTAGGCGCTATGCGTTTCGTATAACGAGCATTTAGGGCAAATCTGCTTGTGCTTACCACCGCCTGAATAGTTTTTGCACTTGCATAGATGATGATTTACTCCGTCTATTCGCAAACAAACTCTTGTATTTTTCGCCATAATCAATTATCATTTGTAAATTCATTAGTAGTCTTCGTTGTCAATATCCATATATCCAAAGAATCGGAACTTGTCGCAGTTGTACTTTTGGTGAAACACAACAGTTGAGGATTGAGTAAGATACCAATACCACTTAATTCTTTTCTTTGGAACTTTAGCAAGATATATGTTAAAGCAAAAGCATTTCCTCCCAAGCCCGATAACAAACTTGTTCATCCAGTTATATGTGAATCCAAATAGCCTAGTCATATTAAAAAGTTATTTCATAATGTTTCCTGTCCTTTGTCACAATGCGGATTGACTTTGTTTTACTACCCTCTTTGTATTCGATAGCAAGCGCAATTTGAATGCCGTAACGCATTTCAATAACCGCCAACACACTTTCGTCTGTTATAACGTTTTCTGACCAACCATAGCCTTCTTTATTAAACTCGTAGCCAGCATCTACTTGTTTTAGTTTTTCCATACTCTTGTTATTTATTCGTTCAACAAATCTTTCAGTTCTTTCTTTAATTGACAAAGCCTTTGCTTTAAACCGCTAACAATACAGTTTCTTGTTTCTTTGTCAAGAAGCAATTTCTCTGTTTCTTTTATAGTTCCGTCACTCCACATTGGTAGTTGTTCGGAAACAATAGGTTCTTTACCATAAAGACGTGTTGTCTTTACACCGCTTTCTCGTACAGTAATACATAGTGTAGCATCTTTGTCATCCTCGTTTTCTAATGGGTGTTCCAATGCGTCAATAAAGTCACTGATGTCGCCGACAAGTCTTGCCTTGTCCTCGAAGTTTTCTTTAATTGTTCTCATAGCCTTGTTGTTTATTTAATCCCCTTGAATATCCAATCATTTGTTGTCGTTCCGTCGGAGTATATAACCTTAAACGTATCTTCTGTATCAACGTCTATTTTCTTTTGCCCATCATTGTTTATAAAGCAGCAACTAAAAGCGGGTGCGTTCTTGCCTTTTGCAAAAGCGCAAAGACGCTTTACGCTTACCTCAACACCGTTTTGTGAATAGTAATAAGTTAGAGGTATCACGCTGTCCCATGAACCACCCTCGCTATGGCTGTTCAGCACACCGTAAGGCAAATCACAAATGACACAATCAATCGAATTATCTGGAATGTCTTGCATCAATTCAAGGCAATCGCCCAAATAGATATTATTTGTTTCCATAATCATTTCTTGCTTTTAAACAACAACGCACTTACTTTGCTGTATATGCCAACATGGCGCAATTTCTTGATATTGTCAAATGTGCCATCATCATTGCATTGACGATAAGACTTGCCAAGCAATCTGGGAATTTCGTGCCTACCAATTCTTTCATCATCAACCATGCGACTTAACAATTCAACCTCACTTTCAGTAGCCTCGCATTCACCACACATATTGGAATCAATCGTTTCTTGAACCCATTTGCCAAGACCGAATTTGTCGGCGATACGTTTAACTTGCGCAAGGTAGGTGCGACAAAGTTCTTGTAATCTTTCCATAACATTTAGAATAGAGTTAATTCTTGATTCTCGTTTTCTGTTTCAATGAACATTTTGCGGAATATGTGGTAAAGCACATCGACAACAATGCTATTGCCAGCTAATTTGTATTGTGCGCTATTGCTTATTCCTGTTGCTTGTATGGTGTCAATGTCTTTGTCATCAACACCCATAAGGCGAAAACATTCGCGCGGAGTTAGTCTTCTAATCTTAAATTTTTTACCTTCCAATTCTTTTGGTAATTTTCCTTTCATATCAACATTGTTATATGGTTTTTCGTATATTCCAATCACATAAGGTTCTCTATCACTATAATAGTTGCAACACAGTGTCGGTGCAATATCTAAAATACGCTTGTTGGGATTCTTGTATGGCCCCGTATTCGCAATTATTGCTTTGTATACTGTTTGACATTCTATTATTGTCGGGACAAGGTTCCCGCCAGCACTATAATCAGTAATACATGGGGAAATGCCTTGTTTGTCATAGACTACGCCTTTACTGGGTCGCATTCTGTTTGGCTTTATGTAATATCCCAAAATTTTAATCTTTCCCATATTGGATTATATTTATTTTCCCATCGGCTATTATTGTAGGAGCTATGTTTTTTGGGTCGTATATCGATTCCCCATTTGCACCTCGCTTATCCTTTGCTTGCGCCTGAAAAGCACGAATATCACCGTTAGGCATCATCTTATACTCAATCGTTCGTTTTGATTCGAAAATCGGTTCTACAATCACAACAAAATTTGGAATAGACCTGATTGTTGGGAATGTATTGTTGCTATGCGTTTCAAGTGTAAATTCATAGTTGTAGGTACTTCCACATCGAATTGACGCAGAAAACAACTTTGTGACATCCACATTGTTAGCGATTTTCAATCTTGGTTTCTTCATATACTTCAATGATTAGAAAATCTTTTAATTGAATTGGCAATATCGTTCCAGATTTCCCTACTTAATCCGTATGTTTCTTATCTTCATATATTTCTAAAATTCCCATTTCACGAAATCCTTGACGTGGATGTGTAATATTTCCTGCGTAATGGTGCGCACCGGTTATCGTACATGCTATCCCATTCGGCGCATTAAGCGCATATCTACCATCGCCCAACGGGTAAAATTTAGCAATTGGTGTTTGGCTGGTGATTGTCCTCTTTTTCATATTCATATATTTCTATGATTTTCCATCCGTTCCGCGATGCGAGATTGCCGAATTGTGGGGTTATTGTGCCAATTATTTGTTGATTTTGTGGGAAACGACTGTTAAAATCATCATAAATCAACACTGCTTTGCTCGTCATTTCTTGTTGAGAAAAACTTTTCAACTCTAGATTCGCTTAAATAAAACTTTTTATCAACATTAGAATCAAGATAATCCCTTAAACGCTTTTTTAGTTCAAAGCGTTTCGGAAAATAATATCTTGGCGGATTGCTTTCATCATCAATACGAATAGACACAAGGAATATACGATTGCGATTTTGTGCAACACCATAATCTACAGCATTTAACAATTGCGGAAAATTCATATATCCCAATCTTGCCAATTCGCTTTGCCAAAGGTTGAACATATCAATGAATTTCGATTGAACCATTGCCTCCACGTTTTCCAAACAAAGGTATTTCGGCTTTTTTGCAATCACGGCATTGCGAACATACCAAATGATACTTGAACGTGTACCACTGCCCTCTGCGAAACCATGCTGTAAACCTGCCGCTGAAATCGACTGACATGGTGTGCTGTAAAACAACAAGTCGCAATCTGGAAAATTATCCCAATCAATCTTTGTTATATCGCCATAATTCTTATCAGCCCAATGCGGGAACAATGCTTTATGGGCAATCACCGCTGGCTGCTTGTCAATTGGTGATTTACTTTCTGGGTCAAACTCTGCCCAAGCGACAAGTTCGTAATCAAAATCAGGGAAATCACGTTTTAGCCTTTCCAATGCAAGACATTGGCTATCGTAGCCGCTGCATAACGTGGCTACCTTTAGTGGATTTTGCTTTGTGTATACCATAATCAAAACAATGTTGGTGTAGTGTTAGGCTGTGTAATTCCTAATATAAAGTCACAGATAAAGTTCCTTGCATAGTCTGGAGAAATCATGCTACGTTCCTCGCTACATAATCCTGCATGGTCAGCACTTTTAGACTCCCATACACGAAGTTCCTTTTTGGGCTTTTGAAACGAGCATCCAGATGTTGGTTCGCAATTAAAGAACCAATAACCAGTCGGCTTTGTGAAATAGTCGCCGCGCATTCTTCTATTTCTGTCAATCACTGATGGCTCTTTCAAAAAATTATTGTGTAGATAATGCAACGTGGAATATGGATTCTCAATGACAATTCGAAAATTTCGTAGCAAGCAAATCCCAACCATTTTGTATAGCAACTTGTAAAATTCATTCCTATTGTCAGACCGTTCCAGCATAGCATCGAATTTTTGCTTTGTTGTCATTGCTTTATAATTTATATTTTCAAGTGTGAAATAGCAAGGATTCACTAACCCAGTAAAATAAATACAAGGGAAAAAAGCCATTATAAAATCATCGCTAGTCATTTTGTCAAAAATGCTTTCTTTACCATCATAGGCTTTGTTGATTTCGCCAAACAAGTCAATAACATGGTCGGTCTGCCCAAAATTATTTTGGATGTCGTAATCGAGAGCATCGTAGCCTAGCTTTTTAAATTCGTGCTTGAATGTGCCACTTTGCTCAAACAAACAATGTATTTTTCCTTTTATTTCCATACTAATTTAATAAATGCCCCACACTTTCAATTGTGGTAGTGCGAGTACACACAATCTACTAATGTAGGGCAATTTAAGTTATCTTTAAAGTTTGCCTCGCACGCTAAACTTTGTTACCTAATCAAATCAACGCAACAAAGATACAACAAACTTTTGAGATAACAAAATATTTTAACATTATTTTAGAATGGCACGTTACTGTTCCCACCTTGCATTGGTGCTGGTGCTGGTTGGAATTGTTGCTGCATTGTTTGTTGGTTATATTGCTGCTGTGCTGGCTGGTAATATGGTGCTTGCGGCATAAATTGCTGCTGCTGGGGTTGTGGAACTTGTTGTTGTGGCACATCGGCACTTGCAGCAAAAGCAGTGGCATTAGTAAACCATTTGCCGTTCCATTCACGACTTTGTAAGTCGAAAGAAATGTTGTACACATTGCCGACCATCAATTTCATCTGTATCCACTTGTCATCGCCAAACACATCAAAGCAAATCTTTTTCGGATATTGCGCATCCAGTGTTTCGCCTACAAAAGCATGCTTGTTTGATGGTTTACCGTCACGCTTGCTGATATACTCCATCGACGGCAGTATATCCACGATTCTCAATTTGATTTCCATAAATTCTAGAATTTGATATTGAAATAATTTTCCAAAAACTCTTTACAATTAGTTTGACCGAAAACATTGTCTTGCGGCTTAAACTTTTTCAAAAACTCATCATAAGTATATGTGAATATATTTTGAACAATCCATTCATAGACATCCGAAAAATTTGCGTGAATACTTGTTCGCTTGTGATTGGCAAGGTAATATTGCCCTCCCCTTGCATATAGTTTTAGCAAATTTGGGTATTTCAAGAATTGGTTTATCCGTTTTCTGCGACCTTGCAACGGGCAACCCAAACAACCAAGCCGCTTTGTTACATCAAACACGCCATCATTGCCGTAATACAATGGGTGGCATTTTATCCCTCGGTGTTCAATAAATTCAGCAACATCGTTATCATTCCATTCTAATATAGGATAAAAGCATTCTACATGGTTTTTCTTTGCGCCATTATATAATTTGCATTCTGTCGGTTCTTTATATCGCTCTTGCCTACTCTTGGATTCGCACTTACGAATACCCATAACTACAACATTCAAAATCTTGTACTCTTTTAATACGCCGCAACAAAAACGCATCCTAGCCGTTGGGAAACCGTATTTTTTGATAAGTTCAAGAAACGAAAATCTTGGTCGCCGCACTTCAACACCATTATCTTTGCAATGTTTGGTTGTGCCACTTGGGTCTAATGTTGTCATCTTGTATATTGGAAGAAAATCAACTTTTGCCATTTTAGCCAATTCAAGTATAACATCGCTGTCTTTTCCGCCGCTATATGCTATTTCAACTGGTTCGCCATATCTTTTGGCGGATTTTTCTGCTTGCCGAATCAACTTTATTGCAAAATCTATTTTTCTTTGCAACTCTTTACTCATTAACATAGGCTAGTCAATTATATGGGTATCCCAAAATTCAACACACAGTTTGCTGAAAAAATAATCCGACAATGCCACATCCAACAATGAGCGGATATTTTTCATGCAATTAGAAATATAATCAATCGGGTCATTGACATAGCCGTTATCATCTTTCACTGGAACAACATCTTTTGGACAAGAAACAGCAAAAGCACGAATCTGCATGAAACAATCGTTGATTTTCTGATGATTGTCACGCATACCGTCTGACGGGCTGTAATTCCACGCATAGCGATTGACACTTACACAAGGCGCAAGACCATCCGCCTCGCTGTCAAACATTTCTTTCAGCACAAAAAGATGATAATCCGATTCTGACAAATTATAGTAATCAAAAAGCAATGATTCGATATGCTTGGATATTTCATCCATATCGGCAAATGTTGCGGAAACAAATGCCAACGCATTAATCTTTTCCCAGCATTTCTCAATTTCCTTTTCAAGCCACTTGCTTTTAGAGATAACGTCATCAACACTGGAATACTCTTTCTTGAAATCCCAATCGGGATAAATTGTGGTGTAACACGACATAGTTAAATATTATTTAAAAGATAGACATAAGAGAGAAAATAACGGGAAATCCGTTTTGGATAACATACGAAATATTTACGTTTCGCCATTTTTTTCAGCTTGCGCGGAAATTTCCAATATTTTCCATAAAATATTCGCCTTTCTTTGTTCGTAAACTTATTTACTTTCACCTCATAAGTGATTGTATGCCCGCATTGGTTATCCCATTTTACCTTTTCGTCATCACTTTGCTCGCTCGACAAATCAAAATCAAGCGTGGCGATGGGCATTCCCGTTTCTATAGGCTTGTTGCAATAGAACAAGCTGCAATTATCAAACATCATATTATCTTTATCTCCCATAATCGTTTTATTTGCGTTTTAAGGGGCTTTTACACCCCAAGGTGAACAACTAGTCATTTTTGATATTCCACACGATTGTAGATGCCTCAAAATGCGAAATAGGGCGATTCTGGCATACAATGCGCATCTGCAATTCATTTCTTCTCCCATTTTTGACGTTCTTTCGACCAGACAACAGTACCACGGCCATTGTTCATCTTGATTTCAGCCCCGTCAGGACGATTGTTGTTGTCATAGCCATCGAAGATATAATTCTCGTCAACACCAGTAAAAATATAGCACCCGTAATGCTCATTCCAATGAATGTTGCCAGTGGTGTCAGGACGATATTGCGTTTCACCAAACAAGCAGCCATAAACCTTGGACGGGTCATAGACAATCTTGCCACCGTCAAATATCACGTCATCGAAAAGGCGGTCACGAAGATAACGCTCAAAATCCCGCTGGTAGCACAATTCCCGTGTCGAAACATAAGCATGAATATGGCCTAGCACCCGAGAACGGTCATCAACAGACAGACGTTCCCACTGCTCACGCGACTTTTTCTTGCTGCCCTTGCGATTGTAGGCAACCCAGCATTTTTCAAACATTTCGTCTTTTTCTTTTTTTTCTTTTTTGGATAGTTTTTTTCTTTTATTTTCTTTTTCTACAACATCATCTTGTTGTTGTATACTATCAGCATCTATGTGTAGTATACTAGTATCAGTATCTAGTATTGTAATATTATTATAGTATTGCCGATTTTCAACCCGTGTAGGAGTTTTTCCGATTCGGGTTTTTTCCGAGTCAGGTTTTTCCCCACACGGCTCAGATTCACAACAACGAAAAGCCTTGAGCACATATTTCACATTGCCAAAACAACCCTTGCCATCCTTGGACTGACCAACACGAACCAACCAACCAGATGACATCAACTCTCCTACATACTTGCGAAAGGTGTCCGCACTGTAACCCAATTCAGAACACATCGTTTTCTGGTCGAAATTCCAGCCCGGTTCCTTGCAAGCCATGTAAACATACATGAACCTAGCACGGTCACTCAACGCAACATCAAATACCAAATCTTTCGGTATCGACTGCAAACCACATAATTCACTTGAAAAATTACCCATAATACAAACTTTTTTATCATACCCACAACCAAACATACATACAAAAAACAACCACTGGCAATCAAACAATATTGTCTTCCACTACAATCCGTCTAATCACCAGCGGCCGAAAAAAGTTTGTATATATGCTGAGGAGCGAAGTAATCCGAGATTTATTATACAAAATTGCCAATTGAATGTGGAAGATTTAGCAACATTTCAAAAATCACAGTGCAAAGGTAGTAGCTTTTCTTGAAATACACAAATTTTTTCCCAAAAAAATGACAAAATTGATTTTAAAGCGCATTTAAGCACGTCAAACAAGCAAAATGAACAACTATACTACACAACACACAAAAACGTAACACAGGGCAATTGTGGACGTTTTAGGGGCATTATAGAATTATAAGTACAATATAACTTGATTTTTTCAAAAATTTTTTTCGTTTTTTCGAAAAAAGGGTTTGCACCACACGAAATCCACGTCCCTATCTCCCCCTCCCCCTCGGCCTAAAAGCTAGCTGAAACGCCCCTAAACACGCAAAACGCAAATATATTTGTATCAAACGAACAATTAACTTGAATATCAAACAATTGCACACAAAATCACCTTAAACGCTAGCTTTTTGGGCGAAAATACATACAATCTAATTTAATATACAATAATTTCATTTTTCTGCAAATATATCTACTTTTCATAAATTTTTGCTATTTTGCCCTAATATTAATATAATTATTACATAACTTTAATAACTTTACAGTATAAACTGTATAATACTACACTAACAGATAATACTAGCTAATAAACAGTAGTATACTAACAGTTTATATATCAACTAAATAACAGTTAATTAGTTAATTATTATAGATATGCTTAAATAGTATGATTATAATATTACTATTAATAAATATCCATTTGGCTAGTATTTCCTTTTGGACTAGTCTAATTTGCTTTAATAATGTACCCACACGAAAGGGCTGGATTTAGTTAACAAACCTTTAAAAATAGGCTTATTTGTGAAAATATCTTTCGCCTATATATATGTACACACGAAATAATGCAGTTAACAGGCGTTAAAAAAATAGGAAAAATTTGGTCAATCCAGAAGGTGGGTGTACTTTTGCAGTGTCGAAAGGGACAAAGGAACAACCCGCCACCGTAACGCGGCGCCCCACGTCCGAACAACCAAACAAGTTAGACTAACGTTGTATGTTAGTTGAAGAGCACCTTGAAATGATGACAAACGGCATTGTACCGGATAGGTCGGAGCCAACCGTGAAAAGCTATTTAGCTCGTTGGTCCAGGAATTGACAATTCCCCACCTTCGTTAACACTTCTGGCAAAGGTGTAAGCGGTTGAGTTTTTAGACTAAAAGCGGTAACAAAGAGCCGAAGCGGGAAGGTATGCACAATGTACCGAGCTTAAAAACGTGTGAATGAATTGAATTAGCTAGTAAATTGTTCCACGTAAAACAATTGCGACGCAAAAAGCAAAATAAATGATTTTTGAGCAAATTTGCAAAGCTATCTTTATAGCATTTAATTGCAGTGAGTCAATTGCAAGTGCAGCACACAATTAGCTATCATTATAGCACTTTTGATTGTGTGCAGCGCTAAAGCAAAAATCATTGACTTTTGCCGGTTGCGGCAGCCTGAAAAAATAAGGGCTGCAGCGCCGCAATTGTTATTAGCCAGATTAAGCAACAAAAAACACTGGCGGACGACAGATGAGGAGAATAACAGAGTCGTTTTTTAGGAGCCTTCTCGGGCTCCCCGCCAACAAATTTAATTCACTAACCTACTTAAAGCGCTTTTCGGTTGCAGGCCTCGGCCGTGGAACCGTGTATATTATGGCTACAACAAACAATGCTACCGCAATCCGCATCGACAACATGAGTCTGTTTCTCCTCGGCGAGAAAAAGGTCAACTTTAAGAACGTCCTTAAAGCAACGAAGGACGGCATGACTCTTAACCGTGTTATTAGAATGATGGCGAGCAAGGATTGTTATCCCACACTCGCCGAGGACTTGAAGCTGTGTGGCATCAACTCTGCCGCCGAGCTCACGCTAAAAAATGTTAAGTCGTTGGTTGCGCCCGAGCTAAAGAAGGTGGAGACGGTAAAGAACGAGAACGGCACCGAGCGTGAGGTGGAAGTGCTTTGCACCGTCCGTCGCGTTTTTGAAACAGAGGAGGTACAATTGTACCGTGACGGCATGCCCTTGTGCAAAGCTGGCAAACCACTCACGCAAAAGCGTGCAAAGGAGGACGAGGACGGCGAGAAGGTTGTCAAGGAGTACAAGCTGTGCAAGGTGTCTGCATGGAGCATCGGCCTCCTCATGAACTTGCTTGCACAGTCGAAGGCTGCAAACGAGGAGCGTGCTCGCATTGCAGCTATGCAGGCTGCAAAGTAATATACGGCAACAGACAACCCGTCCGAGCGGGGCCGTTGGGTAGGGAGCGGCAAAGGTAGTTAGGCTCGGAGCGTTTGCCCGTCACAGTGGGGAGGTGGCGGGCGAGGTCTACACAAAAAAGTTTGTAATATGGTAAATGTTTTTCACACAAGCGGGCTGTATTTATTCAGTGCCGCAAGCATTGCCGATGCACACAAAAAGTGCATCGAGCGGGGATTAAAAACATTTACGCAGTCAATGCGTAACGGCATACTAACTTTATATGTTACAGAGGTATGAGCGACAAAATTACATTGGCATGCGTGATTAGTTTCATGCTATCGATTTGCGCTATGTGTGGTGCGTTTATCTGCATCGATATGGGAATTGTGGACGGAAATAACGTTTGGGCTCAGGTTGCATATACGAGCCCAGCAATTGTCTTCGCCCTATCATTGTGGGCAATCGAAATTGCCGAGACCATAGAGAGAAAACGCAACAATAACTAAACAATAATAACTCCTGCCGCAAAAGGTGGGCGCAATCCTTTGCTACTTTGGCGAGCGAAAGAGCGAAAGTAGCGGTTTATTATGGCAAAGATTAAGAATTTGCAGACAGGTGAGGAGATGACCGTTAATAACAGTGTGATTCGTAACGGCCAATTGTGGGTGTTCAACAAAACGCCAAAACTTGGCGAACGTTGGTTCGCAAAGCGTCCGATGTTGTCGCAAGACGGCACGGTCGAAGGCACCGCGCCAAACCTTGCGCTCCGTATGACCATTGCGGAGCCGTGGGTGCTTGACACAAGCAAGCCCGAGAGAAAACAGCGTACGCCCAAGGTACGCCAACCCGAGCCCGAGCAGCCGAAGGAAACAGAAGTGCCAGAGCAACCGATACCGCAGCCAGAGCCCGAACAGCCGCAACCGACACCACAACCCGTGCAACCTGCTCCGGCATTCAACGTCACAGGTCTTGAAGGCGGGTTGGCGCAGGTGTTCGCACCTGTGTTTCAACAGGTAGCGGCACAGATAGAGGAAAACATCCGCGCAAAAGTGGCCACAGAAATTGCCGACTTGAAGCGTGTCGCCGAGGAAAAAGCGCGGACGCTCCGCATTGAGCTGCCAGATGGAACAAAGACCAAGGTCGAAGGTCTGACAATGGACGGTTTTGATGATATGGTGCGAGATTTAGCTGCTGGCTATGCCGTGTATATGTACGGCCCCGCAGGAACAGGCAAGTCACACACAGCAAAGCAACTTGCGGCCGCACTTGGTTTGCCATACTACGAACTTAATCAGGTTGAGTTCGCACACGAGGTTGCCGGCTATGGCGATGCAAGCGGCAAGTATGTGCCGACACCACTTTACGAGGCGGTCACAAAGGGCGGCTTGCTGTTCTTTGACGAGTTTGACCGCAGCGCACAAAGTGCGACAACTATTGTCAACACATTGTTGGCAAATCGGCGTTTTACATTCCCTGTCGTTGGCAATGTTGAGGCACACCCGAATTTCCGTGTGGTTGCCGCAGGTAATACGACTATGACTGGCGCAAGTAACGAGTATGTTGCCGCCAACGTGATTGACGCATCAAGTCGTGACCGATTTGTGTTTTACAAAACGTATTACGACGAGCGCATTGAGCTGCCTGTTATGGCTGGCGGTGATAAAGAACTTGTGGATTTCATGCAAGACTTGCGACAATCAATTGAGAAATCGCACATCTCGCTTGTTGCAAGTATGCGTGCAACCAAGTACTTGCACACGCACGACAACAACAAGCGCACCGCACTTGAGCGCGGTTTGTTCAAGGGCATGGATGCCGAGGACATTCGTGTGCTGTACAACAATCTTTCGAGCAAAGGTCTGATAACGAGCTGGGCCGATGCAATGCAAGAATTGTGCTAATCTTTTAACACTAACGACTATGAACGTATTGTTTCAAAAATTCGCCAACATGAGCGAATACCACAACTATCTTGAGAGCGGGAAAGTTCAGCCCGCTTTCAAGAGTGGGCAAGCGTCAAAGACTGGATTTAAAAGCTTTACAGGTACGGAGTCCTATGAAGAGGCTGACAAGCTATATTTGTGGGGCGATGAAGAAATCGCAAAGAAACTTGACGGGTCTTATTCAATCAAGACTATGATTCGCAAATATGCTGCGATGAAACCGACAACAAAGAAATTTGTCAGCGTGTGTGGTGCTGTTCCCCATGTGCCTAACTATATCGCTGGCATTCCGACAAACATGATTGCAATCCGCCGAACAAAAGTCAGAGAGCGTGTTATGGATGTGTTCTTTAACATGTGCATATCATGCGATGTTAGCACAGAGGAAATAATTGAAACGACAATAGAGTTATTTAAGGCGATTATGACAATCGAATCTAGCGGAACACGGGTCAATCTGTATGCTGGCGAGGCTGTGATAAACAAAAGTCACACGCAGGTTGCTGGAATGGCGATAAAGATTAAGAATGCAACACAACCGATAGACATTGTAAAGATGGTCTATCCGCTGGTCAACCCGTCAATGTTGCGCCGCCACCATTTTCGCTGGCTTGAAGTGACAAAGGGAATCGAAAAAGATTTCCATAACGGATATGGCCGTGTCCGTGATGACCTTACGATGCCATACGTTCGAAAGGAAATGCGCAATTGTCATTGCGTATGCTTTAATGAAATCCGTAAGATGACGTGCGATAGCATTGTCCGCACAATTCTTGACAACTAATATAAACCACGGGGCGGTATCATCCGCCCCACTAAAACAAATAAACGACATGAAAAAGAATAGTTTTGACAACACATTTACATTTGTGCAAATAATTGCTGGCAAGCACGCTGGCGAGTACGGATATATCGAAGGAACATTCGGCAAAAAGATTGCCGTGGTAAGCGGCAAGCCTGATGGCGAACGCTTTGAATGCCTTGTTTCTTATGCTGACGTAGAGCGTGGCCTGTCAGATAACGAGATGCACATTGCAAAAGAATGTGCATTGAACTTCTATAATTTTGACATCAAAAGCAAAATTGAATACATTAATGCTTGTGATGATGCAGCGGAAATAGAGAGAGTTGCGGTGATAGCAAGAGACCGCATAATCAAGATGTCGAACATTGAAAACATTGTATTATAATGGATAACATTCAATTCAACCGCAAGTGCCGACAGGAAATTCAATGGCGGTACATATTGAATGCCATCCAGATGGCAAACCCAGATGCGATATTTGTTTCGCACAAAGAAATGCTCAAGTATATCATCTATGAATTTCATTGGGACAGCAACGTGGAATTAACCGCAACGGCTTTTGCGAAATGGCTAGAACAAAAACAAATCTGCATCGCCATTCCGCACGACAAAGCCACAATCATTGCAATTGGCAAGGCATGGGGATTTTGTCGAACGAAGAATTCAACTGACAGATTCGTTGAGACATGGTATGAGCGAATCGCGCAGAAATTTATTCAGATGTGTAACAAATTAAATGTAGAACTATGACAAAGAAAGATTTAGTTGGTGCATTGCTTGTGTCGCACGGCGTTCTTAATAGCATCTTTGGTAATGCGCTTGAAAGTGCAAGCGGGATTATCATTGCAGCCATCTGCATTGTGGTTGGCTGTGTTGTACTTAATTTCGAAAGCGAAACAAATATTAATAGTAATATATAAATTAAACAATAGATATTATGAAAGTACTATCAAGAAAACAATTACTTGCACTCCCGTATGACAAACAATTGCATGGACTTAAAGATTTTAAATCCGTGCTTGTTGTTCCGACATCTATCGTGTTCGATGAAATGCCGAAGTATCAATGGTTTGTCCTTGTTGGCTGTGATAAAAATGGTGATGCTTTAGCAAAGGTTGGCTACTGTGACGTGCTTGATATTGAGGGTGGCCACCCGGTGATTGATGTGCTAGAAAACGGCATTACGCGAATCCATGATATGGGATGGCGCAAAATGAATGTATTAGATAATTCAGGTGCAACAATTATAATCGACAAAAAAGTATGACAATAATTATTATATTCGGACTTTTAGGCGCAATATTAAATGGTGACCTGTTGAAAATTGGTGGCCGTGGAATGAGAAAATAACTAACAAAGGCGGGTTCAAGTTGACCAGTGTAGTGGTAGTGGAAACCACACCCGCCACACAACAAACAATTAACATTATTCACTTTTAAACTTTTTAGATTATGAAAAAGCAAGAGTTTATCCAGCGTGTCAAGGACATAAAGAACAACATCGAGATTATTCCAGAGCCTTTGCGAGCAGAAGAGTTGAAAAAACGCGGATGCACGAATCCGATTGTGTATGGGATGTGGTGCGAGCGTAATATGGAGCGCAACTTGCGAGAAGATACAGAACGCAAGTTCACGTTTACAAGCGATATGTCAATCGCCGAGTGGTTCTTGCCGACAGAAGGTATTGCCGCCACATACGACACCATCGAGCGCGAGTTGATTGATTGGTGCTACGATAATTATGAGGCTTTTGCCGAGTTAATTATTTCGATAAACCTCAAGGCTTGGGAACACGCTGCACGGAAGAATGAAACGTGGGCTATGTGGTACAGCGATATGTATCTTGCCGTGAAAGATTTGTACTTCGACCACTTTACTGGAAACGAGGATGCAATCAACTACTATTTCGATTACGTTGACTAAAACTAATTCAATATCACCAGTCGCTCGCCGTGGGTTTGCTTGCGGCGGCGGCGATAAAAACAAACACTACTATGACACTAACGGAACTTGAATATTACAACGCACTTAATGCGCAAATAGGCGACTTGTGCGACAAGCTGATGGGCAATGCAGATTTGCAACTTGTATTAGAAACTGAAAACGAGCAGCAATATTGGCTTGCCAACCACTTAAATACGAATAACGGTGTTCCTGTATTACTTTGGTGTTACGAAGAAGAGCGTGGAGATGGCTTTGACATCGATGATATTCACGACTGGTACGACTTTCGTGACAAGGTATTTGAACTTGTAACAAGCGGCAAAGTGACAGAATATTATCTGGAACATATTTAATCATTTAAAATTAAAACAACAATGGCTAATTTACAATACAGAATCGGTGGCTCACCTTATGTGTGGGTGGTGAAAGGAGAATGTGGATGCGATGTGTTTTTCGATTTCGAAAATGCACTTAATAGATACAATGAGGAATTTAAGAAATTGCAACACGATAAAAATTGCAAACTTTGCATCAATGTTGCGGAAGATGCGGAAAAGTTGTATTACGCAGTTTTCATTAGAAACGAATGGTGTGGCATCAAAAGGATTTACCTCACACTAGATGATAAGACTATTATTGACGGTAGAAAATTGAAAGAATAATATGAAATACGTTACATACTTGCGTGTATCAACGCAGAAACAAGGGCGGTCAGGGCTTGGTCTTGAGGCGCAACGAAAGATGTGTGCTGCATTTATTGAACAACATCACGGAGAACTTGCAAAAGAATTCGTTGATGTCGAAAGCGGAACACACCGTGACCGCAAAGGATTGTGGGCGGCTATTGATTATTGCAAGTCAAACAATATGCAACTTGTAATTGCAAAGCTCGACAGGTTGGCCAGAGACGTTGAATTTACATTTAAGGTAATCAACACTGGTATTCAAATCCATTTCACCGATATGCCGCTTGTTAATACAATGATTCTTGGTGTGTTCGCTGCTGTCGCTCAATACGAAAGAGAGTTGACAAGCAAGCGCACAAAGGATGCACTTGCAGCGAAGAAAGCAAAGGGCGAAAAGATTGGTGCAGCCAGCGACAATTACCACATCACAAAAGAAAAGAAAGCCGAAAGCGCAAGCAAGGCAGGAGCGACTAGGACACGGCGGGTGCTTGAAAATCGTGATACGCAAGTACTCATTCAGATTATGAAGAAAGTATTTCCGAAGTGTCGCACAACCGAGGAAAGCAGATGGTGTTCTACATTTGTTTCCGTAAATTTGAAATCACGCAAGCAATTCTTTGATGCAATGGTTGAATACCAAAGTATCGACAATGATTTGTTCAGAACTTGGGATTTGTCAGACTTTGACAATCCAAAGCTGATTTCAAAGCTAACAAGTAAATTACAATCAATCGTTAAAATGCTAACAAGATGAGAGCAAAGTATTGTGACACATTTCGTGGACGGTTATACGGCGAAAACGAAAAAGAAGTCTTTGTGATAACAGACAATGGATTTACAAAGATTTCTGAAATGATTGGTCAAACCATTCACCGCTATGGCAAACCAGTCAACTATAAATATCAAGTTGAAATTACCAAACTTGACACAGAGGAACATGGTTGGTATAGCATCAAAGGGCGCAAGATTAACTAACACAATTAAAAATTAACATTATGAAGTTCGATAGTAAGAAATTCGCAAAGTGGGAAAATGAAACACATATCCCGAAAGAAATCATGGACATCGTAAATGCTGTTGCCGAAAAGATTGGTTGCGGTGAAGTTGAGGAAAGTACAATTGCTATTTACAATCGTGGTGGCCAAGTTATTGGTTGGGCAAAGGGGTTCAGCCTGACGCACTGCACAAGTTCATACGAAACAGGACCGACACCAGACTATTCAAGCGCAATGGCAAAATGGTTAAAGGGTCTAGGTTTTACGATTGAAAATTCTTACGGCGACAACGGCATGGATAGTGCAACGAATTGGCACGATACATTCTGGACACACGATTTCACTTACAAGCCGACAGAGGTTTGGGAAGAAAGTTTTATAATTTGGGAAAATAAAGATTATATTGAATGAAATTATGAAACAGATTAAAGGTTACATGGCAACATTCAGACGGCGGATGACACCGTACTGCATTGAATTTGATGATTGCTATGATATTGTCAAGCGTGATGGCGGCTGGGCTATCAAGAAAGATGGCGAGTTTATGAACGATTATATCTATCATTCGAAATGGGCGGCAGCGTCTAGAATCGGTAAATGGGTTAAGTGATGACGCTTCAAATACTACAAAGATTGAACGTATTATGAACTGGCAATACAACGATGGCGGCAGGTCAAAGTATTTTGCAGCACGAAAGGTTGGCGACTGTGTTACTAGGGCAGTCGCCATAGCAACAGGTCGTGACTACAAAGAAGTGTACAATGAAATAAAGACTGTCGTTGGTTATACACCACGCAATGGCATCTACAAAAAAGACACAAAGAAAGTGATGGAACATTTCGGTGGCGTCTGGGTTGCTTGCAGTGGGATTGGCATAAAAGAAAGGGTACACCTAAATGACGCAGAAATGCCACTACAAGGACTTTTTGTGTGTAACTTGAGCAAGCATGTCACCTGCGTAATTGATGGTGTTATAAATGACACCTATGACCCGTCAAGAAATGGAACACGAATGGTTTACGGATATTGGAAATTTTAAAAGTTATGGAAACAAAGGAAAAACAAATTCAGGCAATTAAAGATGCATTCGAAAGGGCTATGGCCGAAATTAACGAGAGAAGAGAATACAGGATGCGTAACTACTATGATTGCATTGATGATTATTCTTTCGGTGGTATTTGCGACAAAGCAGACAATGAACTTGAAGATATGTTGCGTATGCAACGTGACATCAAAATAGAGCAAGTTGAAAATGATGGTTTCTATTTTAGGACATCGATGTTCTATCGGTTGTGTGACAATGACGGCAATGCCGCTTTAGGCACAAAACACGGACAATGGGGAGAGTTCTTTGTTATCAATGACAAGTGCGTCAGTGTGCCAAAGCGATTAGCCACACTAACAAAGAAAGGCTATAAACTTGAACAAGTAATACGGACATATAAGTGCGAACTTAAAAGCATTAGAAACGGGCATGCCATAAACAAGTCAATGACTGTTATCGAAGAAAAAGTTATTGACATTACGCAAGACTCTATGCCTGATTACATCGGTGGCTTGCCATACATCGATTGGCAATATGAAAGTTATTTTAAAAATTAAGAGATATGGAATTTGAAAAAGATTTTATTCCTCGCCCTTACGAAGTAAAGGCAAAGGAGCATGTAAACAAAGTGTGCCGTGAGGATGAAATATCTTTCGGTTTTCATTATAACGAATGCGAACAAAGTCACCGGTATAGCGGTTTCACGAATGGGTATACGCAAGCAATTACAGATGCTATATCATTCCTGAAAAGCAAAGGAATGACGGACATGGCGGTAAGAATGCAGGAGGCTTTGCTATACGGAATAACAAACAAATAACTAAAACAATGCGACTATGACAAAGAAAGAAAAAGTACAGATTGACAACATTCTGTTTAGACTTAACACAATTCTAGAATGTGCAGATGCAGACAATACGCTGTGCGTTGATGCCGATGGTGCATACACACATAATGCAATGGTATTGCGCAACCACATCCACGCAATCATAAAGGATTTGCAAGTTTCTATTGAAAACGATTGTTTACTAATCAAAGATTATGTAAGTTAGTTATGGCAAACAAAGTAATTGTCCGCGACACCAAAAGCGGAGACGAAAAAGAGACGATGATTTATGACGCACGATTCAGTGCCGAATACACTCTGCAATTAGTGTGGTGTAGCGCACATCGTGTGAACGTGTTTGACAAGAAGATGCTTGAACGAGCAAAACTTGATTTCAATTACGAAACTGATTTTGTCTGGTTTGAAATAGGCGATGAAACTTATTCATGCGCAAAGCAAAGCGACAGGGTAGATGTCTATGATGGCATCAATTCAAGCCCGCTGGATTTCTAATAACCGTGGCGGCGGTTCACTATCACCACCCGCCGCCGCAAACAACGACAACGACAGCTATGACACAACTTGAACAAAGAATGTACAATGCTATCGCATCGGCTTGCGCAAAATACATTGCAAACGAAAGCATTGATTGGGAACAACGCAAATATGAATGCGCAAAAGATTATGCCATTGGTCTTATGACATCAAAATGGTATGACGGCACGGAGCAACAAGCCATTGAACGTGGCATGGAATTTGCGGAGAACTTCATTGAATTGTACAAAAAATAACGACTATGAGCAAAAAGAAAGTGTGCTGCATTTGTGGCATTGAATTTAATGGTCGTGGCAATAATCCTCGACCTGTCAAAGATGACGGTGAATGCTGTGATAAATGCAATTATGCCTATGTGCTGCCAAAAAGAATTGAAAACGTAATTAGCAAAGTACGAAAATGAAAACTTTTGATGTATTCGCCATTGTTGTTTTTGGCATCATGGCATTGGTGACTTTTGTTGCTGGATTCTACAACCCGATTCATTTCCTTTTCAGTGCTTGTTGCGTGGCAATGGTTGTGATTGCTTACAAGGAATTGGAAAGTGAAAATGATAAAGAATGTTAAAATATTTGGTGGGTTCAAAAAAACTATGTACTTTTGCATCGCAATCGAATAACGGCGGTCGCAAGGACATAGTGGATTGACTTGTGGATTACATCCACACTCAATATATACCAACAAAAAGGAACATCCCTGCAACCTTCCGTTATAACTCAGAGGAGTTTGGTTGCAGGGAATGTTCTTTTTTGTTGACTATGGCACAATTACGAAGAAAAATAATGACCGAATGCAAAGGACAACCACGACTACAAAAAGCCGTGGCATTTGCTGTTTTTCTAAAATACAAACTCGGTCAATCTTCCATGATGCGCAATTATTCTGTCAACAAGATTCATACTTTGACAAAGATTTCAGCAACTACTATCAAAAAATATCTACCAATCTTGAAACAATGCGGATTTGTCGCTTTCTGCGGCAAAAACAATCAACACCTGATTGTGTCAAAACTTTGTTCTCATACAAAGGGGCGCAATGTAAAGATTGATGATTTTTGCTTTGATTCATACAAAGATGTTTATAGGTCGTTGCGTGCTTATTTGGCATTGATTATACAATCGCATAAAGATTTTGTTAAACGCTCGATTCAAATTGTTGCAAACCCAAAAAATTGGGAAGAATTTAAAGCAGCAAGAAGAAATGTGAAACGACTCGTCAAGCAAGGTGTCTTATGTGGATTGTGTGATAAATACAAAGAGTATGGATTAAGTTTTAAGCGCATTGCTAGTGAAACTGGCAATTGCGCAAGAACTGCACAAAGAATTATGAACTATGCCATCAAAAAAGGTTGGGTATCTAAAAAAAGAAATTTCAAAAAGATATTCACACCAAAAATTAATCGTAGGCAATCAGATATGTTTACTTTCTCAACTTTGAACAACATATACATTGTCTACGCTAACACATACGAATTGAACATTCTATTGTAGTGGTATGGTATTATATTAGTTGGTAAAAAATAAAGGCGCATTTATGACTTACAAAGGTGACAATATTATCGGAAAGCCATCACTAGGTTTAATTCAAGTTTATATTGAAGAAAAAAGCCTAGGGTTAATTACACCGCAAGAGGTTTTTGATTATTGGGATAAAAAAGATTGGTTGACAAAGAAAGGTTCTGAAGTCAAAACTTTAGAGTCGGCTATCAATGTGTATAATAGTATTGTCGTACAAAAAGCATTAAAGGGGAACAAAAAAACAAGGAAAGAAATAAAAAGTGCTTTTACTGCAATTAAAAAGAAAAACAAACAACCTAAAAAGCATTCAGAATATTCAGAACAATTAAAAGATGAAAGATGGAAAGCATTTAGGTGGTTTGTTATGAAAGTTCGTGGTAACGAATGTGAAATATGCAAATCTACAAATAACTTACAAGTACACCATATTGAATACATTAAAAACGCAAAAGCATGGGAATATAATGTAAATCAAGTAATAGTTGTTTGTAGGGAATGTCATAAGAAAATACATAATATTAAATAAGATAATTTAAATTGGAACAATGAAATCAAACGAGGTAACAAAATTCATGTGGTATATGTGCAACAAGTGGTCGCTTGACGAGGCACGGGAATTGTTCGGTGACAATCTTGGAGCACATATCTACCAAAAGAAATTGCATCTACAAGGAATTGGCTACGACACGCTGTACTGGTATGGTGACCTAGATGAAACGTGCCGGCAAAAGATTGTTGACCGCGCAAATGAAATCTACAAAAACGCGTAGAATTTGATTCTAGCGGCTTTAATCCACAAAGCTGATTAACTTATCATTTCACAAACAAAAGTCGAACACGGGGCAAATAAACCACTAAATTTTCAAGTTATGGACAATACGAATGACAACAAGAAATCAAGTGCATCGCAGAATGCGATGATTCTCGCCTATATGCAGGACGGAAACAAGATAACATCTTTGCTTGCTTTGAAGCTTTTCGGCTGTATGCGTCTAGCATCACGAATCTGTGATTTGCGGGAACGTGGATATGACATCAAGGCTGAAAAAATCCAAGTGCCTAGCGGTAAATATGTGACAGAGTATTCACTCAATCAATAATTAATAATATGGCTTATGGAAACGAAAATTTGTAAATGCTGCGGGAGAGAACTTCCAATTGATGATTTCCGTGTTACGAAATTGGGTCGCAGAAACACTTGCAACGAATGCGTAAGCAAGAAAATAGCGGATGCTAAAAAAAGAAAAAATGACGGATTGACATTTGAGGAGGAATTGGAAAGAGCAAAGACATTGCGGCTGCAAGATTTCACACCGCGTGAATTGATGACCGAATTAAAGCGCCGTGGTTACGATGGCAAGCTGACATTCACACAGGTGATTGAAATAGATATTAGCAAAATTGGGGAATAAGAACAATCAAGGTTAACAAAGGTTAAACATTTTGCAATATCAAAAATAACTTGTATCTTTGCATTGTAAAACAACCAAGGTTGGCGTTTAACTTAATTATTAACAATATGGGGTGGTTTTACACTAAATTTGCGTAACTTGGTTGTTTTACATTTTGGCGATTGGTGTAATGGTTTGCACGTCAGTTTTTGGCACTGAAAGGGCAAGTTCAATTCTTGCATCGCCAACAAGTTGAAAGGTTTTCGTTAATGGTGAATGATTGCCGGGCGTGCAGTGTAACAATTACAAACCATTAAAAATACATTGCAGCCCGACTTTTTACTAACATTTAAAAGAATTGTATATATGATTGAGATTGAATTATTGGAAATTTCTGGCATCGTTGGCGCATTGCGTGCATTACGTTTGCCGTATGGAAAAGAATGTCGTTCAAAAATTGACGGTGGCGGCAATCTTACACTTGATAGTAACAATAAAATCGTTTTTCATTCAAATTGGTTTATTAACATAGATGAAAATGATTTAAACCTACTGACACGTCTTGTTTCTGCTGGCGATGAACACGCCAAGGTTATGCGTGGTGTAGTCGCTTATTTTGAAATCAATGCGCCACGTTTTTGGTGGCAAGAATTTGACACATACAGAATCGGCTGTGAAAAACTTTCTAGCGAATCCACAATGCACATACAAGGCAAAGGACTTTCAGAAAAAGAACTTGTTGAAACGAAAAGCAAGTTATGTGAGGGAACGATGCAAAAAAGAGTTGTGATGATTTCTTATCAAACATTGCGGAGAATCTATAGGCAAAGGAAAAATCACAGGTTGCCGCATTGGCGAATGTTCTGCGAATTTTTAAAAAACGAATTGCCATTACAAGAACTTATAACTGCACAATCGTAATATGAGAGAATCAGGCTATTATCCGCCAGGGGCTGAATTTGACCCGAACGCTCCATATAATCAGGTGGAGCCGGAGGAAAGAGAGTACAACATTGAGGCGGTGTTTGAACTTCGCAGAACCGATGAGCTGTGGTCGAATGACTACGACGAGTTCGACAACATGAACAACCCGCAGCGGGAGTGGACGAGCATCCACATGACCCCGCTGGAGCTGATTGCCGAGTGCAAGCAGCTGGCGAGGACGATGCTCGACAGCATCAAGGACACGGCCACACCGATGGGTGCGAGAGCAAAGCAGCACTTGTTGCATATTATCGCCGAGTGCGATGGCTGGGAGAATACGTTTAACGAATTTAACCAAGAGTAGTATGAATTGTGTGAATTTATCATGGACACTGGCTCGGCAGTATGAGCCTGCACCCGCCAGCGAGGACTTGAGCGCGCCGCTTGTGCGCTTGGCTTATGCGACAGGATTTGAGCGAATGGCAGATATTGCCGAGCAGCAGCTGCGTGCCACGCTTGAGGCGCACGGATGCAAGATGGACGAGGCGTGGGACATCATGCATCAGTGGGGCAAGCGCATTGAAGCACTGACCGGCGACGAGCACAAGCGTGTGGGTTGTAACGACCCGCGAGGCTACGACAAGGAAGGAGATATACGATAGCAACAAAGCCGCCGAGGCGCAAGTCAATTCTTGTCCGTAAGGTGGTGTAATGAAGCACGCGGCGGCTATTTAAAAAAACTACAAACTATGACACAAGAACAAATATCACAGACAAAGGTGTGGCGAATCAATGAATCTACACTTGTAGTTGCTGGAACTATACCTATAGCAATAGAAATATATGAAACCCGTTACCCGTTTGAAAGAGTTGAAAAAGTTGAGCTCGTTAAAGGTAAATGGGATAGCGAATACGCATTAATATTAGAAAATCACAATGAACTATGACACAAGAAGAAAAAGACTATTGCGAGACTTGCTTCATATATGATGTCTGCGGTTACGCTAATCGAGGGCTTCAGCGTAAATGCAAGAGAATGAAAACATTTGCTGATGGTTTTGATGCCGCTGTCGGCAAAGCAAAAGAATGGCTTTGCGAACTCACACCAGAACAATTGTCAGATGTTGATTTTGACGATTTTGAAAAAGCAATGTACAAATGACTCGAGAAGAAGCAAAGGAAATTGCACCAAAGATGTGCAAAGACAGTATAGAAAAATACGGTGAAGATGCTATCTATGTTCAGTCTCCGTGTTACGGAAAATGCTCATGGACATATAAAGAAGCACTTGAGTCGATACTAAACGATACTGTCCTAGAGAATACCAATGAGAATATCATAGATTCTGTTCTTGAGTATTACGAATATCTTAACAAAATGTAGTATGACACAAGAAGATAAACAACTGCTTTTGGCTGACCTTTGTGCAAGGTTGCCATATGACGTGAAAGTTAAATATGATAATGGAATATATAACATTGATTATATTTCCGCATTATATGAAGAAATTGAACTAGATACTCCTGACAATTATACTATCGGAATATCTGAAATTAAACCATACCTCCGTCCGATGTCTTCAATAACTGAGGAAGAAAGACTTGAACTATCAACTGCTCTCATTTATGCAAATATGATAGACAACACTCGTGTACAAATTGATTGGTTAAATGCTCATCACTTTGACTACCGAGGACTAATCCAGAAAGACCTAGCAATATCTACGGAAGAGTTTAATCCATATAAAGACTGAAAACATGAGAGGGACAGAATATAAACATGTTTATGCCCTGCGAAACAAAGACACTGGGAACTACTTGCTGACCTACTGGGCAAGCAGTCAAAAGCATAAGGCACTGTTCTCTTCTCGCAAGAAAGCAGAGGAGGCAGTTAAAGGAATAGACGCAAACATTGAAATTGTTGAATTATGAAAGCATACACTGACCTAGAGCAAAGTCGAAAGTTGGCAGAGATACTGCCACTCAAAACCGCTGATATGTGTTATAGAATTGTAGCATATAATCCTAATGATACGCAAGAATATCAAGCATATTGTTTTGTCGGAACATTAGAGAGCGATATTCCTTGCTGGTCGCTTGATTCGTTGCTTAACTATTTTCGTGAGATTGATTTCTTCCCCGAGATAGATGCAGACGAGTGTTCAGTGACAATGAATATCAATTACTATGACGAGGAAGAGGCGAGGTTATTAGCCCCTATACATAACATCAAGGTTAAAGCAGAGAGTTTTATTGATGCTTGCTATGAAATGATTATCAAACTGCACGAACAAAAAGTTTTGTGATTATGAAAATAACAGCAGGTAAAATATTTGAATGTTTTGTATTCCTCCCATCATTAAATTTAAGTTGGGTAAGAGTTTCCAAAGGGAATATCTATTTTCTCCAATTTGGGTGGTTATTATGGTATATACAAGTACGACTGAATTATGGACTACGAAGAAAAAGTTATCGCTCTGTTAAATGGTAAAGAACTATCGCAAGAGCAAAAAGAAAAATTAGAGGAAATCTTCCCCGAACTTGCAGAGAGCGAGGATGAAAAGATGAGGAAATCTATCATTTATGCTTTGCAAAATGGAGGATTTTATTCTAGCGATAAAACGGACGAGGCTATTGCTTGGCTTGAAAAGCAAGGCAAACAGAAGACTGACAAAGTTGAACCGAAGTTTAAGGTCGGTGATTGGATTGTACTCCCCTTGGGGATAATTGCTCATATTGAAAGCATAAATTCAACTGACTATCAAGTCACAACAACTGATGGGAAGATTTGCGATTTTAAGATTTCAAAGCAAGATAATTATCGTCTTTGGACTATCGAAGACGCGAAGGACGGTGATGTGCTTGTCGCTTCTGACGGCTCAATCTTTCTTTTTGCAGGCGTTGATGATTGTGCTTGTAAGTATTATGTTGCACTTACAACCGACAACTATATCGAAATCAATAAAGAAGCAAAAGGTGGCTATTGGGAAACATCAAGAGCAGTCTATCCAGCAACCAAAGAACAGCGTGATACTCTCGAGATAGCTATGGCAGACGAAGGTTACGAATGGGACGCTGATAAGAAAGAATTGTTGCATAAACAGTCATAAAACTATGAAAATTAGAAAAATCATTGAACAGGTGGAAGAACTAAGTATCGCTTCTTATGTCAAGCCACATCAGATAACAATCGACACAATTGAAGATGTTATCGAAGAATTGCAAACAGACGAACTTTCCTCGTATGAGGCGATTATCGGTTCGTGCGCCTATAAAGTGAATAACTTAATAGAGGTCATGAATCCAGAATACCATTACGACATCGAAGTTCTAACAGAACTCCAACACATTCTGAACAGTTATCAAAAATAGAAGTGGTAAGTAAAGAGAGCGAGGACGAGCAGATAAAACGAGAACTTCGCAACGATTTATTGCTTTATGTCCCTACCCCAGAAAGGTATATTTCATGGATTGAAAAGCAAGGCCACATGCTTGACACCGACAAGGTGATTGAGTGGCTTTACGACCAAGCGTGTCAGGGCTGGATTGAAGATGTTGAGGTTGATAAATTTGTAGACAAGTTCAAAAAAGATTTCGGACTATGACAAGAGAAGAAGAATTAAATGAAGCATGGTGCAATTACAGGGGCAAGTGTAGCACCGAGATAATGCAGGCACTTGCGTTTGCATTACGTTGGTGTGACAAACATCCAAATTGGATAAGCGTTGAGGACGAGCTGCCTGAGGAAAATAAGTGGGCACTTACATACAACGGAACGTCTATTAACTTACTCATGCTTGCTGGTAACGGAGGCTGGTACGACCATAGTGTTGTCAAACATCTTAACATCACCCACTGGATGCCGACTCCGCAACCACCGAAGAAAGGAGGCAAAAAATGAAACGATTATTTTCCAAATTTAAATGCGACAAATTAGATTGGCATATACCAGAAAGTAAAGTTACTTGGTTAGGTTATGACAATTTTGCAACAAAGTGCAAGTATTGTGGAAGACGTATTCTTTGGAGTAGTGGGGGATGGTTTTCTTGTAGTTCAAAGAAAGTAGATAAGCAATGACACGACGCAACAATGACATAGCAGCGTGCGGCCACGCAACATGCCCAATCCGTCACACCTGCCTGCGCTGGCAGCTGGGGCAACAGATGTCCGACTATCAATGGTGGGCGAACTTTAAACCCACAAACGGTGGATGTAAGTTTTACATGCACAACAAACCAAATAACGACAACGATAATGAGCGAGAAGATTGAGCCAACCTACCAAGTCACGATGACCAAGCGACAAGTTCAACTACTGTCTTATGCGTGCGACCAATTCAGCCGATTGATATGCGGCCAAGATTGGTCATTCCGAGAACTGCTGGAGGCTGCATGGGAGAAACGATGCAAGGAGGCAACAGGCAAGATGATAGACAAGGAATGGGATGGCGGCTGGCGCAATATGCGTGCCGAGGCAGAATGCTTGTGTGAGTACATTAAGCGCAGGTTTTGGGGGCTGGAAAGTAGTGCGCAATACGGCATCTACTACGATGCGACAGCCGACATATTGTGGGATATACACCAAGTACTTCGACATCAGTTGTGGCTGGATAGACCAGATGATGACAAATCAACCATAACGGTTGATGCGGGCAAGGCAATGCGTGTGGGTAATGAGCCATTAATTGAAATTAAAAAAATAAACAATGAAAGATAAAAGAGTTTTTCAATTTAAAGCTGTCATTGAGGGTGCGTTAATTGCGGACGAAAAAAAACGGCTTGAAAGGATTCGTGAAACATTAATTAATTGTGGGCTTGACAAAGAGGCATATAATGTACAACGAGATATAAACAAGTGCGTGGATGAACAAAAGAAAGCAATGGAGAAAGCGAAAAAGCAAAGGCTTAAATTGGTTCGTGAAATGTTGCTTTGTTTTGCAGCCGCAGATATTGCAACAGAATGCGCAGACAATGTAGCTTATGCATTTGATGATGTTGCTTATGGCAAAGAGAAAAGCGACGGTAATTCGTTTGCAGAATTATTCAGACTGCAAGCAAAGGATTTGAATAAGTGCGTACAGCTTGTTGATGGACAATGTGGCGATGATAGAGTTTCGTACTTATATGCTGATATGGCAGAGGAAATAAACAATAAGGTTATCCCTATAATGTACGAAATTATTGACAAATATATGGATAGTGAAAAAGGAAAGAAAATCTTATAAGGGTTCTAATCAAAAAAAAGGCATTGAAAGGTCTTGCTCAAATTGCAGCAAATATCCCTGTTTTACGGGTATAGAAAATTTGGAAAGCGATTTTGGCAAAGAGGGATGTAGGAACTATTTTGTAAAAGATAACAACAATGGACATAAATCGTGTTGAATTAAAAGGCCGTGTGGCGACAGATGTTACCGTAAGAAAGACAGCTACTGGCGGAGAATGGCTAGCATTCGCAGTGGCCACAAACGAATACAACCCAGCAGCAGCAGTCGAAAAAGATAAGTCTGTTGCAACATTTATACAAGTGGCGGTATTCAATCCGAATATAGTAGAAAGGATTAGAAAAATCGGGATAAGAATTGGAACACATGTGTGGTTGCTTGGTAAGATTATTGTGCGAGCGGTAGAAAACCACGGCAGGTCAATTGTGTACACAAGTGTTGCTGTTAGCGAAATAGAAGTACTACAAAGGAAAAAATCAAATTCCGATTTGCAAGCACCAAACGAACAAAATAATAATGATAATGATTTTTAGTTATGTACGAACACAAGAATGAAATCCTATCCAGCAGGGTAGGTTGCTTGGGAGCAAGTGATGGGAATATTATTGCCTATGCAGCGACAAATAATGAAGTTCAAAAAAGCGCATTAAAGCGTTTGGCTGTAGTAAAAGGTCTGATTGAGCCGCAAGACGGGTTAACAACAGCTGCTATGCGATTGGGTGATGACATTGAAATGCTAATCTTTGAAAACCTGAAATTGTCCGATGAAAGATGGCAATCAAACTATCGTTTTGACAGTGTAAGATATAGCAGAAAGAATGTCAAGCTAATTGCCCACATCGACTTTTTCTTAAAAGATGATGAGAACCAAGTATTGCGATTGATTGAATGCAAAGCAACAAAGAATGGCATTAATGCTGCAAGATATGAATATGCCAATCAATTGTACATCGAATATTCACTGGCAAAAGAATATGCAGCAACACTCGGCAAGAAATGGAAAGTGGAATTAATGCTATGCCACTATGACACAAATGGCTATGTTGATTTTGACCCAAGTAAAATCGTAACGAAAAAAGTAGCTTTCAAGACAAAGCCGTTTGACATTGATTTTGGCATGGATGTTATTGACAAGAAATTGGAGTCGCTTAATGAATTTTATGAAGATGGCGACATTGACGCAGATGCATTGCCTATTGCGGTCAAAAAGGATTTTGACTTGATGACAAATGTCATTCGTGAAATAGAAACACGACAAAAGCAGGTGGACGATTTTAAGGCAAAGCTGTACGACTTTTTCTTGCAACGAGGGATTAAATCTGTCAAAAGCGATGACTTTACAATCACACTTGTTGAACCGACAACAATAAGTTCTTTCGATACAAAGAAATATCTAGAGGATTATGAAAAAGAACATCCGTATAAATGTCAAAAAATAAAGAAACAATACGAAAAGAAATCAAACCGAAAAGGTTATGTTCAAATTAAAGTAAAACATTAAAATTAAGACAAAATTATGGAAACAACAAATCAAATGACAACTCAACAGCAAGAGGGTGAGGTGATGCGAATTGACAATGCAGACACATTGGCAGCATTGACAAAAAGCGAAATCGATGTTCAGATTGCAACCGCAAAGCAATATCCGCGCAATCTATCTAAAGTTCTTAATGACATCGAAACATTGGCGACAATGGATTCTGATGTTGCTGCATCTTGTTTCTACACATTGCGCAGACAGGGGAAACTCATCGAGGGGCCGACAGTACGAATGGCTGAAATCATTGCATCATCATGGGGGAACTTGCGTGTTCAAGCCATGGTTGTTGCAAACGATGGAAAGACAATCACGGCAAGAGGGGTTTGCCATGACCTTGAAAGCAATTACGCAGCAGCAACAGAGGTGAAAAGAAGAATCACTGATAGAAATGGCAAAACATATAGCGAGGATATGCAAGTAATGACCGGCAATGCAGCCTGTGCTATTGCTTTGAGAAATGCAATATTCAAGGTTGTTCCCGGCGCATTGGTCAAGAAAGTCATTGACAAAGCAAAGAAAGTTAGTATCGGTGAGTCTATGACTTTGGAACAGACACGTCAAGCAATGATTGAATACTTTGAGAAGATTGGTGTAACGAGTAAACAGATTCTCGACTATCTTTCGGTTGAAAAGATTGAGGAAATCAACATTGATATGGTTGTTGAATTGCGTGGACTTGCGAATGCTATTGCGGATGGAACAACAACAAAGGAAGAGGCTTTTGCCCCAAAGGTTGACGATGAAACTGCAAAAAAGGTAGCCGAAAAATTTGATGGATTCAACGAATCGTTCCTTGAGCCACAAAAGTAAAATTAAGTTGTTTTTTCTTGTTGGCGGTATGTTTGCCATTTTCATATCGCCAACATTTAAAAATAATTTGCAATATTCAAAATTTTGTCGTACCTTTGCACGGATAAAACAATGTTGAACGAGTATGGTATTAAACGAAAAGGAAATATGTAGGTATCTTGATATACCGTCAATACCTAAAAAGAAATGGGATGGCAAAACATCATTCCAGCATGGTGTTGCTATTGCAAATCTTGTTAGTGGCGCACAGTCTTATGTTGCTGTTTCTTTCGACAGCGAAAAGGATTCATCGCCAAGAATCAGGAAAGTGTTTGAACTTGAGCAATACACGACAATAGGTGATGTGTTTGTTGTGCCGTCATATATGAATGTTGATGTTGACAATATGGACTTGGATGATGATTCAAAGGATATGGCAAAATTGCTTGTAGAGGAGGCTGACGAAAAAATTTCCGACAACGAGATTTTTGACGACACACCAAGCAACGAATATTTCTTTGACAACATCAAGAATGACGAAGAGGCAATAGCTTTTATCCGTTCATACTACAAGAGCAAAGGAGCTGGAAAGAAAAGGAAAATTCCCAAAAAGCATGAAAGCATCATCATTGCATTAAGTGTAATATATAACGAAATTCAAAACAAGGAAAATGGAAAATAAGAAACCTACAAAAAGCGAACTTGAGCGAAGAATCAAGAATGCGCTTGTGTTCGTGCCGAAAGACAAGGATTATCAATCCGTTTATTTCGCAGACAAAGGGTTGAAACTTGAGGTGACACAGGAACATACAATCATCAGTACTACATATCACAAGCACGTTTTTGACAACATCACATCAAGCGGAATCAGTAGACCGTACATCTACACAAGGCGATTTATTGAGATTGCGCTCGATACCAATTGTACTTACACGGATGATAATGGCTACAAGTTCTATTCATATCAAAAGATGATGAATGAACTGAAAGCAGACAAAGATAAACAGACTGAATACAATATCGCTTACTATTGCGACCTTTGGTTTTTTAATCTGTTTAACCCACTGTATTCCATTGACGGAAACAATGCATCTGCTTTTATCGTGTTCCTTGACTACATCTGCAATGTCGCCAAAAATTCAATCATTCTTGATGAACACACCGAAAGTATGACCAATAAGCAATTCCTTGACAAATACATCGGATTGATTATGGATTTCACAAAGACAATGCAAGAGGAAGTTATCTTTGAGAAAAAGACCGATGACAAGCTGATGCAAGAAAGCATTGAGGCATTACAAGAACAGGAACAAGAACAACAAATCAATCAAAACACAGAAAACAATGAAAGTCAAGATTAAGAAATTGCACAAGAATGCAGTCGTGCCATTTAAGACTTACCGCAATGATTGTTGCTATGATGTCGTTGCAGTAAGCTGCACGGAGGTTGCGCCAAATGTGTACAGATATGGAACAGGACTATCATTCCAAATCGAACGTGAACAGGATGAAGATGATTCCGATAAAATTATTTCTATTGACTTTCGATGCCGTTCTAGCATTTGGAAAACTGGTATGGTGTTGTCTAATTCGTGCGGCACGATTGATGAGGCGTATACTGGCGAGGTGATGGCTGTGTTCTATCATGTTATGCCCGATATGCCGAAATATAAAGTGGGAGACAAGATTGGACAAATAAAGATTGGAACAACATGCCCTATGGATTTCGTAGTTGTGAACGAATTAGGCAAAACAGATAGGGGTAATAACGGATATGGCTCAACAGGGGCATAATATGAACGAACCAAACCAATATGAATGGGTGAGTCCAAGCACGCTGGCCGAAAGGTTGGGTGTTTCTACTATGACTATATACAACAAGATGAAACGTGGCTTTTACGAATATCAGTCGTTCCGCCGTGGAAAGATGATTGGCTATTTAATAAAGGTTGCAAAACAAGGATAATTTCAAATAAAGAATATTATGGATTACAAAATTGGTGACAAGGTGAATGTGACTGCAAATTCAATCACAATCGGCAAAGGTGTCGTTGAACGCATCGAAGATGAGGCTTATGTGGTTAAATTAGACAACCCGATTACAACGGTCTATTGTATGTCATGTGACCTTGAATATGTCGTAGATGAGGATGGCACGGACAAGGAAAAGTAGGAAACGCAAAGGTAAAATCAAGTTCACCCAGTCTGTCAGGCTAAAACAAAAGTCTGACAAGACTAGGGTGGACATTGAAAAAGGTGATACCGCTGGATTAAGGAAAGCACCAGCAAGGTTGTACCCAGATAATGGTGCGAACTTTAAGATTAAGATTAGGAAAAAATGAACATCACAATTAAAACAAGATATACCCTAATTAGGATGGGTAAAGTTTTGCCATTTATTGTATGTTTTATCTTACTAATTTCCTATTCTGAATGCTTGTATGCTCTATCCATAAAAGATTACATTGAATTTCCAAGCGGTGTTTATCTAAATAAACCAGTTTCATGGGCGATTGGCGAATATTTTAGATATGATTTGCCAACATTGGCATTCTTTGCAATTGTATCATTCGCCATCCGCACTTGCATTTGGAACAAATTATCAATAGCATATCTAGCGGCTCAACTATATGAAAAATCTTTCTTTGCAACACATGAATACAATGTTTCAATTTACCACATCGTCACAATTGTAAACATAGCATTGTGCCTATTCTTTTGCTGTAAAGGAATCAAAATACTAACCACAAAAACTTCCACACAATGAAACTAACAACCAAAGATGTCCGGCAAGTAGATAATCCAGAATTTCGCATTATGAACAATCGTGTCGGATTGTTTAACACTACGATGCAAGATTACAAGAAACTGGGATTGCCAAAAGCACAATTGATTCTTACGGACATCCCATATAGCCTTGGTGCAAACGCCTACGCATCCAACCCAACATGGTATCAGGGCGGTGATAACAAAAATGGCGAAAGCGAGTTGGCTGGTACCACATTCTTCACAACAGATGAAAATTTCAAGCCAGCAGAAATGATGCACTTTGCATCACAAATGCTAAAGCCAGAGCCAAAAGAAACAGGTAAAGCACCTTGCATGATTATCTTTTGCGAGTTTGAACAACAATTCTATTTAATTGATTTGGCTAGGCGATATGGGCTAAAGAACTACATCAACCTTGTGTTTAGAAAGAATTACTCTGCACAAGTGCTTAAAGCGAATATGCGTGTTGTTGGTAATTGCGAATATGGTCTTATTTTATATCGTAACAAATTGCCGAAATTCAACAACAATGGGCAAATGGTCTTCAATTGTATGGACTACCCTAGAGATTTGGGAATGGAGCGAATACATCCTACGCAAAAATCAATCCCTATGTTGAAACGACTGATTGAATTGTTCACCGATGTTGATGATGTCGTGATTGACCCATTTGCTGGCAGTGGCTCTACATTGATTGCGGCTGCAAGTATGGGGCGCAAGGCATACGGTATGGAAATAAGCAAAAGGTTTTATAGTGATGCTTGTGTCGCTTTGCAGAATAATATACAACCTGATTTGTTCAATGTGAGCATCGAGGAAGAAAAACGAAAACAATATAAACAACAAAAAATATTTTAACCATGGCTAGCAAAAGTACAGAATACTATCGTACACATCCTAAAGCAAAAGAAAAGAAAAAGGAGTACGACAAGGAGTTCAATAAAAAGAAAGAACAAGTTGAAAAGCGTGTCGAACTGAAACGAGAGAATCGTGAACACGATAAAAAGTACGGCAAGGAATCACGAAAAGGAAAAGACTTGTCGCACACAAGCAAAGGTCTTGTCTACAAGAAATCGTCTACTAATCGTGGCTCAAAGTCAGACACGGCTGGTGACCGCAGAGCGAGAGGAGGTAAGAAAAAAAAATGAGAGATGTGATGAAACAAGAGATTGGCGGCAAGCACTACAATGGTTTGAAAATCCAGCCAATCCAATATATCTTTGCGAACAATCTTGGATTCATTGAGGGCAATATAGTAAAGTATATTACTAGATATAAAGACAAGAACAAGAATGAGGATATTGAAAAGATAATCCACTACGCAAAGTTGTTGCTTAAACTGGAATACGAATATACGCAAGACAAATTAGATTCTTTATGACTATGGACTTGAACAAAGAAGCAAAGATTTGGTGCGCAAAGCATAGCAACAAAGGATGTAAGGATAATTGCTCTGGTTGCTGGCAATTAAAGCAAGAATGGGGATGTGAACAACACAACATGGAATCAGCATATATTGCTGGTTCTCTAAATGCAATCAACCGTATTTGGCGCAATTCATATATCGAACCAAGGCGTGGCAGATATATCATCGTAAAGCCTAAAGATGCTAGTGTTGGAGAAGTGTTCTTGGCAAAAACTCTAACTGGCGGCGAGTATATTCGCGAAGAAAGCATAGGAAGTTTGCAGCCAACAGACATCTGGTGCTATTTGTACGACATATTGCCAAACACGAAATAAATGCGTTTTAAGCGACTTTTGCGCTCAAGGTATATAGTTGCTCATTCTTGCGAAATAAATGCAACACAGCGCAATTAAATGGCTTTTTGGGCTATAATTAAAAATTGTTACACATTGTGTTGTGCAAATTAGATAAAAACCATATCTTTGCAGACAGAATTTTAATATGGCAAGTTTTGAATTAATAGGCTACATCAAGAATATTGCGCACATAGGCGGCAAAGCACGTCTTACCGTTGGCGAGTATATCCAAGGAAAGCGCAATGAAATCGGCGAAATAGAAAACGAGAAAATGGACTTATGGTTTGTTTTCTTCCCGAAATCATCCAACCGGCATCTAATGAACTTTAAGGTTGGCGACCTTGTGATTGTAAAGGGAACTATTCACCAATCAATGCCAAACTCGGATTATGCTTATGCTATCAATGCAGAAAGCATCAAGCATTTCTACACAAGGAACATTCTTGATGAAATGAAAATGGAAAGTGCGTCAAAGAAAGCAATCAAGAAAGGCGATGCCCCGAATCTTGATGATGCACTAGAAAATGATTTTTAGGTTAACCACAATTAAATAAGTACTTATTATTATGAGAAAGAAAAAAGAAAAGACGGCAGAAATGCTGCAAGAACTGGCTACACAAAAGCCAATTAACGAAGAAACAAAAGCAAAAATTATTGACACAAGTGCAGCGACAGACGAGCAATGCAAGCTGTTAAATGAGGAATGTCAATCATTGCGCCGCCAATTAGCTGGCGTAAAGGGCGAAAACACAAAGCTGAAAGCCGCATTGCAAGAAATGCAAAAGTTGAATGCCAAGCAACAGGATGATTTGCAAGAAATGAGTATAGCACTTTCGCAAATAGACAAGCAACGCAATGAGTTCTTGGCTAAACTAAAAGCATTTAACGAAATGCCTTGGTATAAGAAAATGACATACAAGTATAGAAATATTTGATTAGTTATTGATTGATTTGTTTTCTATGTTTCATTTGTCATAGTAAGTTTTTTTAAAATTGTTAGTAACTTGACTTATGTTGCACGGTTTGTGAAAATAGCGCAACATTTTTAAGCACAGCGGTAGTTGCCCCGCAATCGAATGGCAGCGTTTACGTCTATCCAAATGTTTTCAGAGGGAGTGCAGAGGCACAGAAGAGCCCAAAAGGTTGAACACCTTTTTAATCAAACACCCGCCAGCTTTTAAATGCAAGCAACTGGCGGGTGTTTACTTTTTAATTATGCCAAATCAAAAGTGTCTAGAGTGTGCAATTTCAATGTTCCCATCATGTATGACTTTTCGCCACGCTGCAACTTGATTGTGGTTGGTTCGTAGCCTTCCAGACAAACACAATGCGCAACCTTGTTAGAATATGCGGACTTAATCCAAATGTCCGAATTAGTCATTCTGGATATAAACAAGTCGTGTTGTGTAGCCACATCAATGTTCGCACTTGTGTACCTGTTGCCGACAATGAATGTGATTTCAATGTCTACATTTTCACGAATCACAACAGGATTGTCGTTTTCATCAACTTTGGTTATCAAAAAATCCTCATCTTGCTGGTCTATCCATTGCGCCGTGTAAATGTTAACTGGCTTGCCTTGGTCAAACATACCTTTGATTTCAAGTATGCGACAACCAGTGACAAGTTCTGAAATGTCAACGAATGTTCCGTTTTGACTGGTTTTTATAAAATATTTGTTTTCTAGTGCCATATTACTATAATCTTAATTTTTTGTCGTGTTGATTAACCTTACCCAAACAAAAACGGCCTAATTCAACGGAGCATTTGTCGCTATACCGATAAATCAAAACCTCGCTATTCTCGTCTATATCGTCAAGCACTACCTTGCTTTTGTCAAACAAGTAGACACGGACGGAGTTATATCCATCAGTAGACAAGCTAATCACTGAATTATTGCTAATGTACAATACAGGGCATTTGTGCGCATCTATTGTTGCTTGTGTGTCATTACACCACATAAGGTGCAAAACATCGTCAGAAACGCTTAAAATGCCATTATAATCAACATACAGTTCGTAAGTGTACCCATCAACATCGTCACAGTCCTGTGCGATGTATTTCCCGTTTATATAATCGCCAAATTCTTGCAGTATATAATCCTTGCTTAATCCTTTGCCACGATAGCAAAAGTCAGCGAAATAAGGTATCGCTTGCTGCTGTAAGGAAAGACAAACCAACCTTTCTTTGCTGCTATTTGCCGATTGCCATAAACCTTTGTAGTCCTGACAAAGGTTTTCGGTCAATGCGTTCTTGTAGAAATTGAACATTTCTTTATCCATAGTGTATATCATTTTAATTTAACAATTCAACTTTAACCGCACTACCAGCGGGATTTGACCAACCAATCAATATCGCCTGTATAGCCATTTGAACTTGGTAACTTTGCTGTAATTGCAAAAGCATTTGCGCTTGAGTTGATAGTTGGATGTCACCATCCATAGCAACAACCGCATCACGGATTTGCATCAATAGGTCACTATGCAAATAGACTTGTTGGCTTACACTATTCATATATGCCTCTAGTGCGCTAGCCGTATCTTCGGTAATGCTCTGAATGCCTTGTTGCAATGCTGACAACTCGTTGCTTTTAATATTCTTGCTAACAATATCAAGATTCTCAAGATTGCCATAGAATACACCAAGCGCATTGTTGATGTCAATTCCAAGTTTATCCGACAGCACAGCTAATGCCTTAAGTTCATTTGTGGTTAATTCTACACCACCTTCTGACCCCTTGCTTGTGTACTGGTCAACCATATCATACAAAGGCTGCAATAGGTTGCCGACAATCTTTGATGTAGCGGCTTTTTTGATGAGATTGAAAATCATATCATCCATCTTTTCCCCTATTGCGTCAAGTGTCGTTTCGCCCTCTCGCCAAGCCTGAACCCAAGTATCAACAAATTCCTCTGCTGCCGACTTGATGTCAGAACCCAACAATGTGTTCATCACATCTTCCTTCAAGTTTTTCAGGTCGTTCTCTGCATCAATCACAGCACCTTCTAATTCCTTGATTCTATCAATATCTTGGTTCTTTTTCTTGCGTGATTTTTCAAGTTCAAGCTGTCGTTGCAATTCGACAAGTTGTAATTGCTTGTTGGCAATAGCGGCACGTCTTGCCTGCGTTTCAGCCGCACCCATTGAATGTTCAACAGTGTATTCAAGCCGCTTGTAGGCATTCTCCAAATCCTTTACGGCACGTTCGCTATTCTTGACTTTCTTGGTAATCTTTTTATCGCTATTGTCAAACCAAGAACTGACAGTTGTCCACAATCCTTTCACAACATTAACAGTACCACCAATAATGTCACCATTGGCTATTTGAGCAGCACCTTGCGCAGCGGTAGATAGGCCATCGATACTTGCGGCAATATCGTTGATGACTTCTACCACATCTTCATCTGCGCCAAGTGCTTCTGCTATGTTAGCTATTTCACTAATACCGTCTGCAATCTTGTGCGCCTCGTCAGCAATCAGTTCAACGCCCTTAACCCAGTCTACAAGTCCATCCTCTCCCTTTGTCAGTGCTTCCTTGATTTTGTCAAACGAAGTTTGCGTTTCACGAAGTTTGCCGTTAACTTTGTCGAGTTGAGCGTTCATTTCCTTTTCAGTCAATTCTGCCGTTTGGCCTGATATTGGGTCTGTAACCTCATATTTCCCATTACTGTTCTTGCCTTTCTTTACAGCAAGTTCAAGCATTTGCTTGTAGTTTTGTGCAAGCTGTCGTGTCATTCTTGCGCTATGTTCAACAACACTATTAAACAAACGCTTGTAGGTAGGCAATGTGGAAAGGATTTCTTGCTTTAACTTGTCAATCGCATTTTCTTGGTCTTTAATCATCAATTCAAGCAAATGACGTTGCTTCTCATTGGTTTCTTGTTGGTGCAACAATCTGAGATTGTCAAGTTTTTTTTGCTCGATTGCTATCTTACCGTTGATGTCCGCAAGTTTGTATTGTAGGTCTTGTGTTTGCTTTATTGTATCTTGCGCCCACTTCTTTGCAACATTTTGTGCTTCTTTGAATTTAGGTGTAAGTTTGTCAAGTGCATCTGTATTCTTATCAATAACATTGCCGTTTTCGTCAAGCACGTCAACAACAAGACCCATATTCCTGCCCCAACTTTCCCATTTTGCATCGTCGGCTTTGAAAATATTAAGCGGCTCACCAAAACCTCTTTTTTCACGCATTTTGTCGAACTCTTGCTGAGCGCGCTGCATATACTCATCAATGGTTTTGGGGAATGTTGACGTGTCAATCCCAAACATATCCGTAAACATGCCACCCAATTCTGGGTTTGCGTCAAGTTCAACAGCCAATTCGTATTCGTCTTTCAGTTTATCAAGTTCGCTATTCAATCCCTTGGTGATTTTCTCAATGTCAAATTTCTTGACATCAATTTTCATTTCGTTAATCTTTGTTTCAAGTTCAACGATTTCCGCTGGTTTAGCCTTGCCAGATGCAATCAACTTGTTTAGTTGATTCTCAAACATATTTAGCAATTCATGGGGATTCTCAATGCCAGCAAATTTTGACGGGTTGAACTTCTCCAAGCCAAATTTTGCAAGTGTTGCATTGATAGCCTTGACAGACTTTTCATATCCTCCAGTTGCCAAAGCAATCGCCTCTGTTGTTCCAACACCAGCTTTTCGCAAATCTTTATATGTATTGCGAATTTTGTCTACAATTGACAGTTCCTCCTTTAATGCTTTCTGTAATTCACTTTCTGCTTGGCGTTGCGCACGGGTAGCTGCCGCATGTGCCTTTCTTGCAGCAGCAGCAGATTTGTTTGCATCTGATGCTTCTTTTGCCGATTTTCCACCATCGGCAACTGCTTTATTATAATCATCTTGTGCAACATTCCTTTCGTTAATCGCCTTTGTCAGTTTTTCATTTTCTTCTTTTGTTCGATTGGACTTTCCTTGCAATCTTGTGATTTCATCATTCAGTCGCTTAATATGCTGATAAGCCTCATTTGCTTTTGTGTCTGCATTCGAAAGGGTTTCAAATACGCTCTTTTGGATTTGTGTAGTATCAAGAATAACACCAATACGAACTCGCCATGTGCTTGCATCTTGAACCCATCGCCAAAGGTCATCAAAAGATGTACCCATTTGTTTTGAAAACGCTTGGGCATTTTCTCTTGCCCAATTTTGCCATTTTGATTTAGACCAATCAATGTGGTTGATTTCATCTTGCGTCATGTTGCCAAACATTGATTGCAATTCGCTTGCGTGATGCGATTTCAACCAATCATAGAAACCATTTACAAGTACTTGGTTCTGACTGAATCCTTTAATCCATGTATTATAAGATGCACGAATTTGCTCTGCTTGTGCTTGATTGCCAAGCCGAGCTTGTTCGTTTGCGGCATCTATATACATTTGTTTTCTTTGGTTGATAAATGCCTTTTCCAATTCTATGCGGCCTTGCAACTCTGTCTTTGGGTCTAACCCCTTGCCTTCAAATATCTTGTTTGATATTTCCTCAAATCCTTCTCGCATTTGCTGCGGGTCGAATTTCAAGTTTGAAAACGTATCGGAAATAGATTTTGCGGTTTCGTCTGCAGCATCTTTTATATCTTGGAATATGTCGTTGTACTTACTAACATCATCTTTTCTTAATATCTCAAACGCTGTGTTCTCATAGTTATGCTTGGCTATCTCCTTTAGGCTATTGATGAGTCCTTTATCCATTTCGTAAAGATTCCACCAAGCAGACATATCTTGTTGCACCTTTATGGCGGATTCATCTATATCTTCTAATGCACCACGAACATCGCGCAATTTGGCAGTTATTTCAAATGCTTTCGATAACCTTTTGCTTAAATCGGTTTCAGTTACAAGTTGCCCCATGAAAACCTTACCATAAGCAGTTGATGTTTCGATTTCTTCACGAATTGCAGTCCATGTTTTTTGCATTTCGTCTGGGTCTTGCGAACCTGTATATGTTGCAGAAACAACCCTGCCTGTTTTTTGGTCTGTCGTTAATGCATATGTACCTAACTTGTCATACGATGAGAGCAAAGAATCTAATGATTTCTTGCTTTCCGTTGCTCCATCACGGATTGATTTATTGAGTTCTTTTATCGCCTCGTTTGCTTGTTGTACGGTGCCATACATATCCGAAAAAGCAAATGCAATTGCAGCTACCCATGTTACAGGGCTAGAGGCTATTTTAACCAAACCATCCCTCAATCCAACAAGCATAGCTGTTACCTTTTTCCCAGCAACAGCTTGCATTGCCAATCCAGCGGACATATCTTTGTACATTTGCAGCCAAACAAATCTAATCGCTTGGATAACACCTACTATTTTACCTAAACGCAAAATAGAATTTATAACCCTATCAAAGTCTTTCCAGTGCAAGAAAAGTTCTTTTAATGCAACAACACCGGTAGCAAGTATTCCTTGGTTGCTTTTGCCAATATCATTGAGCATATTATTCCAAGCAAGCGTAAGGTTTGCCAATTGAACCTTTAGTGTGCCAGCCATCTTTGCTTGGAAATCAAAAAACTTGCCACCCTCATCTGTCATCTTATTGATAACAGACATCACATCGTTATATTCAATGGTCTTTTTTTTCATTCTTGTATATACATCGCCAATAGATACCATACGACCTTCAAGTTGCGTATAGTATTCAGACAACTGCTTAACGAGTGGAATGCCAGCATTTGCAAACATTCTTGCATCGCGGCTATTCAGGTAGCCATAAGCCTTAATTTGTCCAAGCGCATAAGTCAGGCGTTCCATAGGAATACCAACAGCAGCAGCCATATCTGCAAGTCGCCTAGTGGTGTCAACAACATCTTTGGCTG
>Ga0256404_1000888_pt1 | contig 76402 bp, 51 predicted proteins | sample RumenRJG_01DNA_FD_185990 | JGI IMG/M metagenome (GOLD analysis project Ga0256404, IMG submission 185990) | Bovine rumen microbial communities from Lethbridge, Alberta, Canada - RJG_01 | ecosystem: Host-associated > Mammals > Digestive system > Stomach > Rumen | place: Canada: Alberta | collected...
CTTATCGATATCCTCCTGACCGAAGCCGAAGGTGATGAGCTTCTTATCAAAATCGCTCACACCGTTGTCAACCTTACGTCCGCTCTTCAGTTTCTCCAGCTGCACACGGTTCTCGTTCAGCCACTCATGATAAGGATGAGCCTTAGCCAACTGCTCCTTTATCTCGCCATCGTAGTATATCCTGCCCTCCTGGGTGTCAATCAGCAGAATCTTTCCAGGCTGCAAGCGACCCTTCGATACCACGTCGCCTGGCTCGAAGTCCATCACGCCAACCTCGCTGGCCACTACCATCATACCACCCTTGGTAATCGTGTAGCGACTGGGGCGCAGTCCGTTTCTGTCCAGCATTCCGCCTGCATAGCGACCATCGCTGAACAGCAGCGCTGCAGGACCGTCCCATGGCTCCATCAGGATAGAGTGATATTCGTAGAAGGCCTTCAGGTCTTCGCTGATGGGGTTCTTGTCGTTGAAGCTCTCAGGCACCAGGATAGCCATTGCCTGTGGCAGACTCAAGCCGCTCAGCATCAGGAACTCGAACACGTTGTCCAGGCTGGCTGAGTCGCTCATACCCTCCTGCACAATGGGGCGCAGGTCCTTGATGTCGCCCAGAGCCTCACTTGAGAGCACGCTCTCGCGAGCCTTCATCCAACCGCGATTACCACGAATGGTATTTATTTCACCGTTGTGGGCCAACAGACGGAAAGGCTGTGCCAGCTTCCACTTGGGGAATGTGTTGGTAGAGAAGCGCGAGTGTACCAGCGCCAGTCCACTTGTAAAGTAATCGTTCGACAGATCAGGGAAGTAGCGACGCAGCTGTCCGCTGGTCAGCATTCCCTTGTAGATGATATTCTTGTTCGACAGCGAGCAGATATAAAAATCCTCGTTGTCGATGCGGTTTTCTATGCGCTTGCGTACCTTATATAATATACGCTCGAATACGGGCACCTGCTCGTCGGCGATGCCAGTAACAAAAATCTGTTTGATTTCGGGCTCCACTTCGCGAGCTGCGGCACCCAGCACCTCAGGGTTAGTAGGCACAGCGCGCAGGTGCATCAGCGTGAGTCCTTCGCGCTCAATCTCCTCAATCATGACTGAGAGGATGTCCTGCTGTGCTTTTTCATCCTTTGGCAGGAATACCAGACCTGTTCCGTACTTGCCCTTCTCAGGCACAGGAATACCCTGCAACAGGATAAACTCGTGCGGAATCTGTACCATGATACCGGCTCCGTCGCCAGTCTTGTCGCGAGTCTCAGCTCCGCGATGTTCCATGTTTTCCAGCACCTTCAGTGCATTGTCTACCAGATCGTGACTCTTTCCGCCGTGGATGTTCACTACCATTCCCACGCCGCAAGCATCGTGCTCATAGTCGCTCTGATAGAGTCCCATTTCCTTTGTTTGAAGTTTGCAATTCGTCATATTATCCTTCGTTAATCTTACTTTTTGCATAGATTTGGCTGCAAAATTATAACGTTTTGTGTTTATATGGACTATTTCAATGACATTTTCATCTACTTTTTGCAACAAAATAACAATCTGTAAGCTAATCGTCCCATTTTGCTTACAATTTGCAATACAAAGCAGTCTCCAAAAATCAATACGCAGACACCACCAACATGTTGATTAAAAATAACACGGCTCTATACCTCTATATTCAGATTATGTTGTATCTTTGCAGTCCATAAAATACATTCGTTTTATGGAAAGAAAGTACATTTTCGTAACAGGCGGCGTGGTTTCTTCACTTGGTAAAGGAATCATTTCTGCCAGTATCGGTAAGTTGCTGCAAGCACGCGGCTACAAAGTAACAATACAGAAGTTTGACCCCTACATTAACATTGACCCAGGTACGCTGAACCCCTACGAGCACGGCGAGTGCTACGTGACGGAGGACGGCTTTGAAACCGACTTGGATCTGGGTCACTACGAGCGCTTTACAGGCATACACACCACACGAAACAACTCAATAACAACCGGTCGCATCTATAAGACGGTGATAGATCGCGAGCGCCACGGCGACTACTTGGGAAAGACCATCCAGGTGGTGCCACACATCACCGACGAGATTAAGCGCCGCATGCTGCGCGAAGACGAGCCCGAGGAGCAGCTGGACTTTGTGATAACAGAGGTGGGCGGCACCATAGGCGACATAGAGAGTGCGCCATTTATGGAAGCCATCCGACAGTTGCGCTGGCAGTTGGGGCGCAATGCGGTATGCGTACACCTTACTTATGTACCCTATCTGAAGGCAGCCGACGAGCTGAAGACCAAGCCCACTCAGCACAGCGTGAAAGAGCTGCAGGGTATGGGAATACAGCCCGACATACTGGTGCTGCGCACAGAGCGACATCTGGACGACTCGATGCGAATGAAGGTGGCATCGTTCTGCAACGTCGACCTGGAGTGCGTGGTGCAGAGCGAGGATATGCCAAGCATCTACGAGGTGCCAGTGAGCATGCAGAAGCAGGGACTCGACGCTGCCATCATGCGTAAGATAGGTATACCCGTGGGCGAGACACCAGCCATGAAGGGCTGGCACGCCTTCCTGGCCAAGCAGCGCAACGCCACACGCGAGGTACACATCGGACTGGTAGGTAAGTACGACCTGCAGGATGCCTACAAGAGCATTCGCGAGAGCCTGAACCTGGCAGGTATCTATAATGATGTGAAGGCCAAGCTGCACTTTGTGAACAGCGAGGAGATAACCAAGCAGAACGTGGTCGAGAAGCTGCAGGGGCTGCAGGGTATCGTGGTTTGTCCAGGCTTTGGTCAGCGTGGTATCGAAGGCAAGATTATCGCAGCCGAATATACTCGCGAAAACGACATCCCCACCTTCGGCATCTGCTTAGGTATGCAGATGATGGTGATAGAGTTTGCACGCAACATCCTGGGCTATAAGGATGCCAACAGCAGCGAGATGGACGAGAAGACGCCTCACAATGTTATCGATATGATGGAGGAGCAGAAGAACATCACCCAGATGGGTGGTACTATGCGACTGGGCGCCTACGAGTGCGAGCTGCTGAAGGGCAGTCGCGTTTACGAGGCCTATGGCGAAGAGACACTGATAAAAGAGCGCCATCGCCACCGCTACGAGTTCAACAACAAGTATCAGGAGGAGTTCGAGAAGAACGGTATGAAGTGCGTGGGCATTAACCCAGCCGCCAACCTGGTAGAAATCGTTGAGATACCTGAGAAGAGATGGTACATTGGAACCCAGTTCCACCCAGAGTACTCATCGACAGTACTGAACCCACATCCACTGTTTATGAGCTTCGTAAAAGCGTGCACGCTTTAATTGAAAATGGAAAATTGAAAATTGAAAATTAAATGGAACAGCTGAAGCACGAATGCGGCGTGGCAATGATAAGATTGCTGAAGCCACTTGACTACTTCGAGAAGAAATACGGCACTTGGGCCTACGGTTTTAACAAGCTCTACCTGATGATGGAGAAGCAGCACAACCGTGGACAGGAAGGCGCAGGACTTGCCACAGTATGCCTGAACAAGCAGCCTGGAACAGAATACATGTTCCGCGAGAAGGCCGAGGGCAAGAATGCCATCACAGAGATTTTTTCGCGCGTGACGGAGGAGATGGCAGGCGAGCTCTATATGGGACACCTGCGCTACTCTACCACAGGCAAGAGTGGACTGACGTTTGTTCACCCCTTCCTACGTCGCAATAACTGGCGAGCCAAGAACCTGTGTCTGTGTGGAAACTTCAACATGACCAATATAGACGAAGTATTCGATTTCCTCACAGCGCAGGGGCAATCGCCACGTATCTATGGCGACTCGTACATCACCCTCGAGCTGATGGGACACCGCTTGGATCGCGAGGTGGAACGACTTTACCAGGAGGCTCGCGACAAGGGTCTGGAGGGCATCGACATCACCAACTATATAGACGATAATGTAGAGATGGCCAACGTGCTGAAGACCACCATGATACGCTACGATGGCGGCTACGTGATGTGCGGACTGACCGGCAGCGGCGAGATGTTTGCCGTGCGCGACCCATGGGGCATACGTCCGGCTTTCTTCTATCGTGACGAAGAGCTGATAGCGCTGGCCAGCGAGCGCCCTGTGCTACAGACCACTTTCGATGTGGATCGCGAAAAGGTGGTTGAGTTGAAGCCTGGTCAGGCACTCATCGTTCACAAGAATGGCGAGAGTCGCCTGGAGCAGATTATACCAGCCCAGCAGCTGAGCGCCTGCTCGTTCGAGCGCATCTACTTCAGTCGTGGTTCCGATTGCGACATCTATCAGGAGCGCAAGCGCCTGGGTGAGCAGCTGACACCTGCCATCATGAAAGCCATCGATGGCGATGTGGACCACACGGTATTCTCATACATCCCTAACACAGCCGAGGTGGCCTACTACGGCATGACCGACGGCGTGCGCAAGCTGCATGGCGACGTGAGGACAGAAAAGGTGGTGTGGAAGGACATTAAGCTGCGCACCTTTATATCGGCCAATACAGAGCGTAACGACCTGGCAGCCCACGTCTACGATATCAGCTACGGATCGCTGACGCCTAACGTGGATAACCTAGTGATTATCGACGACTCCATCGTTCGAGGCACCACGCTGAAAGAGAGTATCTTTAAGATTCTGGACCGTCTGCACCCCAAAAAGATTGTGATGGTGAGCAGTTCGCCACAGATTCGCTATCCTGACTACTATGGCATAGACATGGCCCGACTGGAGGAGTTCTGTGCCTTCCGTGCCACCATGGCGCTGATAGAGGAGCGAGGCATGTGGCAGTTGGTGAACGACACCTACCTGGCCTGCAAAGAGGAGATAAAGAATCAGGGAGGCGCTCTGATTAACCGTGTTCGTGCCCTCTACGAACCGTTTACTGTGGAGGAAATCAACCAGAAGATCGTAGAGATGTTACGCCCCCAAGGTATGCAGGCACCCGTCGAACTCGTGTTCCAGAGCATCGAGGGACTGCACCATGCCTGTCCCAACCATCCTGGCGACTGGTACTTTACGGGCCACTATCCCACGCCTGGCGGCACACGTCTCTGCAACAAGGCATTTGTGAATTATATTGATAGCAAACTAAAAAACAATATTAAATGATGATGAGAGAAGCAAGATTGAAACTCAGCGACGGAACGGTATTCTGCGGACGCTCGTTCGGCTACGAGACAGCAGTCGAGGGCGAGGTCGTATTCAATACCGCCATGTCGGGGTATCCAGAGAGTCTGACTGACCCCAGCTATGCCGGTCAGATTCTGGTAACGACATTTCCGTTGATTGGTAACTACGGCGTACCTGACACAGGCATCGGCAGCAATGGCCTCCCCCTGTTCATGGAGAGCGACCGTATTCATGCAAAGGCATTAGTTGTGTCCGACTATAGCGAACAGTATAGTCACTGGAATGCGAAGGAGTCGCTGGCCTCGTGGCTGAAGCGCGAAAAGGTGCCCGGCATTACGGGTATCGACACCCGCCGTCTGACAAAGGTTCTGCGCGAGCATGGCGTGATGATGGGGAAGATAAGCCTCACCCCCGACCTATCCCCGAAGGGCGAGGGGAGTGATGACACCCAAGACTACGGCTCCGTAAACTGGGTGGAGAAGGTGAGCTGCAAGGATGTCATCACCTATCAACCCGATGGCAAAAAGAAAAAGCGCGTAGTGCTGGTCGACTGCGGTGTGAAGGCCAACATCATCCGCAGCCTGATACGTCGTGGCATTGAGGTGGTACGCGTGCCCTGGGATTACGACTTCAACGAGTTAGCGTTCGACGGACTGTTCCTTGCCAACGGTCCTGGCGACCCGGAGCAATGCAGCAAGACGGTAGCAAATATCCGCACATTCCTAAACAACAAGAACGTGCGTCCCTGTATGGGCATCTGTCTTGGCAACCAACTGCTGGCACGTGCCGCAGGAGCCAAGACCTACAAGCTGAAGTACGGTCACCGTAGTCACAACCAACCCGTACAGCGCGTAAGCTCGACACAGTGCTTTATCACCTCTCAGAATCACGGCTATGCGGTAGATGCCAATACATTGCCTGCCGACTGGGAGCCCCTCTTCGTAAACATGAACGACGGATCGAACGAGGGTATCCGTCACAAGACGAACCCCTGGATGTCGGCACAGTTCCACCCTGAGGCCTGCAGCGGTCCTGTGGATACAGAGTTCTTGTTTGATGAATTTGTAAAAATGTTAGGATGATGGATAAGAATATCAAGAAAGTTCTCCTGTTGGGTTCAGGAGCATTAAAGATAGGACAAGCAGGCGAGTTCGACTACAGTGGTGCACAGGCGCTGAAGGCCCTGAAGGAAGAGGGCATCCATTCGGTGCTGATCAACCCCAACATCGCCACCGTGCAGACCTCAAAAGATGTGGCCGACACCGTCTATTTCCAACCTGTAACCCCAGAGTTCGTCGAGCGTGTCATTGAGAAAGAGCATCCTGACGGCATCCTGCTCTCATTCGGTGGTCAGACGGCCTTGAACTGTGGTGTGGAGCTATACGAGAAAGGTGTGTTAGAGAAGTATGGCGTCAAGGTATTAGGAACGCCCGTACAGGCCATCATCGACACTGAAGACCGCGACCTGTTTGTGAAGCGACTCGACGAGATTGGCGTCAAGACCATCAAGAGCGAGGCATGCAGCACAGTGGAAGAGGTACAAAAGGCAGCTCACGCACTGGGATTCCCCGTCATTCTGCGTGCCGCCTATGCCCTTGGCGGTCTGGGCTCCGGCTTCTGCGACAATGAGGAGGAACTTTTATCGCAGGCCGAGGAGGCTTTCTCGTTCTCGCCCCAAGTGCTCGTCGAGAAGTCGCTCAAGGGCTGGAAGGAAATAGAATACGAGGTGGTGCGCGACCAGTACGACAACTGTATCACCGTTTGTAATATGGAGAACTTCGACCCGCTGGGCATCCATACGGGCGAATCCATCGTCGTTGCCCCCTCGCAGACGCTGACCAACAGCGAGTATCACAAGTTGCGCGCACTGGCCATCAAAATCATCCGTCACATCGGCATCGTCGGCGAGTGTAACGTACAGTATGCTCTCGACCCCAACAGCGAGGACTATCGCGTCATTGAGGTCAACGCCCGTCTAAGCCGTTCGTCAGCACTCGCCTCGAAGGCCACCGGCTATCCCTTGGCCTTTGTTGCCGCCAAGCTCGGACTCGGCTACGGACTCTTCGAGCTGAAAAACAGCGTTACCAAGACCACCAGCGCCTTCTTCGAACCTGCCCTCGACTATGTGGTAGTAAAGATTCCCCGTTGGGACCTCACCAAGTTCCACGGCGTGAAGCGCGAGCTCGGTTCGGCGATGAAGAGCGTCGGCGAGGTGATGGCCATCGGCCGTACCTTCGAGGAGGCCATACAAAAGGGTCTGCGCATGATTGGTCAGGGCATGCATGGCTTCGTAGAAAACCACGAGATCAAGATAGCCAATATCCAGAAGTCGCTGCATGAACCGACAGACATGCGTATCTTCGTCGTTTCCAAGGCGCTGAAGATGGGCTATACCGTCGAACAGATTCATCAGCTGACAAAGATCGACCGCTGGTTCCTGCAGAAGCTACAGCACATCGTCGACATCGACCAGCAGCTGAACGAGAACACTCTCATCTCCGAGATATCAGAGTTTATGGAACCCAGCGAGTTCCTGGAATACCTGCGCTCGCCAGAAGTCTTCCACCTATTGCGTGCAGCCAAGATCTATGGCTTCTCTGACTTCCAGATAGCTCGCGCCATCGGCTTGGAGAGCCGCATGAAGATGGAGCAGGCCGGACTGTTGGTCCGCAAGTGGAGAAAGGAACTGGGCATCGTGCCTACCGTCAGTCAGATAGACACCCTGGCAGCGGAATACCCCGCACAAACCAACTATCTATACCTATCTTACCAGTAAAAGAGTTGGGGGCCGCGCAGATTGCGCAGTCCCCATTTCTAGTGTAATCGTTAGGTCTGTCTTTTATCTCTTCCGCTTGATGGTCACAGTCTGACCCTTGTGGATGTAGACACCCGGCTGTGTAGGCTTGCGACCGATCTTGATGCCTTGCAGCGTCCACCAGTCGGCGTCATCATCGGCGGCAGCGGCGGCAGCGATAGAGCGGATGGCGGTGGCATCGATGTCGAGCACGTAGGGTTCGTCGAGCGTGCCGTAGGCGGCATCGCTGATGAACGACAGGCTGTTGTCAACCGTGTACTCCTCGCCGTCGACCCAGACGCGCAGCTCCATCTTCTTCTGGCTGTCGTCCTCCGACGAGCCCATGACGGTCAGGAAGTAATGACCCTTGTTGCAAGCGATGGCTCCGCGGCACTCGTTGTCGATGAAGGCTCCGATCTCTGCATCGTTGCGCTCCTGCCCGTCCTTCTTCACCACGGCAATGATGTTCAGGTTGTCGGGATAGAGATACGGGTCAACAGGCGTATAGTGCTCGGGAGTAGATGCACGACGCGCATTACTTTCAGCGAACTCCCTGGCCTGGGCTGTGCCAGCCTTGCCACTGGGATAGTGGAAGACTTTCTCCTCGCTGGCCTTCGAGCGGTAGATGTAGCCCTGGCCGGGCACGATGCTCTCCAAGGTGCCTTCCCAATAGCCCTTGTTCGAGAACTCGGCAAAGGCCGTACGGCTCTTCACGCGGTCGCCAATTTCGGGTGCGAGGTCGCTGAAGGCCTCGTCGACCGACATCACTGAGCTGGACAGTGTACCGATCCAGTTGTATCCCGAATGCATGATCTGCGGCGTGTTCTTCGTATCCAGTGCCATACCCATGAGGTCGAAGTCGGTCTTCGTCGACAGCTGCATCTTGTACATCTTGCCCGGCTCCAGGGTGGTCACCTCACCCTCAATCTCGCCGTTCTTATCGACGGTAGAGAAGGCAAACTGGCTCTTGATGTTCTTGAAGCGCTTCAGGATGTTCTTGTCTCTCGGCAACTGCCATTCCAGCTCGTCAATAATCGGATTGACATAGACGGACATCCACGTCCAGCCCTTGGCCAGCGATACCTTCTGTTCCAAGGCATTGTCAACCACATCGATCACGACAGGTGCGTCGTAGGAGCCATAGTTGACGTCCGGTGTGTACAGCATGTACATGTCAAAGTGCTTGCCGGGAATCGTAACACCCACCAGCGGATGGATGGTACCCGTCGAGGCGTTATACACCTTGAAGCTCAGCTCGCAGGTGCCGTCGCTCAGCTCCGTAGCCGAAGCGCCATAGAGCACCATATCCACATAGTAGGCATCGCGCGTAGTGACATACTTCGGACTGGCCACACCGCGACAGAGTCCCAGCTCGTCGAAGGCGGCAACCTTCGTGTCGCTGTTCTCGCAGATCTTGTCGTTGATGTATATCTGTCCGGTCATCGTCATGTTGCTCTCATAGAGGTCGGGATCGACAGTCCAGTTGGGCACGTCGCCTTTCACAGAGACGTTCACCTGCAGCACACGGCGGATGCCGAGGCGGTCGGTCAGGTAGATATATTCGGTATGTCTTCCGACGGGAGCAGTGGAATTGATGGTGAACGTCAACTCCTCGGCATAGTCGCTGATGGTGCCTACCGGCTTGTCAACGGTCATCCACGTCGGCAGTCCGCTGATCTCATAGGTCTGCGTCGTACCGCTATAGTTATAGATCTCGTGTTTCCACTCATGTACCTCGTTCCAGGCTTTCTCCAGCTCGACCGCATTTGTCTGGCGTACCCAGTCAACACAGGCAAAGTCGGCATGGAACTTCCACTGTACGGTCTCGGAGTTGTTGCCGTGCTCGTCCTTGATGTAATTGATCATGGCTGTGAAGTCGTTGCCGTCCATCAGGGGCAGTACAGCGTCAGGGAATGAGAAATAGATCTCGTCCGCCGAGGCGGTAAAGTTGAACTGCGTGTCGTCGAGGCGCATGTTCGTCGACCCAGGCTTCAGGGCAGGAGCGTTGACGGCCTGTGTGGCACCTTCGTTCGCAATCTTCAGCTGCGAGTCCTTCTCGCCGAAGTTGGCGATTGAGAAGTCGGTCTGTACCGTACCTTGCTGGTTGCGGTGGATATCCTCCATGGGGAAGTAGCCCACCAGACCGGGATAGCTGTTGTCCATGCGCTCGTACATGCGGTCGCTGATGAGCTGTCCGTCGAGTGCAGCACCCCAGATGCGTATCTCGTCCACGTCGCCGTTGAAGTTGGTCATCAGTCGGGGCGTTCCGTCTTCGTTGTCGGTAATCATACGCTCACCGCCTACCACGAGGTACCTACCGGAGATGCCCGGTATGCTGCTCTCGGGGATGACCTTCACGGGCTGTCCGTCGATATAGGCGATGGCGCTGGTGCCACGGCGCACGTTCAGTGCGAAGTGGTGCCACTGGCGGTCAAAGTAGTTGTGATCCGTCAGGGTGATGTCCTCCTGGATGACTTCTTCGTCTTCCACATTGCTGACGGCACCGGGCTTGCGCTCGACTACCTGCAGTTTCAAACTGCCTGCCTCCTGAATGACGCGCATTCCGTTGAGCACCGAGAAGAGCGTTGGATTTCCGCCCAGCGACGGCGTGCCGCGGAACCACATCTCTATGGCGTAGTTGTCGGTCTTGCTCGGATTGAAGGTCGACACGTCAATCATCAACGGCTTGTTGGTCACGTTGGTGGCCAGATTCTCATTGTTGATATACCACGACTCGCTGTCCATGTGTATGTTGCGTGAGCGGGCACGGTCGGTGAGTACGGTACCGTGACCTTCGTCCATCTCCCAGTAGCCTACCAGGCCTGGCGTGTAAGAGGCCTTCTTCTTGTTGCGGTTCTCGTAGAGTTCGTCGACGCTCACCGATGTGTTCCATATAGACAGTTCGGCCGCCATACCCGTCATGCCGTTACCGCCTATGCTCAGTTTGCCGTGACCTTCAAGATCCTTGGCCGGCATATTCTGTCCGATGTATTCGGGTTTATTCATGTCGGCCGTGGCATAGAGCATGGAGATGCGGTTCTGCGAATCGTCGGCAGTCTTGCGCTTGTAGCTCAGCGCAAGGTACATCCACTGGTCTTTCGGCAGCACCGCGTTGGTCTCATAGACATCGTCCTTGCTGCCCACACGTGCGCTCAGCTTGCCGCCGTCGTGGGTAGACAGTGACAAGAGGTTGTCCTCTGTACCCAGGCTGATGATTTTGCCGTCGCCCTGGCGATAGAACCAGAGGCTGAAGGCATAGTCGCTATTCGTCAAGTCATACAGCGCCTCGGTCTCAATGGCGCTGCTGTTCAGCTGTGCTGCCACGTCGGGATAGGAGCTCTCGCCAAACACCACATTGTTCATGCCGCCCTCAATGCGGAAGTTGTCGCTCTTCGAGAGGGCATTGGCGTTCAGCTCTTCGTTGAAGCGCAGGTGCATGTTGTTACGGTTCATGTAGGTCAGCAGTCCGTTCTCGGGGCTGATCATGCCCAACAGCTTCGGGCCGTGGGTGTCCTGCGTAATCTCGATGATGTTGCTCTCATAGGTCACGTCGCTGTTGCCGTACTTGCCGAAGGTCTGTGCCTGCAGCTCATAGAGGCCTTCCTCGGTGAAGATGACCTTCTCTTTGAACTCGCTGCCCTCAGGCATCTTCTCGTAGCCTACGGCCCAGTCTTCCTCGCGCGTGCTCCACTGTTTGACGAGCGTCCATGAGTCGGTGCCCTTGCGACGGTAGCGCAGACGGACACCCGTCAGTCCGTCGTCCTGACGGTTCAGGTCGTAGAGCGTGGCCTCAATACCTCCGTGCAGGGTCTTGGCTTCCTTGTTCAGCACGGTATGGTCAACCTTCAGCGACACCTTGGCCGACGACGGCACGAAGTGCACCTTCAGCGTCACGGGGTCGCTCGACACGGTGATGTCCTTCTCCGACCACAGCAGTATCTTGATGTCGTCATAGTCGGTGATGCTCTTGTCGCTCTGCTTGACGATGAGCGTCTTCTCGATGGTCTCGTTAGGCATCATCCTGACGGTACGTCCGATATAACCGGTACTTACCGGCATACCGTCAACGGTCAGAATGGCACCGTTGGGGTTGCTGTTCTCCTGCACTACCAGCTGGTAGTTACAGGTATTGCCGGTCTCGCTGAGGTTGGTGAGCTGCAGCGTGAACTTCGCCTCCTGACCTGTAGGCACGTCGGTCAGCTCGGTGCTGCCCTTCACCTTCAGCTCGGGCTTCTCCACGCGCATGGTGCCTTCGTTCAGCTTCGTGCGTTCCTTATTATAATACTTATGATACGCGGTCCAGGTCTCCGGTTCGTAGGGATTGACCGACTGTCCGCCTACGGTGCGGAAGATGGGTCCCCACTTGCCTGACGGCGACTGATAGACATCGACCGACAGGGCCGTGCGCGGGTCGGAATCGCTCAGCGTGTACGAAACGGTGGTTTTCTTCACGTTGACCGTGTCCTTGTCGTCCACACTTCCCCAGCCGTACTGGAACTTCACTATGGCATAAGCACCAGCGGCATTGAACAGTGTACCTAAGTGCGACTCGTTGTTCACTGTGCGATAAGTGGTATTCTTTTTACCGTGCGAGTAGCTATGCTCATGTGAAGAGGTCTTCGTGATGGTTGTTCCGCCGCCAAACGAGTAGTTCTCCTTTGGCTTGGAGGTGTCGTCGAAGGCCTTCAGCTTCTCTTCCTCGTTCAGCGCCAATATCTGTTCCCACGCCGATATCTGGTTGATGGCTTGTTCCACCTCGTCGACGATCGCCTTGCCTGTGCCGTTCACTAAGCGGTAAGCGGGCCAACAGTCTCGCTCTTTGTACAAGCCGCCCCATAGCGGGTCGCCGTTGGCTCTGCCCCATTCTACATCTCCGGGATTGTAGCTGGTGTAGTAGCGCACCTCGCCAGTCACTCGCTTCAGCGCCGGATTATTCTTATCCCAGTGGTTGCCCTCGATGTGTATCAGCTTATCGTTGATGACGGCCTTCCAGTTCGGGATGAGGTAATCCTCTATATACTCTTGCGAATAGACGAACTGGGTGCAGTCCAACTGGCTGACGGAGACACCGTCCTTCACTTCCAGCTTGTACGATCCGTCGCTCTGCTGGTAGATGTTCAGCATATTAGCCTTGCTGAATGTGAGGTTCGTGGATTTGCCAATGTAGGTGTCGCCCGACTCCGGACGGAAGTCCTTGTACTTCTTACTGTAAGGAATAGACGACGGAGTGGACACCTTGGTTGTGAACGTGTAGGCATCCTTATGGGTGTCGTAGTCATTGTCCTTATGTCCGTTGATGCGGGTGACGGTATGGTTGATAACGAACTGCCACTTGGATTTTTCCATGAATACGATAGGACCGACGCTACCTTTCTCTACTTCAATTGTCGGGCCCGCACTGACATACATTCCTCCGCCCCAGTAGTTGTCGACGAGGTCTGCCGTGGTTTTGGCGTAAGAGTCAAGCGTGGTCTCCTCCAGCGTTGCCGATGACGTAGAGCCTGGCGGACGACGGATGATGTAGTCCACCTTGTCGGTACCCTCGGTGATGAAGTTGGTGCCTGTGGGCAGATTGCCCAGCAGAATCATGTCGAGAGCATCTGTATGCGAGTCGGGAGCCTTCCACATGGTGGTACGACCATTCACGACGACACCGATACTCATATTTCTCAGGTAGCCTTCGCCCAGGAAGGGGAATCCGCCACAGAACTCATAGTTCACGGTACCCGTTTCGTCGGGGGTGATCTGTACGTTGATGGCCTGATACACTTCTCCGGCATGAACCTGCCTGCCATTGATAATGGTATCCTTGGCGGCAACGGCCGTGAGCATACTGGCGTCGTTGATGATGCTCACCACAGCGTCGTGCGGTATCTCCACTATGTTCTCCTTCGTGTCGAGGTTCTTGTATTGCTCAGCCACCTTGATCTCGAAGCCGTATCTCTCACTCTGTCGGAAGATGGGGTAGCCGAAGCGGTAGCTGTAGCCCTTGTCGGTATAGGTGAGCACCTCCAGTGATTCTTCCTCTTGAGCCAGCGTCTGCACAGGCACCTTCACCTCACCGAAGGCTCCGTTCTTCATGCCTTCCTGCACCACGCTGATGGTGGGTTCGGCACGGTACTGGCGAATCATCTTTGCCGAATACGTATAGTATTTCATGACTCCGTCCACTTCTATGGAGTCTTTCTGCATATCCTTCTCTACGGCAACCGTAGCGTCCAGCACGGGCAGGTTCTGTGCAAAGACAGGCAGATTATCGTAGTCGTCGCCGCCCACGAAGCAGATGCTCTCCACCTTGTATTTCAGCGGCGGCAGCATGGCTGAGAACTCAGCGGTCTTCTCGTCGGTGGTGATATAGATGTACTTGGTCTCGTCCTGACCGCCACCGGCACGGTAGGCCGTGCTATGGATGCTGTCGGTGGCCGAGGCGACGGGAATGTTTTCTGTGCCGAACGAACCACTGCCGTGCTCGTCCTTGATGTAGTTGAACGAACATTGTACCTCTTTGCCCAGGCTGAGCTTGATGATGGCCTTACCCAGACGGTTCGTGCTGCGCTTGAAGCCTACGGGTTCGTCCTGGTCGGTGAAACCGCCGTTGATGCGACCGGTGACGTTGACCAGCGTAGAGTCCGTGAAGTTGCAGACCTCGGCACGTTTGAAGTCGTAGGTCTGGCTCTTGTCGAGTGGCATGGAGGTCAGGCGGTGGCCGTCACGATATGCCTCGACGAGGTGCTTGCCGATGGGTACGGAAATCTTGTATTCACCATTGGCATCGGTCATCACCGCACCGTCCTTGCTACTGACCAGTTGACCGTCAATCTTGAACTGTACGCTATCCACGGGGATATTCGTATTCAGGTAAGTCACCGTACCCTGCAGGGGGAACGACGACGTATCGTTGAAGTCGAAGTTGTTGAGCGTCAGACTGCCATTGCCGATGAATCCGTTGCGCGACGTGGGCGAGAATTCGTGGATGCCGCGGGTAGGCACGATGGTATAGGAAGAGCCGCTGCCCACGAAGGGAATGCCGCGGATGATGTATTCGCCGTTGTCGTTGGTCAGCGCATAGCGCGACAGCTGGCTGTCGCCCGGAATGATGGTCGAAGCACTGATGTTGTTACCCACCGTAGCGTGGCGGCTGTTGGGCATGTCGTTGGCGTAGGAGGCATCGAACACGTGGTGGTCCAGGCCTTCGTCCATCGGCCAGTAGAGTGCCAGACCCGTCTCGCGACCGTTTAGGATGCGGTCGGCATAGCTCTTCTTCTCCTTGTCACTCAGCTTATGGTTCCACACGCGCACCTCGGTGATGTTACCGCGGAAGGCCTGGTCGTCAGTGATGCCGTAGGCACCGCCGACCGAGAACGGCAATAGTTTTGCAGACTTCGACGCAGTCAACTTGACAGGCTCTTGGTCGTTGAACTGTATCGAGAGTTCATCGCCCGACCTGCTCACCGTCAGCAATGAATATACATCACGTGGCAGAATGAGACCGTTGGTGCCGAGGGTCAGCCGACCCTCACCGGGTATTTCGCATAGCACGGCACCATCAGCCAGATTGTCGTCCGGACGCACGAACATCTGCACCGTAAAGTTCTTGTCAGGGCCGAACACCTTGGCTGTTGCGGCGCTGTCGGCCTGCCACACGATACCCGTCGAGGCACCGTCGAAGCGCTGTGAGTAGCCGCGCACGGTGTTGCTCTCGCCGCTGTCGGAGGCGCGTAACGTCAGGCGCACGTCTTCCACCGACGAACCGGTGCCGTAGGTGATGCGACCCGAGACGACACCACGAGCCTGGCAGAAGCCGGCATCCGTCAGACTGTTCTGCAGCACGTTGCTGCTGTAGGTCTCCACCTTGTATTCGTAGTAGTAGCCCGGCTGCACGGTATTGTCCTCGTAGGTGTACTGCTCTGCCGTGCCGCTGGTGGTGTGGATGCGCATGTAGTCGTCGTTGCTGCCCACATAGCGGCGCGACAGGACGTAGGCGGTATTGTCCGTTCCCACCTGCTTGCTGTTCCACGACAGGCGCACGGTCCCGTCGTGAACACCCTTGGTAGCGGTAAAGCTCTTGACCAGCGAACCCGAGAGCAGTCCGGCATAGACGGGTGCGCTGTTGAAGGTATGGTCGCCCACCGATGTACGAATCATGTACTGGTAGCGGACGTTGATATTGGGCAGACTGTTGTCCGTGTAGGTGAGCACAGCCCCAGCTTGGGGTTCTGCCTCGCCGGTGGCGGAGCCAAACTCGCTCCACTCCACATCGTCACTGGTGCGACGCAGCACCTTGAAGGTGACGTTCGACGCATTGGTCGGAACGCGTGAGTACTGCCACGTCAGTTTCACCTTGTCTACCACAGAGGTGTCTTGCTGAAGGTTGAAGATGGTCATCTGCGGCTTCGTGTCCAGCACGTCAGACTCAGCATGTCCCAGCTGTGCCAGCAGCGTCTCGGTAGGCATCGAGAGCTGGCTGCTGTTGATGCTGTTGTTGTTGATCCAGGCCTTCGGCACGTTCAGCACCATGTACTTATAGTACTGGCCGGTCTGCACGTTATTGTCGTTGTAGCCCTGCGTGATGCCCGTGCCGCCATTCTCCACCTTGCCGCGCAGGCTCCACGTGCCGCTGTTCAGCGGTTGGCCTTCGGCATCGGTATCCATTCTGTAAATATAGTAAGCACACTCCAGACGGTTCGTGCTGTTGGCGGGGTAGGCATTCCACGACAGCGTGGCGGCCTTGTCGAACTGGCGGAACTCAGCGGTCAGCGTGTTGGGCACAGGAGCCGTGGGGAAGGCCTCCAGACGGGTATACTTCTTCACATCGTTCCAGTAGTAGTCCTTGGCGTCTTTCAAGGCGTCGACAGCCGTCACGTAGAGGTCGATGCGCTTGGGGTTACCCACTTCTTCAGGAATGGTGATGTCGTAGGTCTTCCTGTTCGACTTCTCACACTGCAACGTGTCGTACTTGCTGACAACAGACTGATCCTGCTTGGTAAAGTCGAAACGTACGCGATAGACGCCTTCGTGGATGTGTATCTCTTTGTACTTGTCTTCAACGTCGTTGGGCAGGGCGGGAACGGTAAACTTCAACTTGTCGGTACCCGTACGCTCACACTGGAAGTCAGCGGTGTTGAATTGTGACAGGCCCAGATTGTAGCTCAGATAGGCACTGCCCAGCGTCATGGTGTAACTATTGCCATTGCTGTGGGTGAACTTGTAGTAGAACGTCCACGTCCTGCCAGCCATCGAGGCAGGGTAGTAGAAGGCGATATCGGTGGTCAGATAGTCGTTGTCGTTCTTCCATTTCTGCACATAGTAGTCGGCTTGGTCGAAGGTGATGGCCTGCTCGACCTGGCCGAAGCCGTTCTTGTGCCACGCACGGGCCTCACTGATGCAGTAGCGCGTGCGGACAATACCATACGGCATGGCGTCGCTGGCATCCTCCACGAAGCAGAGGTCCATGAGCCACTTGACCTGACTGCCGCTTACGGCATAGATGCCACCCGACTTGGCATAGGTGTTCGAGCCATAAAGGTCGCAAAGAAACACCTTGAAATTCACGTGGTCGTTGCTGCTGGACATCGAGAATTTGTCGCTTCTGACCATCCAGTCGGCAGCCTGCACCGTTGTCGTGCCGGCCAACATCGTCAACACCAGGCAGAGCCACAGTGTCTGCCTGCCTGCTAATCGCTTGAAAAGAGTTCGTTCCATATCTTTAAGTTTTCGTTTTTTGCTTTAGGTTCAAACACAACTTATGCTGCGAGCGTGAGCAAATTTGCATGCTTTTTAATATCGGCCGTGTTGTCATCCAAACCAGTGTTGGTCACTGACTTGGTCAGTCACCATCCCCAGCATCCACCTCACTATCTTCAAAGTGGATAAGGCCCTGGTCGACGCCACCATCACTCCAGTAATCATTCTCAGAGGCGGTCAGCAACTGCGGGGTGCGCAGGCTGATGGCCGTGCATGTAGGTATGATATATTGCTTCTTCATCTGATGACGTATTTCTTTCCGTTAGTAATATAGAGTCCTTTCGTGGGGTGTGCTACGCGGCGACCACTCAGGTCATAGACATCACCTCTGACATCTTCTATCTGACTTCTTACCTCTGCGACGCCGGTAGTTTCTTCATCGTCAAAACTGATGGTCAGCATCTCTCGCGCTGCACTGGTGGGTATCTGCAGATAGGCTTTGTTGGCCTTGACGGTACCGTCAGTAGTGGGATGGAAGGCGCCATCCTTTAAAATGTAGTTGGTCTTGGTGCCGTCAGTACTCCAAATAAACGTTGGTGAGGTGACACCCACAAGTATATTTTTAGCGTAGAGGGTCTCATCTGCTGGCGAGATGCTTCCGCTGTAGCGCGGCAGGTCGGCGTAGGTGCTGGTATCCTTTGCGCGATGGATGAGCACGCCTTTACCGGCTTTAACATAGCTTACGCGCTGAATATGCAGGCGGCCGTCCGTTTCTCTATAATCAGCCACATAGAACAGCATGTTCGAGCCGTCGTCTGTGTCCTGGAAGGTGACATTGCCGCAGAAGGTAACTAAATCCTTCGTCAGTGAGAAGCGGCCAGAGACCTTGGCATTACCAAACTGCTGGTCAGAAACCAAGGCGGCTGGCAGGCGGACTTCTACATCGGCAGCCAGCACCCCTGTATCGGTAATGTCTGACCACTCACCGCTATAGCCCTCAATATATACGGTGCTGAGCGCGCCCTGCGCACCTAAACTCGCAAACAGTGCCTTGATATTCGACACCGACATGCTATTGCCCAATATCTGGATATCGCCCAGCGGATTATCGCGAGGCACGTCTTCGTTCGATGAATTTTTGCATGTACCAAAAAGATTGGCCTCGAACGCAGGGTTTCCACCAGCTTCGATAACCAGCGCAGACACCTTAGCAGAAGGAGAACTAAAGGCTCCACTCTTGACCCTAATCACCTCTTTAGGAATTGTCAGCGAACTTGCAGCGAGGCCTTCCGATGTAAGTCCATTGATGATAGTCATATAGTATGGATCCTCATACTCAAAGTATTCGCTCTGGGCAAAGCCTGTCATGCTTCCTGCCAGCAGCAGTAGCATCACCAGCCACGTCTTTATGCGTTGCAATTGTATTCTGGTACTTTTCATCTTGTTTTAGATTGTTGTGGGCAAAGATACGAAAAGTTGAGTAAAGTACAAAAGAAATGTGTATTTATTTTTCTTCCTGACCTCGATGCAAACAATAAAGCACTGCCGCGGCAGTGCTTTATATGTGTGAGAGAATCCTGATGATTCTGCTTCTGTGTAGTACTCAGATGCTCAGTTCGTTGAGCACTGTAATCAGACGCTTGTCGAAACGCTTATCGGTACGAATACATTCGGAGAAAGGCACGTAGACGATATCGTTGTTGCGATAGCCCACCATGACGTTGCGCTGTCCCTGCTTGATGGCCTCAATGGCACCTAAACCTGTGCAGCTGGCCAGGATACGGTCGCGAGCCGATGGACTTCCTCCGCGCTGCAAGTGTCCTAAGATAGACACGCGCACGTCGAACCCTGGGAACTCATTCTTCACACGGTCAGCATAATAGAGGGCGCCACACTTCGGACTCTCCGACACAATGACGATACATGATTTCTTCGACTTACGGATGCCACGCGACATGAATTCGGCCAATTGGTCTACGTCTGTTGCCTCCTCTGGTACGATGGCTGCCTCGGCACCACAGGCAATGGCGCAGTTTTGTGCCAGGAAGCCGGCATCACGGCCCATGACCTCGACAAAGAAGATGCGCTCGTGCGAGTTGGCAGTATCGCGGATGCGGTCTACACACTCCATGATGGTATTCATCGTGGTGTCGTAGCCGATGGTGGCATCCGTGCCGTAGAGGTCGTTGTCGATGGTGCCAGGCAGACCGATGCAGGGAAAGTCGTACTCCACACCGAAGTTCCAGGCACCCGTCAGCGAGCCGTTACCGCCAATGACCACCAGTGCGTCGATCTCTTCCTTCTGACAGGTCTCATAGGCCTTCTGCATGCCTTCTGGCGTCATAAACTCCTTGCTGCGGGCTGTCTTCAGGATGGTGCCTCCACGGGTGATGATGCCTGAGACATCCTCGGTGGTGAGGGTTTTCACCTCGCCCTTGATGAGTCCGTCGTAGCCACGATAGATACCCTTAATCGTAAACCCGTTGCAGATACCCGCACGTGTCACCGCACGAATGGCTGCATTCATGCCAGGAGAGTCGCCCCCCGACGTCAAAATACCTATTGTCTTAATCTTATTCATAGCCAAAACTAATTTGGTTTGTTGTCCAATTGCAAAGATAAGTATTTCTGATGTACGAAACAAGTGAATGGTCCATATTTTTGCCCGAAAGGAGTATTTCTTGGCTTAGGTCAAGCCAATAGTCACCGGAAGCCTTATTCCGTTATTTTTATAGCTACGGCGTGGAGCTGTTGCCAACCGGCACGGTCGGTGAGGCGAATCATGAAGTGATAGTCGCCGGGGGCGGCATCGGCAGGAATCGGAATGTCGACTCGGGCATCGTACTGGCGCTGACCGGCAGGGATGGTAAAGTCGCGGTTGTAGACCCAGGCGTTGCCTTCGCTGTGCTCGTGCTCATGCTCGTGCTCCTCATCGTCGTCACACTCGCCCATTTCGTGGTCGTGATCATGGTCGTCGGCCTCAGTGCTATGGGTGTGGTGGTCGAAATTGTTGTGTATCTCGATGTTGAAATTGCCCAGCTCCTGGTTGTCAAGCATGACGTAGTGGAAGGGGATGACGTCGCCAGGGTGGTATTGCTGACAATTGATGGGATTGGCGGTGATGCCGTCAGCGCTAATGACAGGCGGTGTCATGTCTTTGTCGTCGTCACTGCCGCAAGCATTGAAACTCAGTGTAAGTATGGTTATGAGAGCCATCAGAAGGCTCATGTTGATGATCTTTTTCATTGTTGTCTAAATTTGAATTTACAATTTATCATTTATCATTTAGCGAAGCGCTAAAACTCCAGCCCTACCATCATCGAGACGTTGCGCCCAGGTTCGGGCACGTCGATGAGGCGGTAATAGCTGGTGTGATCGTAATATTTTTGATTGAGCAGGTTGTCGGCATGCAGAGCGATGTTGAGCTTGCTCTTGCCCAGGGAAATCTGCTTTCCTGCCGAGAGATTCAGCGTCCAGTGACCATCGGTAGGCTTCTCGGGAGGCACGATCTCATGCTGTGCTCCCACGATGTGGACATTCAGCCCCACGAAGGTGTCGCCATGCCGCTGAAACGAATATTTTACGCCGGCATCTACCGACCACGGTGTGCTGAAGGGTAGGGTGTAGCCTTTCTTGTCGCCAGAGAGCTGCTCGGCATAGAGGTATTCGCCCTTCAGCTCGGTCTCCCAATGGCGGTCGATGACCCATGTGGCCTGTGCCTCCACACCGTAGCGCAATACACGAGCCTGGGTGTAGTTGTAGAGCTGCAGACCTTCCACATACGCTGCTGTGGGATTCAGGTAGATGTAGTTGGGGAAGTAGTTGACGTAGGGATCAATCTGCACGCACAGCACGTCGTTGTCCCAATGGATGCCCATATCTAGCTGGTAGCTCTGCTCAGGGTCGAGCTCGGCATTGCCACGTTCGTAGCGGAAGATGTGGTAGTTCACACCGTCGGCACCCAACTCCTTGGGGATGGGCACACGGAAGCTCTTGCCTACGTTGGCCTTGAGCACCCAGTAGCCTGCGGCATAGTTGACACCTGCCGACCAGGTAAGACTCGTAAACCGACGGTTCACATCGGCAGAGCGTTCCTTATAGACAGAGATGCCGTCGGCTATCGGCGTGAAAAACCAGTCGTGATAGCTGCTGATATGGGTGTCTGCGTGGTCCAGACGGATGCCGGCATTGAGCTTCAGACGTTCGCTGACGGTATATCGGTCCATGGCATAGGCACCGATGCTGGTCGTCTCGAAGTCGGGAATGATAAAGCCCCAGCCGCCCCGTCGGTTGTGCTGATATTCACCATTCAGACCTGTGCTCAACTCGTGATGCTCGCCCAGAGTCAGCGTCAAGCCCAGATGGGCCGTCAGCGTATTCTTTACGAAGCGGCGCTCCAGCGTGTCGTCGGGCTTAGGCATATAGCCGTGGCTCACGGGCTCGCTCAGCTCCTCGCGATGGTTGTTCTGCCAGGCAAGGTTGGCCTCCATACGCAGACCGTCGCCCTGATACGAGGTGTGACTGAGCACCTTCAGGTGGTTGACCCACTGGTAGGGCAGGTTTACGTCGCGCCGTGAACGGTCGTAGTCAATGCCGGAAAGGCGCACTTCCAGACCGTGGGCGTTGGCAAAGAAGCCGCTCTTTGAATAGGAGTCGGAGACGCGCAGGTCGGTGTGGAAACGATAGCCCGCATAGCCCAGCACCACGCTGCCGTCGCGTTCGCAGCCGGCGGTGTTGCGTAGCCGCCGATCCTTCAGCCTGATCCAGTAGCTATAGTACTGAATGCTGTCGGTAGGTACGCGATAGTCGGCATAGTCTATCAGCGTGGCCCCCACGCGATAGAACCAGTTGCCCAGTCGTCCACCCAGTTTTGCCGTCACGCCCAACTGCTCGTTGTTCGAACGTCCGAAGAGTTGAACGCTGCCACTCAACGGCTGTGTGGGGATGTGGTTGGTATAGAGGCTCAGCACGCCGCCAATGGCATCGCTGCCATAGAGTAGGGCCGCAGGACCTTTGATGACCTCGGCGCGGTCTACTGCAAACTGGTCAATCTCCAGCCCGTGGTCGTCGCCCCACTGCTGTCCCTCGTGCTTGATGCCGTCTTCGCTCACCACCATGCGGTTGAAGCCCAGTCCGCGTATGGTAGGCTTCGACTGGCCTGAGCCGATGGCCATAGCCTTTACACCAGGAATACCCTCTAGCGTCTGCATCAGCGAGCCTGAGAAGTGCTGCTGCAGGTAGTCGTGGCTCACCTGTACTGTCGACTGCGACGAGCGCATCTGGAAGTCGCGCTGCCGCTGTCCGCTCACCGTCACTCCTTTCAACACGACAGTAGTATCGTCGGGCGCTATATCGTTAGTGTTGCCAGCGGCTAACGTCATCAGCGCAGCCACCAGGATGGATGTTGTCATGATTCTGTCTCCATTTACTATTTAAGAAATACGTAACTACTGCCGACATCCGCATACGGATGCCAGCCTCCCTGATGCTAAATGGAGAAAGCGGGAGGAGCACGCAGGCCCACGATGCCACTATAGGCGGCACAGACATTGCGCCGTAGGCTATCGCTTCTGCTGCTGACGACCTTGTGAACAATAAGAAGAGTGACAGCGGCAGTGGCCACAAAGGTAAGGGTAAGAAACTGGCACAGCACGCAGTCGTGCGTCCACGTCGCCATCTGCGTCAGGTGGCCGTGACAATTGTGATGCATGCAGTCGGCACATTCCGTCCCCGCTGCCGCACCACCGTCTTCATGTATGTGGAGCGACGAGAAAAGCAGCATTGGCACAAATACTGCCAATAGCCACCAGGATGCAATATGTCGTCTGTTTCCCAGTTTCACGTCTGTAAAGGTATCTTATTTTGTTCTGACGTACGTTCTGTATCCGTAGGCAATAATCACCAGGAAACAGAAGAGGGGCAGGATGAACGAGAGATTGACGGCAGGCATGCCCATCAGCGTGCCTTGGTCGATGATTTGGGCCTGTAACGGTGGCAGGACGGAACCTCCGAGGATGGCCATGATGAGGCCGGCGGCTCCAAACTTGGCATCGTCGCCCAGTCCTTGCAGGGCAATGCCGTAGATGGTGGGGAACATCAGCGACATGCAGGCGGAGATGGCCACCAGACAATAGAGTCCACCGCGTCCGTCGATGAAGATGACACCCAACGTCAGACATGCTCCGACAACGGCCAGGATACCCAGCAGGGCTCCGGCATTGATGTACTTCAGGAAGTAGGTGCAAATGAAACGGCTGCTGACAAAGATGGCCATTGCCACGATGTTATAGGTCTGCGACAACACCTCTGCCTCCTGTTCCGCCATTCCTTCGTTCATGAATACGCGTGTACCATATTGTATAATAAAGGTCCAGCACATGATTTGCACGCCGACATAGAAAAACTGGGCAATGACGCCCTCGCGGTAGTAGTCGATGCGGCAGATGCGACGCAGCGTAGCCAGCGGATGGACGTCGTGATTCTGGTCAGCGTTATGCGGCATCTTGGTAAACCAGATGACGGCAAACATGACGGCAATGATGAGGCCGATGGCTAGATAGGGTGTGATGAGTACTGACAGGTCGCTGTCACGCATGGCGGTGAAGTCAGCGTCGCTCAGCAGGGCACGCTCTTCGGTAGAAGCCGGATTGAGCTTGGCCTGAATGAAGTTCATGGCGACATACATGCCGCACAGCGAACCCATCGGGTTGAAGCATTGTGCCATATTCAGGCGGCGCGTAGCTGTCTCCTCAGTACCCATGGAGAGGATATACGGGTTACACGAGGTCTCCAGGAACGATAGGCCGCAGGTCAGGATGAAGTAAGCCACAAGGAAGGGATAGTACATGCCCGTCAGTGATGCCGGCAGGAAGAGTAGGGCACCCACAGCATACAGTCCGAGACCCATCAGCACACCGGCTTTGTAGGAGTATTTGCGGATAAACATGGCAGCAGGAAACGCCATCGCGAAGTAACCGCCGTAGAAGGCTACCTGCACCAGTGCTCCGTCGGTCACACTCATGCGGAATATCTTGGAGAACGCCTTGACCATGGGGTTGGTGATGTCGTTGGCAAACCCCCACAGGGCGAAACACGATGTGACGAGAATAAACGGTACGAGATAGCTGACGCCGTCTCTTGACAGGATGGATTGATTTTGCTGCTTGTCCATATAGTTAGTAATGTGAATTGGTATTTTTTCCGTGCAAAGGTACTAATTACCATTCAAAAGACCAAATTTTTCGCAAGGTTGTTTTCCTAATTTGATTTCGATGGGCGACAACAAGAAGGGAAAGAAAAAGAAAAGTCCCGTAAATCAATGATTTACAGGACTCTTTCTAAGGCGCTTCAGGATGGGCTTGAACCAACGACCCCCTGATTAACAGTCAGGTGCTCTAACCAACTGAGCTACTGAAGCAGATGCTTGTCATTTCTGATTTGCGGGTGCAAAGGTAATATGTTTTTTCGAAACGTGCAAACTTTTTCTTAAAAAAATTCATGGGAACGGTATTTTTTTGTAATTTTGCAGCGAAAAAGTAATAATATAGAATCGATGAAACGCATTTTTCTTTATATGACCGTGCTGCTGGCAGTCTCTGTCAGCGGTCAGGCACAGGACGGCAACGACGTCACGCAACAGAACGATCAGAGTGGTAAGAACCATAATCTGGAGGTGGCGAAGAATCTGGAGATCTTCAATTCGCTCTACAAACATCTTGACATCATGTATGTCGATACGCTTGATGCCAATAAGGTGGTAGGTGTGGGTATCGACGCCATGTTGCGCTCGTTGGACCCCTATACGGAGTATTATCCTGAGAGCAGGCAGAAGGAGTTGAAGACGATGCTGACGGGCAAGTATGCCGGCATCGGTGCGCTGGTGCGCTACCATCAGAAACTGAAGCGTGTGGTCATTGAGGAGCCTTACGAGGGGATGCCAGCCCAGGAGGTTGGTCTGAAGAAAGGTGATATCATTCTGCAGATTGACGATACGGTGATGACCGACAAGACGGTGAGCTTTGTGAGCAGCCACCTTCGTGGTGAGCCCGGTACGACGTTTGTGTTGAAGATTCAGCGTCCGTCGACAGGCAAGAAGATGAACTTCAAGATTACGCGTCGCAGCATCAAAATGCCGGAAATCACGTATTATGGCATGTTGCGCAACGGACTGGGCTATATCAATCTGAATACATTTACCGGCGAGCCTGCCAAGGCGATGCGTCGTGCTTTCCTGGACCTGAAACAGCAGGGCGCCAATAAGCTGGTGCTCGACCTGCGAGGCAATGGCGGCGGTTCGTTGTCGGAATGTGTTGATATTCTAAACCTCTGGATTCCCAAGGGACAGAAAATCGTTGAGACGAGAGGAAAGTTGAAGCGTGCTGGTTCGGAGTATACGACCCGTCTGGAACCGGTAGATACCATCATGCCACTGGTAGTGCTGGTCAATGGCGAGACCGCATCAGCATCAGAGATTACGTGCGGTGCACTGCAAGACCTGAAGCGAGGAATTATAATAGGTTCACACACGTATGGAAAAGGACTTGTTCAGATTCCAAATGTTGAACTGCCTTTCAATGCCAACCTGAAGTTGACGACCTCTCGTTACTATCTGCCCTCAGGACGTGGTATCAAGATGAAAGAGGGTATCACTCCCGATGTGGAGATAAAGCCCGACACCATGGCAAACGTAACCGTCTATCTGGACCGTCTGGATTCTACAGAGGTGATGTTCGACTATGTCGTCGACTACATTGCCAAGCATCCTACGCTGCCTGCCGCTGCTGATTTCCATCTGTCGGATGCCGACTATGAAGCTTTTAAGCAGCGTGTCATCAGTGCCGGATTTACGTACGACCAGGTCAGTAAAAAGCAGTTTGAGGAACTGGTGCGTACCGCCAAGTTCGAAGGATACTACGACGATGCCACCGCAGAGTTTGAGGCCCTGCGCCAGAAGTTGGACCATCACGATATTGCCAAGGACCTAGATCGCCATCGTGACGAGATTCAGCAGTTGATGGAGCAGGACATCGTGTCGGCCTATTATTATCAGGGCGGACAGATACAAGTTGGTCTGCGTCGTGACAAAATGTTACGCGAAGCCGAGCGTATTCTGACCACAGAAGGTGAGTATGAAAGGCTGCTCAATCGTGAGCAAACGGCAAACGTCGGAAAATAAAGGCGAAAACGAAAGGATAGAACGTTAAATAACGTAAAAGTCAAAAAAAAGTGATGTTTTTACACACATGGTTTGAAATCTTTTCGTACCTTTGCAGTGCACACAACTAGTAATTTTAATCTATATTTATCATTTTCCTCGAAAAGGGAAGCCGTCTGAGAAGATCGCTTCCCCATTTTTTTTGTTTATGCGCTTGCTGTTACTTCATCAGCAGTTTGCTGAGCTCGGCCATACCGGCTGAGGCGCCCTTCTGTATCTGGGTGATGTTGCGGCCGCCAGCATTGATGGGGGTGGGGTCGATGATGTAAACGGGCACAGAGGGACGCACGTAGTGGATGAGACCTGCCGCAGGGTAGACGGCCAGCGAGGTGCCGATGATGATAAAGATGTCGGCCTCCTGACACTCTTCGGCAGCAGCAGAGATCATGGGAACGGCTTCGCCGAAGAAAACGATGAACGGACGAAGCAATGAGCCGTCACCTGCTTTCGTGCCCGGCATAACCTCGCAGTTGTCGGGTGTCAACAGTTGTTGGTAACGCGGGTCGTCCGGGTCATTGCTCGAACAGACCTTCATCAGCTCGCCATGCAGATGGATGACCTTTGACGAACCAGCCTGCTCGTGCAGGTTGTCGACATTCTGTGTGACAACGGTCACGTCGTACTGTTTTTCCAACTCGGCCACCAGCCGATGGCCCTCGTTGGGTTTGACACCCCAGCACTTCTTGCGCAACATGTTATAAAAATTGGTCACTAGGGTAGGGTCGTTGAGCCAGCCCTCGTGGGTGGCTACCTGTTGCACGGGATATTCCTCCCATAAACCGTTAGCGTCGCGAAACGTCTTCAGTCCACTTTCTACCGACATACCAGCACCTGTTAATACAACAATCTTCTTCATAGCTCAAATGTTTTTTTGTTAATTTGATGCAAAGATACAAAAATAATTATGAATAATGAATTAAAAGTAATCATTTATTCGTACCTTTGCAGCCGATTTGTTAATAATAAGGTATAAAAGCATGGATAAAGTAAGTTATGCATTAGGTATTGGCATTGGTCATCAGTTGGCAAACATGGGTGGTCAAGAGCTGAATATCGACGATTTTGCACAGGCCGTCAAGGATGTGTTAGGCGGCAAGGAATTGAAGATTAAGAGCAGTGAGGCTCAACAGATAGTTCAGGAGTTTTTTGCCCAGCAGGAGCAGAAAATCAGCCGTCAGCGTGCTGAGGCTGGTAAGGCCCATAAGGAGGCTGGTGAGAAATACCTTGCTGAGAACGCCAAGAAAGACGGTGTCATCACCCTGCCCAGCGGTTTGCAGTATCAGGTGCTGAAGGAAGGCAACGGCAAGAAGCCCAGTGCCAAGGACTCTGTGAAGTGTCACTACGAGGGTTTCCTCATCGACGGCACTGTGTTCGACTCCAGCGTACAGCGCGGTGAGCCCGCCGTCTTCGGACTGCAGCAGGTGATTGCCGGTTGGACCGAGGGCTTGCAGCTGATGCAGGAGGGCGCTAAGTACCGTTTCTTCATCCCCTACCGTCTGGCTTACGGAGAGGGTGGCGCTGGTGCATCTATTCCTCCCTTTGCAGCGTTGATCTTCGACGTAGAGCTCATTGAGGTGATGTAACAATAAACATTAAACATTAAACAATAAATTAACAATGAAAAAGTTTACATTTGCTGCTCTTGCAGCAGTTGCTGCCGTGATGATGTATTCATGCGGCAATGGCACTCCAAAGGCTAACCTGAAGAGTGATGTTGATACCGTCAGCTATGCTATCGGTATGGCTCAGACACAGGGTCTGAAGGATTATCTCGTAAGTCGTCTGGGTGTTGACACAGCCTATATGGACGACTTCATCAAGGGTCTGAATGAGGGTGCCAATGCCGGTGATGACAAGAAAAAGGCAGCTTACTATGCTGGTATCCAGATTGGTCAGCAGATCAGCAGCCAGATGGTGAAGGGTATCAACCACGAACTGTTTGGTGACGACAGCACCAAGACCATTTCTCTGAAGAACTTTATGGCTGGCTTCATTGCCGGAACCGTTGGCAAGGGTGGCTTGATGACTGTTGACTCTGCCCAGCAGCTGGCTCAGGACATGATGCGCCAGATCAAGGCTAAGAGCATGGAGAAAGAGTTTGGCCCGAACAAGAAGGCCGGTGAGGACTTCCTGGCTAAGAATGCCAAGGCCGAGGGTGTGCAGGTGCTGCCCAGCGGTGTTCAGTATAAGGTGCTGAAGGAAGGTACGGGTGCCGTTCCCAGCGATACTTCTCTTGTGAAGGTTAACTACGAGGGTAAGACCCTTGAGGGTAAGGTGTTCGACTCGAGCTACCAGCGCAACCAGCCTGCTAACTTCCGTGCCAACCAGGTTATCAAGGGATGGACTGAGGCTCTGACCCACATGCCTGCCGGTTCAGTATGGGAGGTGTATATTCCCCAGGAGCTGGCCTATGGCGAGCGTCAGCAGGGTTCTGATATCAAGCCCTTCTCGATGCTGATTTTCAAGATTGAACTGCTGGAGGTAGACCCTAAGAAGTAATGAAACAAACGATAATGGTAGCACTCGCCCTTCTCGTGGTGGGTGCTACTTTCAATTCAGTACGTGCCCAACAGGCTCCGACGACGCGTATAGACTCGCTGAGCTATGCTATCGGTATGTCGCAGACGCAAGGTCTGAAGGAATTCCTGAGCAGGAATATGAAGATAGACCTGAACTACATGGACGACTTTGTGAAGGGCCTCAAGGAAGGTGCCTATGCCGAGGACACTCAGGCAAAGGCTGCCTACTATGCCGGTATTCAGATTGGTCAGCAGGTTCTGCGTCAGATGAAGCCCGGTATCAATAAGGAACTGTATGGTAACGATAGCGACAGGAGCATCTCGTACGACCAGTTTATGGCAGGTTTCGTCAGTGGTGTCACTGGCAAGGACGGCCTGATGAGCGTTGAAGAAGCCTCGAAGCTGGCTAAGCAGCTGATGGAGCAGGTGAAGAATGATGCCCTGTTGGAAAAGTATGGCGCCAACAAGAAGGCCGGTGAGGACTTCCTGGCTGCCCAGGCTAAGCTGGCCAAGAAAAAGAAGTCGGGTATCACCGTACTGCCCAGTGGTATGATATACAAGGTGCTGGTCAAAGGTAACGGTCCTGTTGCCAAGGAGAGCGATAAGGTAAAGGTGAAGTATGAGGGCCGTCTGATTGACGGTACTGTGTTCGACTCTACCGAGAAGCATGGTGGTGAGCCTGTTACGTTCTCGCCCAATCAGGTAATCAAGGGATGGACTGAGGCACTCACGCTGATGCCCGTTGGCTCAAAGTGGCAGCTGTACATCCCGCAGGAGCTGGCCTATGGCAGCCGCGACACTGGAACCATCAAGCCCTTTAGTGCTCTCGTTTTCGACGTGGAAGTGCTGGAGATTGTGGAAGACAAGAAGGACGAGAAGAAGGACGACAAAAAGTAAATATGCAAGAAACAAGACAAAACAAGATAGCCCGTCTGCTCCAGAAAGAACTCTCACTGATCTTTCAGGAGCAGACCCGCGCTATGCACGGCGTGATGATCAGCGTGACGCGAACGAAGATTTCGCCTGACCTGAGCATCTGTACAGCCTATCTCAGCATTTTCCCGTCTGAGCGTGGTGAAGAGTTGTTGCAGAACATTACGCGCAATGAAAAGCAGATACGCTATGAGCTGGGTACGCGCATTCGTTACCAGATGCGTATCATTCCTGAACTGCGCTTCTTTATCGACGACTCATTGGACTATATCGAGCGCATCGACGAGCTCTTGAAGAAGTAACAAAAGTCATATTGAGCAAAGCGAAATATGAATTTTCCGTTTTACATCGCCAAGCGTTACCTCTTCTCTAAGAAGTCGACTAACGCCATCAATATCATCAGCGGCATCTCGGTAATAGGTGTCGCTGTTGCTACGATGGCGCTGGTGGTCACACTGTCGGTGTTTAACGGATTCCACGACCTGGTGGCTTCGTTCTTTACCCAGATTGACCCACAAATCAAGATTACGCCTGTTCAAGGCAAGACGGTAGCTGCTGATGACCCCATTCTGCTGAAAATACGGCAGATGGATGAGGTGGAGGTGGCTACCGAGTGTCTGGAAGACCAGGCGTTGGCAGTCTATGGCAACCGTCAGCTGATGGTGCAGGTGAAGGGTGTGCAGGACAATTTCGACTCGCTGACCCATGTTCGTGAGATCCTGGAGGGTGATGGTACGTTCGAGTTACATGCTGCCGACATGCATTATGGCATTCCAGGCTTGGGCATTGCCTACCAGTTGGGCTTGGGCTATACCTATCAGCAGCCGTTGCGCATCTATGCCCCACGTCGTGAAGGTCAGTTGAATATGGCCAATCCTGTCGAGGGTTTCGTCGAGGACGAGCTCTATTCGCCTGGTGTCGTCTTCTGCATCAAACAGGCGAAGTACGACAACCACTATATCCTCACCTCGCTGGCGTTTACCCGTCAGTTGTTTGACAGCCCAGGTCAGTTGTCGTCGCTTGAACTGCGCCTGAAGCCAGGCAGCGACTTTGAGGCTGTCAAGGCGCGCATGGAGCAGTTGGCTGCTGGCCATTTCTACGTGCACGACCGCTATGAACAGCAAGACGACACGTTCCGTATTATGAAGATTGAGAAGTTGATTGCCTACCTCTTCTTGACCTTTATCCTGCTGGTGGCCTGCTTCAATATCATCGGTTCGATATCGATGCTGATTATTGACAAGCGTGACAGTGTGATGACGTTGCGCAATCTTGGTGCCAGCAACCATCAGATTACCCGCATATTCCTTTTTGAGGGGCGTATGATTAGCGTTGTAGGTGCCGTCATTGGTATCCTCGTAGGCCTCTTGCTCTGCTGGCTGCAACAGCAGTACGGCCTCGTGAGGCTGGGAAGCAGCGAGGGCAACTTCGTCATCGATGCCTATCCCGTCAGCGTCCATCCGCAGGATGTCATCCTGATACTGCTGACGGTGATTGCCGTCGGATTCCTAAGTGTATGGTATCCCGTACGCTATTTTTCGCGTCGCCTGCTATTTAGATGATTACTTCACCAGAACCTTTTCGCCGTTCAGTTCGCTCATCTCTCCTTTTGGCCAGTAAGGATTGGGGGCACTGGAGTACCAGTCCCAGTCGTTGTCTTGCTGGGTTAGCAGCACACCTTCCGAATACATCTCAGACGGTAAATAAGTCCAGCCTATGAAGGTCGATTCAATGATTTGCTCTGTCTCCTCTGCCCATGCCGCCATTGTCGCGGTAAACAGCATAACGAATGATAATAGTCGATGTTTAAGCAGAGTAATTAGTTTTAGTGGGTTATTCTTATCCTAAAGTGATGGTAGTCACCTCTACGGGTTCGTGGAGGAATAGTTGTGCCGACTCCTTGAACTTCTCAGAATTCTCAGTAGTCAGATAGCGTGTCTGACCGCCGCGTGTACAGCGCTGCTCTATCTCGGGATGACGCTCGAAATACTGTTGCAGCGAGTTGGCGACATATTCGCCCTGTGAGATGATACGAATGCCGCGGGGGATGTATTTGTGAATCTTAGGTAAGAGTAGGGGATAATGTGTGCAACCTAAGATAACGGTGTCAATCTGTGGGTCGAGGCGCATCAGCTGGTCGATCCGCTTCTTGACGAAGTAGTCGGCACCAGGTGAGTCTGCCTCATTGTATTCCACCAACGGTACCCAGAAGGGGCAGGCGACACCAGAGACCTGAATGTCAGGAAAGAACTTGTGTATTTCTAAGTCATACGACTGGCTTTTGATGGTGCCTTCGGTAGCGAAGATGCCGATGTGCCGGTTATGTGTCAGTGAGCCGATGACTTCTGCCGTAGGACGAATGATGCCCAATACCCGGCGGCTGGCGTCGAGCTTGGGCAAATCGTTTTGCTGAATGGTGCGCAGCGCTTTTGCTGAGGCGGTGTTACACGCTAAGACGACAAGGTGACACCCCATCTCGAACAGTCGTGTAACGGCTTGCAGCGTGAACTCATACACCACGTCGAAAGAGCGAGGACCGTATGGTGCACGAGCATTGTCGCCCAGATAGAGATAGTCGTACTGGGGAAGCAGTTGGCGGATGCCATGCAGGATGGTCAGGCCTCCGTAGCCACTGTCGAAAATGCCAATAGGCCCCGACTCACTGCTCATCGCTTATTTTAAAAGCTGCTTTACAGCTTCTGTGATGTCCTCACCCTTCTCGGCGCTCATCCAAGTGAAGGCACCCGTATCGGTGTTGAGCACAAAACAAAGGTTTTGCGCTTTAGCGACCGTCTCGACGGCCCCTTGAATGCGTGTGCGCAGCGTCTGATACTGTTTTGTCTCGGCTTCAGCCAGCAGACGCTGGCTCTCCTTCTTGAAGGCGATGTTTTTGTCGAGCATCTCTTGCAGTTCGCTCTGACGCTTCTGCAGAATGGTCTTCGGATAGCTCCGCTGGCCATCGAGGAACTCTTCGTACTTGCGATTGAAGTCGTCGGCCACGCGTTGCTGCTCAGCCTCATACTGCGTACGCAACTGTGTGAGATTCGTCTGTACCTGTACGTATTCAGGCATTGACACCATCACGGAGTCGTAGCTCAGGAACCCGAACTTCATGGGTGCTGTAGCTGCGTCTTGCTGTGCATAACTCACCAGACTCATCAGAGCCATTACTAATATTAGCGCGCTTTTTCTCATAATCGTATTGTTTTTATCAATCTGTGCGCAAAGTTACAAAAAAGTGAGAGAAATACAAAAGGAAAACGATATTTTTGCAGTGATTATATGATAAATCGTCTAAATACATGTGCTTATCTCAGCGTCCATGAAGAAACACTGAGGGCGACGTCCCTCAATAATGATTGTAATTTAGAAAATAGTGAAGAACAAGTGCACAACGGAGACCCCGTTGTGCACTTTGTTTAATAAAATCTGTTTCTAATAATATTATCCCTTAACAGTAGCTTTAATGTAGCTTTTACCTGCTTTCAATTTTTGGTCTTTATCATACAAAGTGCCATATTTCCCTTCAGGCATGTCGCTTAGTACAAATACTGTACACACTCGACCGGCAACGACTTTATCTGTCACTGCAGTTTTGATAGCGCTCGCTGCAAGATTAACGAGTAGTCCGCCACCAGTATTAACACTCGTATCCACATTTATCAGCCCCTCACGTTTATATAGCGTCTCTCCTGTCTTAGTTGAGCGTAAGAGATATTCCACTCCTACTGTTATTTTAGCACCGACTTTATTACGTTTCCATGATTTAATTATGGTAAACATGGCTGCGTCAGCTCCTAATACTTTCCGAAACTGAGAAAGATCACTTTCAATGAATTGCTCCGCATCATAAGCACTTTCTGACTGGAACATTTCCATCGTCATCATAGGCGAATAAACGTAATATCCTTTTTCGCATAAAGGAGCGTACAAAGTCGTATAGAAGTAATCTTTTGCTTCTACATGATTAGTCTGATTTATTGGTGGCATAACAGCAATAGTAAGAGGCTTTTCCTCATACATTTTGGCATACTGCTCACCTCGTGTAATTTGTTGCGCACAAGATGTTAATAACAATGTCGCTAACCCAATTAATATATAATTCTTCATTTTCCCAGTTGTTTTACAATTCTTGAAATAAATGTTTCAGACTCAGGATAAAGCTTCATTTCAGCTTTCAAGAGAGCTAGCCCCTCTTCTTTTTTTCCTGCTTTATAAAGAAGGTAGCCATATTCAGCATTAACTCCTGGCGGAACAGTTTTGCGAAGCCCCTTTTGTTTCATAATTACTTTCTGGTACTGTTCCATTGCTTCCTCTAAGGTCTTTTCTGTACCTCTTTTTGTATATTTGTAACTAGCATCCTCTGAGTCATACCAAGAATAGAGCGTCTTTGGTGATGAACACGATGCCATTACAATCACACAAGCGACCACAATAAATAACTTTTTCATGGCAAATTAATAATTTTGGTTTCTTGACTTGATAAAAATACTTGCTTGCTGTAAACTGTACGGCCTTCAAATTTAACAGTGATGTTTCGACGACCTGTTGCAACACCATATTGCACACCTTTTCTATTGGCAGTCTTAGGCTTTACGACTTTTGCCTCGAAAGTAGTATCATCTACTGTAACCTGAACTGGCCTTAATCCATTTCCATAGGTCCCCAATGGGCCTACAAACACTAAATATGCCATATCTTCCTTACCACTTTGCTGGGCGACAGGATAATTTGCTTTGCAGCCCATCAATATGCAGGCTACTATAAGCATCAATACAAAAAATTTGGTTTTCATGACTACTTAATTTCTTCAATAATGTAATTGTTCAATTTACTTCCATCAACAGATGTTCCACTTCCATTAAAAGTAACATAAGAATATTCTGCCTCCGGCGTATCACCTGAGGTCTCGGTAACAGTAACCGTACCTATTTGTTTTCCAGGAAGTTCTATCATAATACCTGTTTGTGGATTCTTGACTTTTTTCCCTTTAGTTTTGACTGCAAACACATCGCCAACTTTGATACCTTGGCTTGCTCCACCAGCAATAAGTTGGGCATCGTCATCATAAGAAAGGAAAAATGTCCGCCATGGTTTATCAGTACATTTATTAATAATGTTCTCAACAAGCTGTCCTATAGCTTCAGAAATTGCTTTATCACTTAATGTTGCGTCATAATCGGCGCGTCCGCCAACTCCCATTGTGGTTTTTGTCGTCAGTTCTGCAGAACCCTTTCCTTCGTCAGCATAAATTGTAAGTCCTGTTGAGACATCAACAAGGCGAATTGCAACGGCAGCCTCAACTGTTTGTGTTTTAACATTAGTGAACACACCTGACTTACCTGTGTTCTTCCGTCCAAATTCTGTTACTGAACCAATGATTAAATAATCAGCGCCAATTGCCGCAGAACCATTTTCACTTTTCTTTGCTTCTTCTAGCAGAGAGGCTAAATCATTTCGCTCTAATAACATAAATTTTCCTGACGCAGCTAATTTCGCTGATAAGATATCCAAGGCTTGTTTGCCCATAGGATCATTTTCTTTGTCATAGAAAATACCCTTTGCATATTGAGTTTCATTACTGAAACGACTAATGGCCACTTTCCTTTTAAAAATTTTCCCAGTCTGAGTGACACTTTGAGAAACTGGCTCCACTATTTGCGTCTTCCGTTGTGCCCAAGATGAGGTAACGAAAGAAAATAGTGTCATCAACAATAGTAATTCCTTCATGTTGCTAACTATTTTAGGTTAATAATTAAGGCAAGATTAAGAACATATAGAATGGCGTGGCCACTCCTATGCACTTACCAAAGGGGCAGACCTAGGAAATGGAACCCCTGCAACCTTATAAGAATGCTACCACGCCAAGCGCGAGCATAGCTTAATTAAGATTGCAATGAGAGAGGACTCTCCATTAGTCTTTCCCTCGCTAATTAAATCGAACTATTCCAAAACAGATTTCCTAGGTCTTTTCGGTAAGTGCGAAATAAAAAGCTAATGCATGCCAATCGGGATTTCTCCCCGATATTGCTGACAAAGATAATAATTATTTTTGGAATAACAAGAAGAAAACTAAAAAAATGTGCTTTTTTTCTTGATTTCTTGAACATTTTAGGAGAAAAATGGATGATTGGAGGTCTATTACGGTTTTCTGACAGCAGGCTGGGGCAATACATAACCCTGAATCAAGCTCGTAATTTTATATTCGTCATCTATATGAGTAATTATATATAAGTAGCTGTCCAAGGTAGCGATTCTTGTACGAGTTCTATGTCAAAAAAATAAAAACCCTTATCTCTCCCGTCGACAACTGGAAAAGCCTTTGTACAAAGGGATGGAGCGCAGATTGGCGGCTTGGATCTCTCCCGTCATCTCTCCCCTGATCTCTCCCGTCATCCCTCATGCTGCATATAAAAGTGTCAACTTATTCAGTACACGTCAGTTACGGTATGCCCTCGATAAAGTTACGCTTTGCCGACCACAAAGTCCCACATCGACGGACTACAATTGCCACATTGGCGACTAACAAGTATGGACACACTGTGTTAGAAAGTAGATGCACGTTGCACTGACAAAATGAATACTATGTTTTGACGCAGTGACTACTATGTATTCACCATTTAAAAACTAAGTATTTACCGAGTGAATGTTATGTTTTGCGAGCGAGGTAATGTTTTGCAAGAAAAATCCTGCATAACCGCCTGACTATCAATGCAGGTGCAGGTTATGCAGGATTTCTACTGTGTTTGTAGTGTTATTTACAGGCCGAGCTTAGCCTTGACGTCCTTGGTGACATCGGTAGACAGCGTAGTGCTGATGTAGGGGATGCCGCTCGAGAGGTCCATGATGTATACGTAGTTGCCGGCAGTACCTACGGCCTTGATGGCATCAAGCACCTTGGTGGTGATAGCCTGCATCTTCTCAGACTGTTCCTTAGCCAATGCCTGCTGGTTGTCCTGATAGCTCTGCTGGATCTTCTGATACATTTCCTGCAGTTCTGTCTCGCGACGCTGCTTGATATTGGCGGGCAGGGTAGCCTGCTCTTTCTCGTAAGCCTCTGACTTCTTCTGGAGCTCTTCCTGCATCGACTTCAGGTCGGCCTCATACTGCTTGGTGAGTGCCTCAATCTCGGTGCGTGCTTTAGTGAACTCAGGCATAGCCTGGATAACCTCCTGTGAGTTGACGTGTCCGAACTTCTGGGCGTTGGCGGTAGTGATACCGCAGATAGCGCAAATGGCGCAGATAATTAATTTCTTCATAGTTTTTTTTATTTGTTATTATTGTTTTTGTCTTTTTTTTATGGGACCTATGGGTCTTATGGGGCTTATAGGCCCAATGGGTCTTAATTGGAGTATCCGAGCTTTGACAGGACTTCGTTGGAAATGTCAATCTTTGGTGAACCGAAGATGATGCCCTGATCGCTGGCACGGTCGAGGATGAGCTGGTAGCCGCGTAGGTCGGCAATATCCTTGATGGCGTTATAAACTTCTTCCTGGATAGGTGTCATCAGCGCTGTACGCTTCTTGTAGAGTTCGCCCTCCGGACCGAAGTACTTCTTCTTCAGGTCGGCGGCTTCCTTCTCCTTGGCAACAATGGCATCCTGGCGAGCTTTCTTCTGCTCTTGAGAGAGGAATACCAGTTCGTTCTGATAGTTCTTGTAGAGCGTCTGTGCCTCTATCTGGATGGCCTCGACCTCTGCCTGCCACTTTTTCGATACCTGCGACAACTGCTCGTTGGCACGTTCGTAGGCCGGAATATTCTTGAAGATATAGTCCATGTCGACCAGTGCAAACTTCTGTGCTTGCATCGGCAAAACCGATAGTGCCACTACCATTATCAATAAAAACTTCTTCATAATCGTTTCTTATTACGTTAATACATCCTCTTTGATGCGAAAACTTGAGAATGGTTTAAAAGTTTCCTTAGAACTCTTGTCCGAGGATAAAGTGGAAGTTGCTGCCACCTTTCTTACTACCTACGTAGGGACTGTCGAAACCGTAGGCCCAATCGATACCCATCAGACCCACCATCGGCAGGAAAATACGCACACCAAGACCCGCTGAGCGCTTGATCTCGAAGGGGTTGAAGTTCTTGGCCTCAGTCCAGGCATTACCACCCTCGAGGAAGCCCAGTCCGTAGATGGTTGTATTACCCAGCAGGAACGGATAGCGCAGCTCGAGCGTGAAGCGGTCGTAGGCGTAACCCTCAGCGCGGTAGGGCGTCAGCGAACCGTTCTCGTAACCACGCAGTCCGATGGTCTCTTCTGCATAGCCTGACGAGTAGCCGCTCATGCCGTCACCACCGACGTAGAACGTCTCGAAGGGCGACTTCTTGTATTTGTTGTACGAACCTAACAGACCGAGTTCAACGCGGGTCATCAGCACAAAGCACTTCTGGCCGTTGGTCAGCGGGGTGAAGGTACGTGTCTTGAACTTCCATTTATGGTACTCAATCCAGCGGTATTTCTCCTGCAACTCGTCATTGTAGCGGTCTACGTTGGTGTTGTAGGTCTCTGCAGTACCGAGGTTAGCATAGTCTTTACCGTCGAAGAGCGACCAGGGCGGTGTCAGCGTCACGCTGGTCATGAACTCTGAACCGCGACGTGGGAACAGCTGGTTGTCGGTAGATGTACGCGACAGCGTGATGCCGAGATTGATATTGTTACAGTTACCGTTCGAGATGAGGAAGTAGCTCCAGTCGCGCAGCATATAGCGAGTGTAAGCCAGTTGCAGCGACAGCTGGAAATAGTCGTCGGGCCAGCGCAGGCGCTTACCCCAGCCAACAGAGGCACCAAACAGCTTGATGTACTTGTCGTCGTCCATCATCGATGTGTAGTCGTAGTAGCCGCTGTTGTATGAACCATAGCCGTAGGCGTAGTTGTAATAGTTGTTCATCCACGCCGAGTTGCGGTAGGTGCTCGAGATATCCGACTGTTTCGAGTAGAAGGCATTGATGCTGAATGCATTCGGGCGCTTGCCGCCAAACCATCCTGTAGAATAGCCGGTCGATACCGAACTATAGTAACTACCGTTCGACTGGAATGATAACGACAGCTGTTCACCATCACCGATGGGCAACAGTCCGCGTTTCATCTTGTTTTTGCCAAATAGGTTGCGCATCGAGAAGTTGTTCAACTTGATACCGACACGTCCGATGATACCTGTCTGACCCCAACCCAGCGAGAATTCCAGCTGGTCGTTGGACTTCTGCTCCAGTTCCCAGTTGATGTCCACGGTGCCGTCTTCGTAGTTGGGCTTGATGTCTGGATTGACCTTCTCTGGGTCGAAGAAGCCCATAGAGGCAATCTCGCGGGCAGAACGCTGGATAGCATCCTTCGAGAACAGATCGCCCGGCTTGGTGCGCAGTTCGCGGCGTACCACCTCTTCGTAGAGACGGTCGTTACCATAGATACGTACGTGGCTGATATGAGCCTGTGTACCTTCTTGAATACGCATCTCCAGGTCGATGGAGTCGCCTACAATGTTTACCTCGACAGGGTCAAGGTTATAGAACAGGTAACCGTTGTTCCAATAGTAGTTGCCGATGGCATCGTCATCCTCAGAGAGACGTTTCTTCATCAGCTTCTGGTTATAGACATCACCCTTTTTCATTCCCAGCGAAAAGTCCAGCCAGTCGGTGGTGACTACGGTGTTGCCTACCCATGTGATGTTGCGGATATAATATTTTTCGCCCTCATCGACCTTGACAAAGACATTTACGTGCTTTTCGTCAATGGTCCATACAGAATCTTCCAAGATGGTGGCGTCACGGAATCCTAGCTCGTTATACTTATCGATCAGTGCCTTTTTAGCTTCGTCATAACGTTCGGGCGTAAACTTCTTCGCCTTGAACATGTTCTTGAATTTGCCTGCCTCATTGATTTTTCCAAAGGCTCCTTTGCTGAACATACCACCCTTGATCTTATTGTCTTTCAACTGGTTATTGCCTTCAAAGATGATTTGGCGCACTTTCATCTTCGATTTCTTGTCGACAGTAATGTCCAGAATCACCTCGTTATTGCCGGTCACATCATCGCGCTGGGTAATAGTTATCTCAGCATTCTTGTAACCCTTGTCGTCAAAGTATTTCTTTGCCAGTATCTTGGCACGGTCAAGCATGTTAGGCGTAATCTGACTGCCCCTCATAATACCGAGCTTGGCCTCCATATCCTCACGCTCTGACTTCTTCAGACCATTATAGATGATGCTGCTGACGCGAGGGCGGGTAGCGAGATGTATACAGAGATACACCTTATTGTCAACGATAGAGTCGGCTGAGATAGATACTCTTGAGAATAATCCATGTTTCCAATAGCGTTTGACGGCTTCGGTAATCTCTACGCCAGGAACGTCAATCACTTGTCCGACGGATAGTCCCGACAGACCTGTCAACACGTAGTCTTCGTATCCTTCTACACCTTTGACGGCCAGTCCGCCAATCTCACACTGACGTGGCGTGCCGGCATAAGAGATAGACGGATTGATGATAACGTCTTGCGCCACTGCGTGGCTAAATGATAAATGACAAATGATGAATGATAAACTTATCATCCACCCACGGCTCTTTATTATCTTCATCATTTTCATTCAGCTTTTATTTCTTTTTCATTTTTCATTTTCATTTTTCATTTAGAGGCGAAGCCTCGCTCTCTACTTGTGCCTCGGTCTTGCCGAAACGGCGCTGACGGCTTTGGTAGCTCTCGATAGCCTTATGCAGTTCAGCCTCGTCGAAGTCGGGCCAGTAAGTATCGCAGAAGTATAGTTCCGAGTAGGCTATCTGCCATAGCAGGTAGTTCGAGATGCGTACTTCGCCGCCTGTACGAATCAGCAGGTCGGGGTCGGGCATGAAGTTGGTGGTAAGATGTTGGCTAACAGTCTCTTCCGTGATGTCTTGCAGACCTTCACTGGCAATCTTACGTACAGCCTCGGTAATTTCCCAACGACTGCTGTAGCTCAGTGCTACCACCATGGTCATGGCGTCATTCTTGGCGGTATGTTCTTCTGTCTCACGCAGTTTCTGCTGTACGGCATCTGGCAGACGCTGAACGTCACCGATAACACGGAAGCGTACGTTGTTCTTCATGAATATCTCGTCCTCCAGCGAGCTGAGCACCAAGCCCATCAGGGCGGCGACCTCGTCGGCAGGGCGTCCCCAATTCTCGGTAGAGAAGGTGTAGAGCGTCAGGTATTTCACCCCCAGACGGGTACACTCAGCGGTAATGCGACGTACAGCCTCTACGCCAGCCTGATGGCCGTAGCTGCGTTCCTTGCCTCGTTCGTTAGCCCAGCGTCCATTGCCGTCCATGATAATGGCAATATGCTGTGGAATATATTTCAATTCATAATTCATAATTCACAATTCATTAATCGCGGTCGTTATGGCATGTTCTACATTTTGCCCATAAGTCGTAAGTCACCGATAGGCGCAACTGACTGTAGCAGTCGGTGTTCTTAAACAGTCCGGAGCTGTTGATGCCATAGGGATCTTTCACTCCGTCCAAGAGGTCGCTACCCGTGAAGTGCATGGTCCATTCCAGGGCCAAGTTCCAGCGGTCAGCCATCTTATATTTCACTCCTGCACCGATAGGCAGGTTCAGGGCAGTCTCCGTTTTATCGGCCTTACAGGCCGTGAAGCCTATTCCCAGATAGATATAAGGCGTCAGGCGCTGTGCTCCGCGATATTCCATTCCTGTGCCATAGGGCCAGAAGTTGTATTCAAACCGCATGCCTACATCTACCAGGTTGTTCTTGAAACTATAGTCGGCCCACTGTGCGGGTGTGTGACCATCAGCTTTCTTGGCATCGCCTTTCAGCTGTCCGTAGCTGACATTCATGGCGATAGCCATACGAGGGTCGAACTTATATTTTGCCAACACCGAGAACATCGGTTGTGCGTTGCTGAAAATACTGCCGTTGAAGTCGCCCAAATAGGTCACAGCACCAACGCCGCCACCCAGTTCTAAGCGGTATTCCGGCTCGGTCTGCGCCTTTGCACTGACAGCCATCACCAACAGTATCCCTAGCAGTACGCTCTTCATTCCTTCCAACCTAAACGGTTCAGGCGTCCGCGCCACACCTGTCCTGTGCCGTTGCAGTACAGCCAGATATAGTTTTCATCATCTTTTATCACGGTAACGCCAGTCGTGCTGTAGTCAAAATTCTCGGGCATCGAGAATAGTTTGCTGGTTTTCCATGTGATGCCGTTGTCGCGACTCTGGTAGATGGTCTTGTAGTCGCCGCCAAAAGCCAGGACGGACTCATCATATCTGATGAGTGTCAGCCCGCTTAGCAGTGGCAGGTTATACTTGTCTTTGTCGTCGCGCTCGATGAGTGACCACTGGGCCGTCGGAGCGTTCTTGCTGTAGTCTACAATCTTGCGCCATACCATGCTACGTGTTCCGTTGGCGCTGCTCTTGCCTGCCAGCAGGACATAGTCGGTAGAGTCTGAATAGTTCATGGGGTAACTGACCAGGGAAGCATCCTCTGTCGGCAGCATATCTGCATTTTCGGCATCGTCTGCCAAGTCTTGCTGCCATTCTGTCTGCCATGTTTCCCCATCTTTATGCAAGGCCATCAGCTTGTTGCCGGTCGACAGTCCATACTGTTCAACAGTGCTCTTACCCAGCACTTGTTTGATGCCTGCAGGCAGGTCGTCAGCAGTAGGCCATGGTGCGTCTGTCATCAGTTTCCAAACGAATGTGTTACCGTCTTCCTTGTGTATGTTGACTTTGATGTTATACGTAGTATAACCGCTACCGTCGCTGGCATAGATTCGGTATTCACGTGGCGTTGTGAAGTCTACGGCATCATACGAACTATGGTAGATCATCGTTTCGCCATCCAAGTCAATCAACATGGGTATACCGTTGTTAAGCGTCGAAATCGTACATAGAATGGCTGTGGCATCTGTGCCGACGGGCAGGGAGTCGTTATTGTAGACGGAACGTGTGATCTGGTCAATAGTGAATGCGTAGCTACTACCATAGTAGCTGGTTGTAGTGCCGTCGACAGTACGTGACAGCGTTCCCAGTGTGAATCCTGTAATGGCTGCATCGCTATAAAGCGTGACGCTGGTATCGTCGGTTTTACTGCAAGAAACCAGCACGATGATGGCCGTGAGCAACAGGTATATAGACCTTATTTGTTTCATATGTTGAGTACTTAGTCCAAAATTCCGTGCAAATTTACGCACAATTCTTCAATTTTGAGCATATTTCTACCTTTTATTAAGTTAAATATATGATAAAAGGCTATATTTTAGGTTTTATAAACAAAAAAAGAGTGCGGTATGAATCACTCACCCCGCACTCTTTCCGCTAACGGATGTTGGTATTCATCAGTGTAATGACACTCAGAATCATGGCTGCAGCCACCAGTGCCAACATCATCGTCATCTGAAAATCTAATAACATAATCTTTAACCTTAAATAAAAAACTACTAACCTAATGAATAACAATGCAATCCTCTCGATTGCAGGTGCAAAATTACTGCATTTTTATCAATAGACGCACAAAAAGGGGCGATTTCGTAAGAAACCGCCCCATATTTTGATGTAGGTCAAAAAAATGCTCTTAGAGCTTCGGACCAGCAGCTACGAGAGCCTTACCGGCCTCATTACCCTCGTACTTCTTGAAATTCTTGATGAAGCGAGCAGCCAGATCCTCTGCCTTCTTGTTCCACTCAGCAGCATCAGCGTAGGTGTCGCGAGGATCGAGGATAGCGGGATTTACGTTGGGCAGAGCTGTGGGAACCTCGAAGTCGAAGTAAGGAATCTTCTTGGTCTCAGCCTTCAGGATAGCACCATCGAGGATAGCGTCGATGATACCACGAGTATCGGGGATAGAGATACGCTTGCCGGTACCGTTCCAACCAGTGTTTACGAGGTAAGCCTTAGCACCGCTCTTCTCCATCTTCTTAACGAGCTCCTCAGCATACTTGGTGGGGTGCAGCTCGAGGAATGCCTGGCCGAAGCAAGCAGAGAAGGTGGGAGTGGGCTCAGTGATGCCACGCTCTGTACCAGCCAGCTTAGCTGTGAAACCAGAGAGGAAGTAGTACTTGGTCTGCTCAGGTGTCAGGATAGATACGGGAGGCAGTACGCCGAAGGCGTCAGCGCTCAGGAAGATCACATTCTTAGCCTCAGGACCAGCACTCTTACCGTTTACCTTCTGGGCAATCTTCTCGATGTGGTTGATAGGATAGCTTACGCGAGTGTTCTCAGTTACGCTCTTGTCAGCGAAGTCGATCTTACCATCCTCAGCAACGGTAACGTTCTCAAGCAGTGCGTCGCGCTTGATGGCACCGTAGATGTCAGGCTCGTTCTCCTTAGAGAGGTTGATAACCTTAGCGTAGCAACCGCCCTCGAAGTTGAACACGCCCTCGTCGTCCCATCCGTGCTCGTCGTCACCAATCAGCAGACGCTTAGGATCGGTTGACAGCGTGGTCTTACCAGTACCAGACAGACCGAAGAAGATAGCGGTGTTCTTACCCTCCATATCGGTGTTGGCAGAGCAGTGCATTGAAGCGATACCCTGCAGGGGCAGATAGTAGTTCATCATTGAGAACATACCCTTCTTCATCTCACCACCATACCAGGTGTTGATGATGCACTGCTCACGGCTGGTAGTGTTGAAGGCTACGCAGGTCTCTGAGTTCAGACCCAGCTCTTTGTAGTTCTCAACCTTAGCCTTAGAAGCGTTGTAAATCACGAAGTTAGGCTCGAAGCTCTCCAGCTCCTCAGCGGTGGGCTGAATGAACATGTTCTTCACGAAGTGTGCCTGCCAAGCCACCTCAACGATGAAGCGGACACGCAGACGGGTAGCCTCGTTAGCACCACAGAAAGCATCAACGACATACAGGTCCTTGTTGCAGAGCTCCTTGATGGCAATCTCCTTAACGGTCTTCCAAACCTCCTCAGACATGGGGTGGTTGTCGTTTTTGTACTCCTCAGAAGTCCACCATACCTTGTCCTGGCTCTGTGCATCCTTCACGATGTACTTGTCCTTAGGAGAACGGCCGGTGTAGATACCAGTCATCACGTTAACAGCGTTCAGCTCTGTGTTCTGACCCTTATCGAAACCGGTCAGACCAGCCTTGGTTTCTTCCTCAAAGAGGAACTCATACGACGGATTGTGAGCAATCACGGTAGAACCGGTGATGCCATACTGTGTCAAATCTAACTTTGCCATAATTGTTAATAACTTTATTGTGTGAATTTACTTATACCTATTTATTACTTAAAACCGGGTGCAAAGGTACGAAATAATTCATAATTCGTAATTCATAATTCACAATTATTTGCTTTTTAATTGTACTTTTTCCGTTAAAGTATACAAAAAGTTACATAACTTGGACACTTTTGTAACACGGAGTTGACAAAAATGTTTATCTTTGCATCACTATAAATAGCTCTCAAACGATGCAAGTAATCAATTTTTCAGAACAAAACAGCATCATCAACCAATATATGGCTGAGTTGCGCGACAAGAATTATCAGAAGAACCGCCTGACCTTCCGCCATAATGTGGAACGGATTGGCGAAATGATGGCTTTCGAATTGTCGAAGACCCTCGAGTATAAACCCAAAACCGTCAAGACCCCGTTGGGTTCCCTTGATATTCCTCTGATCAAGCAGGAGGATATGGTGATTGCCACGGTGCTACGTGCCGGTCTTCCTTTCCATCAGGGTTTCCTCAATGTCTTTGATGGGGCAGACAATGCCTTTGTGTCAGCGTTCCGCATGTATTTGAACCGTGAGCATACTGAGGTTGGTGTTCATACGGAATATATTGCCACCCCCAGCGTTAAGGGCAAGACCCTGCTTATTGTCGACCCCATGTTGGCTACGGGTGGCAGTCTGGCAGCAGCTATAGAGGCATTGCTTCAGGCCGGCAAGCCCAAGCAGGTTCATGTGTGCTGTGTCATTGCTGCTCCCGAGGGTATCGAGGTCGTCAAGGAAGCCTTGCCCGAGAACAGTACTATATGGTGTGCCGCTATTGACCAGGGCATGAACGAACAGAAGTATATTGTTCCCGGTTTTGGTGACTGCGGCGATCTCTGCTTTGGTGAGAAACTGCAGAGTTTCCGCAAGATAGCCGACAAGTAAGTAGTCCTATTCCTTGGCTCCTCGAGCCTGGTGCTCGTTCATATAGTCACGTGGTGACATACCGTACATTTTCTTGAAGACGGTCGAGAACGATGCTGCATTTGAGAAGCCGCAGGCGTACATCACTTCCGAAACGTTCATATTGCCGCCCGACAACAAGTTGGCGGCTTTTTTCATGCGGATATTGCGAATAAAGTCGTGCGGCGTCTGCCCAGTCAGTTCTTTCATCTTTCTATGTAGGTGTACGCGGCTGATGCCCACCTCGTCGGCAATAATATTGACATTAAGGTCAGCGTTGCCAAGGTTTTTGTTGATGACACTCATGACACGTTCCAGCAATTTGTCGTCGGGAGACTTCATCTTGATATCGTCGACCAACTCCTCTAACTGGTCGTTACGGCCGAATTTGAGCTGTAGCGTCTGGTGAGTGTGTATCAGGTTAATGATGGTACGACGCAGGATATCCATGTTGAAAGGCTTGACAATATAGCTGTCTGCTCCCATCTCCAAGCCCTCCAACTGATCCTCTTCACGGCTCTTGGCTGTCAGCAGAATGACTGGGATATGGTTGGTGGCTGCGTTCGACTTGATTTTCGAACATAGCGTGTTACCGTCCATCTCGGGCATCATAATGTCTGAGATGACCAGGTCGGGCAGGTGCTTCAAGATAGCGCTGAGGCCTTCTTTGCCGTTGGCGCAGCAGATAACGTCATAGTCAGAGCTCAGTTCTGTCTTCAGATAGTCACGAATCTCCGAGTCGTCCTCAGCGACGACTATCTTCTGACGTTTGTTGACTTTTGGAAGTTCTTTATTTTCAAGCACTTCTACTTCTGCTTCCTCTTCCATATTGTCATTCTCAATCGTGGGAGGAACTTCCAGGACAATCTCTTCTGGTTTCAGGTGACTGTTGCCTAACGGAATAGTAACCACGAATTCACACCCCTTTTCGCCATTGTTATTTCGGGCTATGATGGTGCCGTGGTGCAGTTCTACCAGCGAACGTGTCAGGTCAAGGCCTATTCCTGTGCCAGTATTACGGTCGTTAATGCTTGACGGTGACTGGTAGAAACGTTCAAAGATACGTTCTAGCTTGTCTTCGGGAATACCTTCGCCGTTATCTCGGATGCTGATAGTAGCCTGCTGGTCGTTATGTGTCACGCGGATATCGATTGCTCCACCTGTTGGCGTAAACTTAAAGGCATTGGAGAGAAGATTAACGATAATCTTGTCGAAGTTGCCGCGGTCAATCCATATTGGCAGTTCCGTGGCGTCGTGTTCGTAGTTGAGCTGGATGCTCTTGGCTTTGGCCTGTTGGGTGAAGAGCGCATGAATGTCGCCAATAAAGCTAATCAGGTCCGTTTTGCACATATGCATCTGCATCTGCCCTTTGTCAATCTTTCGCAGGTCCATCATTTGGTTGATGAGGCCGAGAATGCGTTCCGCATTGCGTCGGATGATCTCATAGGTGCTGCGTCGGCGTGGGTCGTCATCGTGTTTGATGAGTGACAGCAACGGCGTGACTATCAGCGTCATAGGCGTGCGAATCTCGTGCGAGATATTCATAAAGAACCGCAACTTTGCGTCAGCAATTTCTTCTGCATGGATGTGTTCTTGCAGGCGCAGACGGTCTTGCTCCTTTTTACGATGTTGCCTCCGGTACATCAAGAAGAGCACTGCGAGTATTATTATATATATAAGGTATGCCAGCGGTGTCCGATACCATGGGGCATGGATTGTCACGGTAAAATGGCGCTCGGGTGTCGAGATACCGTTCTGCTCTGCTACTACGCTGAAATCGTAGCTGCCTGGCGACAGATGGCTGAAGGTAATTTCGTTGACCCCAGGTTGCATGCGAACCCATTCTTCGTGATTGATGCGATAGCGGTAGGTGATGTGTTCTGGGTTATCATAGGTCAGCGTAGAGAGTTGGATGGCAAAAGTGTTGTCACTAGGGCTCAGCACGAAACGGTTAGAGGAGATGACTGCCGTGTTGGTGATTCTCCAAAAGCCTGACATGGTGGCTGGGGTGACGGCCTCGCCATTGACGGAGAATCCCGTCAGCTTCACTTCTGCTTTCCATCCTCTTTCCTTGATTTCGCGAGGATCAAACCACGTGATGCCTCCCAATCCTCCGAAAATCAGTTTTCCATCGGGGGCTAGCCATGAAGCTCCGTCGCTGAACTCGTTCGACTGCAGTCCATTGTCTACAAAAAAGTTGCTGACGGCATGGTTCTGTCTGTTCACGCGGCAGAGTCCGTGGTCGGTAGCTATCCAAAGGTTTCCCTGCTTGTCTTCCTCTATGCTCGAGATGCCGTTGTCTGCCAGTCCGCTCTCAATGCTGTGATGGTCTGTCTTGTGGGTTTTCAGGTCATAGCAGAACAGACCGTCGTTGGTGCCGATGCGCAGCTTCCCTCCAAACTCTCGTGCGATGCGCGTGGGAACACCATAGTTCGGTGTGTTCTTACCATTAAAGGTAGAGAGCCAGTCTTCTTTCTTGATGTCCATGGCGCAGACACCCATAGATGTGGCGACATATATCCGTTTTTTGTCGGGTGAAAGGGCTATCTGTGAGATGTAGTTGTTGGTGATACTGTTTACCTTTCGGTCGATGCTCGCTTCCTCTGCCATCACATACTGCTTGACATCGCCTGTGTTGGTGTTGTAACGTAGCAGGCCTTGGCCCATGGTGGCTATCCAGACGGTGCCGTCATCGGAACAGGTGAGGTCGAAGACGCTGAGACGTGTACCTTGTGGCAGATCTTGGGAGTGATATGTCAATGATTTCGTGTCAATCCAGCCACATCCCTCCTTATAGGTTCCTAACCAGACGCGTCCCGTATTGTCTTCAGTAAGACTTAAGATAGTAGAAGGGAAACCCTCTTTGAAATGTTTGACGACCTTCATGTTCTGGTCCAGACAATAGAGACCGTCCTTGTCGGTGCCAACCCAGGTATAGCCGTTGATGCCCACCATAACACTGGTCACACAGGCTGTACCGATGATATTGTGTGTGCCAAGCTTATAGCCCATGTACTGGAATCCGGTGGTTTTGCCTGGTTGCATAAACACTCCTTTCTGGAGCAGACCCAGCCAGATGTTGCCGTTCGTGTCTTCGCAGATGCTGTAAACCTTGGCCGTACTGAGGTCTACCTCTCGGCTATAGTAGGGGTTGTCTTTCAGTGTGTTGGTTTTGGGGTCGTAGATGGCCAGGCCTAAGCCGTCGTAGCCAATCATAATTTCTCCTTCACTGTTTACATAGAGGGAGGAGATGTGTTTGTTGCCAGTGCTTTCAATATGTACGGGCACTTTGCCGTCGATGCGGAACAAACCTGCATTTGAGGTTCCTACATAGATTCGTCCCTGATGATCCTGGCAGACGTCTTGCACCGTCTCTCGCTGTTCCGGTTGGTCAAAGTAATGACGAAGGGATTTGCCGTCATAACGAAGCAAACCTTTGTTATCTGTGACAATCCAAATATTTTGCCGATTGTCTTCTATCATGTGGCGGATGGTGATCAGGTCTTTTAATATACCTCCCATCTGATGGGCTTCCTGCTTGTTGGTCAAGCGCATCAGTCCACGTCCGGAGGTGCCTATAAGGATGTCACCGTTCTTCCTCTCCAGCAGGCAGGTGATATAGCTGGGCATGTGGCGTCCCTCCAAGTCGTATGTCTTGATATTGTTGAAACGTTCGCCGTCGTAGGTCTGGAAAGCTCCATACATACCTATATAAAATAGGCCGTTGCGGTCTTGTAATATACAGTTGACGTAGTTGCTGGCCATTCCGAGGTCGTTACCCTTCTCTTTTTTGAAAACGAGTGTTTGGTAGCCATCATAACGGTTGAGTCCATTGCGGGTGGCTACCCACAGAAATCCATCACGGTCGATATATAACTGGGTGGTGTAGCTGCTCGACAGATTCTTGTTGGCATCGAAGTGTCTGCCCGTCTGGGCTTCCGCGCAGAAAGTGCCCAGTAAGCATATAAATGTCGTTAGTATTTTTTGCTTCATAGTTTGTTTTGAGTTACAAAAACCATGCAAAGATATTACTTTTTCTTTTATTAACCAAAGAAATGTTACAAAAAATAAAGTTGGTGTAATAGATTTATTTGTATGTATGCGCGATAATAGCTACTTTTGCAACCGAAAAAGCGTTGAAACTTCAAACAATAGCTTTTATAAGTACTTCATTTGTAAGTTACTTAATTTAGTAGTTTTGGTATGTATTAGTAGAGGAGAGGATGACGTGATGTCATCCTCTTACTTCCCTCAAAAGAAAAAGAATGAATAACAATTTTAATAAAAAACAGATATGAACAAAAAACAAGGAAAGCCCAGTTGGCTGCCAGCTCCTTAGGGGGGTGGGTGGCTCATAATTTTATATTTTCTTAAGCCTTTTTTGTACAGCGTTACATTTCACAAAGTCCGTGTTACAAATTATAAAAGGTATAAGATATATATATATTAATTTTGCAGCGTGAAAAAACTAACATGAATAAATAACGAACAACTATGAATCAAATTCTGACAAAATGAAGAATCTAAAACAATTGATCAGACAAACTGTTTCGGCGATTCTTATGTTGATGGCATTCTGCACGACCATGCAGGCCCAGAACGGCGTCACGGTGAGTGGTACAGTTTCGGATGAAGCTGGGGAACCCCTGATTGGTGCTTCAGTAATCGTAAAGGGAAATTCTTCCCTGGGAACTGTGACCGATTTCGATGGTAACTTCCAACTGAAGGTGCCATCAGAACAGACAACGCTGGTAATCTCCTATGTGGGTATGACCACCAAGGAGGTGAAAGTCGGAAAACAGCGCTCTTTTAAAGTGACGCTTAAGGACGACACCCAATTGGAGGAAGTCGTCGTAGTAGGTTTCGGCCAACAGAAGAAGGCCTCTGTGGTGGGTGCTATCACCCAGACCACGGGTGAGGTGCTGGAACGTGCAGCAGGTATCGGTAGTGTGGGTGCAGCCTTGACAGGTAACCTCCCAGGTGTGGCAACTATCGCTTCTACCGGTCAGCCAGGTGAGGAAGACCCGGTCATTTACATCCGTGGTGCTGCTGCTTGGAACCAAGATGCCCAGCCGCTGATCCTCGTCGATGGTGTAAAACGTGAGATTAAGTCCGTGGACATCACGTCTGTCGCTACTGTATCAGTGCTGAAGGATGCCTCTGCTACTGCCGTTTACGGTGTAGAAGGTGCTAACGGTGTTATCCTGATTACCACCAAGCGTGGTCAGGAGGGTAAGGCTCGCATCGATGTAGGTTTCAATGCTACGTTGAAGGCTGTGTCAAAACTTCCACGTAAGTATGACTCATACGATGGCTATATTTATCGCAACCAGGCTATTGAGCATGAGTTGGCCATTGGCGGTGAAGCTTCATGGAACTACTATCGTCCACAGACCTTTATCAACAACTTCCGCAATCAGGATACGACTGTTAAGCCAAACTTCTCTGCTGATGGCAGTTATCTCGGTGACTATAGTCAGGCAGAACGTTATCCGAATGTTGACTGGCAAGATGAGTTGTTCAAGAAATACACCTTCTCTTATAATACAAACCTGAATATCTCCGGTGGTACCAAGTTCGTAAAGTATTTCGTGGCATTCGACTTCCAGAACGAAGGTGATATGACCAGAATCTGGGATAACCGTCAAGGTTACGAGGGTGGTTATTCTTACAATCGTTTGAATGTCCGTTCAAATCTGGACTTCCAGATTACGAAGACTACACAGTTCAAGGTGAACTTGGCAGGTTCTAATGCACAGCAGAAAACCCCACGTTATTATTATACTAATACTGATCAATGGTTCCAGTCACAGAAATGGGCCGGTGCATACGGTATGGCGCCCAACCTCTTCCCTGTTCAGTTCTCAAATGGTGCCTGGGGTTATTATCCTTTGATTTCCAATATTGCAAACTCAGCTCAGGAAGTGTCAACTGTTGGTTATGAGTTAAAATCTATTACGCGTATTTTTACTGACTTCGCGCTCGAACAGAAACTTGATTTCATCACCAAGGGCCTTGTCGCTCGTGGTACCATTTCTTGGGATAACCAGTTCGACGAAGGAGAACGTGGTATTGCAGATACACATAAAGTAAAACAGGCGTATATCGTTCCCGAAGTTGGTGAATATCTTCCCGAATCATTGGTTGATGGTACTACCGGCTTTGATTTCTATGAGAGCCGTGATTGGTCAACTAATGGAGGTAAAATTAGTTCTACCTATCGTGCTACTGAAATGTCGTTACAGCTCTTCTGGGGTCGTCAGTTTGGTGATCATAACGTGACGCTGATGGGTAACTGGAAACGTCGTATCAGTGCTGGTGGTACCGAACTGGAGAATCGTCGTGAAGACTGGGTGTTCCGTACTACCTATGATTATAAGAGTAAGTACTTTGCTGAGTTCAATGGTGCCTACAACGGTTCTCAGAAGTTCTCTCCTGATTACCGTTTTGCCTTCTTCTGTTCAGGAGCTGCCGGTTGGATGGTATCTGAAGAGCCGTTCATGAAGAAACTGAAAGAGAAACGTATCATTGATATGTTCAAGATTCGTGGATCTATCGGAGAAATCGGTGATGATAATGCAGGATCTCGTTGGGCATATTTGACCAATTGGGAGGTTGTTGGCCCTTATAAAATGGCACTTGACCTATCTGACAGTCCCTTCACAGGTTATAAGGAAGCTACTGTGGCTCAGCCAGAGCTTCGTTGGGCAACTGTTTTGAAGAAGAACCTTGGTTTCGATTATGCTATACTTGGTGGTATGTTTGCCGGTAGTTTCGACTGGTTCCGCGACGACCGTAAGGATATCTTTATTTCTGGTAGCAACCGTTCAGTGCCGTCATTCTATGGTGCAGCTCTGACTCCAGATGTCAATAAGGGTAAGATGCGTAATTCTGGTTTTGAATTTGAGCTTCGTTTTAATAAGGTGTTGAAGAATGGTATGCGTTTCTGGGTTAATGCCAACTATACATACGCACATAATACTATTATAGAAAAGGATGATCCAGAATTAATTCCGTCCTACCGCAAGGCTGAGGGATATTCACAAGGTCAGTTCACGTCATACATAGACAACGGATTTATTAAGAATTACGACGAACTCTATAGTTCGCCTGAACGTGAGAAGAACGATGCTTCGGTACTTATTGGTGACCACTATATCGTTGATTTCAATGGTGACGGTAAGGTAGATGAAACTAATGATATTGCTCCTATCGGTTACACGGGAAATCCTGAACACACCTACAATGCGACTATTGGTTGGGAGTGGAAAGGTTGGAGCTGTTTTGCTCAGCTCTATGGCGTAACGGGTGTTACCCGTGACGTTGGTCTCACCTCTTTCAATAACGGTCTGCTAACAGTGTATGATAATGGTAAGTGGTGGAATCCTTTTGATGGAAATGGTGAGGTTGTCGTACCGCGCTTTACCACTGAGGTCTCTTACAACGATGGTACACAGTTCCTCTACGATGGTTCTTATTTCCGTCTGAAGAATGTGGAAGTCGCCTATACTTGGACGAAGGGCTGGATTAAGAAGCTTGGCTTCTCGAGCTTGAAGATTTACCTCAATGGTAATAACCTCTTCCTGATTACCAAGATGCCTGACGACCGTGAAGGTAACCTCGGTGGATTTGGTGGTGGTATGGGTGCTTACCCAACTGTCAGACGTTATAACTTCGGTATCAAGCTTAATATTTAACGTTGAACATCGAAAATAGAACATTGAAAATTGAACGTTATGAAATATATGAATAACATAAAATCCCTTTTCTTCGGTTCATTGCTCTTGATGCTTGGCAATGTATCCTTCACGTCTTGCACAGACTGGCTAGACAAGGATCCCGAGTCTATTGTAGGAGAGGATGAGGCATTCAAGAACTATCGTAACTTTCAGGGATATATTGAGGAAATCTATAGCCTGATTCCTGATAAGGAGAAGATTAACTGGTGTACATCATGGAATCTGGGTGATGACGCTGTTCACAATGCCACCAATGATGGTTACGCCCACATGGATCACCAGGTTGACTTGGGTAACTACCGAAACTGGTGGGGCAATGGAAACTGGTATATGAATGGCGCCAGAAGTTCATTCTGGACAAACGCCTGGTATAGTATTCGTAAGTGCAATATGGGTATTGAGAACATCAACTCATTAGTTGGTACTGACGAAGAACGCAACCTGTTACTGGGGCAGATGTATTTCTTCCGTGCCTGGTGGCATTTTGAGCTGATGTGTTATTTCGGCGGTCTTCCCTATATTGACAAGGCCTTTGAGGCTTCAGATATTCCCAAGCTTCCTCGTTTGTCTTTCCAGGAATGTGCTGAACGCTGTGCTGAGGACTTTGAGAAGGCTTATAGCCTTCTTCCCCGTGATCCATCAGGTTGGGATGCAACACTTGCTGGTATGCAGACTTCTCTTAATAATGACCTGCGTATTAATGGTTTCATGGCACTCTGTTACCTTGGCAAATGCTACCTTTGGGCTGGCTCTCCATTGATGAAGGAGTTTGAAAAGACCAAGAACGGCGGTGTTGCCCAGTTGTTAGGTGCCAGCTCCAACGGTAAGACCTATGATTATGATGGAAAGTATTGCAGAAAGGCTGCTGAGGCATTTGGTAAGGCACTTGATATGGTTAGCAGAGGTCAGGTATCTTATAAACTTGCGGAATATAAGTATTCAGATATTTATGACCACACGACGGATGAGAGTGCTTCAAGCTGCTACTCAGACATTTTCTATACCTACAAGCAGAATTGGAAGCTGCCGGGATCATGCGAGGCTATCTTTCGCGGCCTTTCTCCAGATGGAAATACTTCCAACTGGAACTGTACCAAGATTTTTGGTCCGAAAGTGGCAGGTCTTGTAGATCACGATAAGATTATTCATCAACCCACAGCAAATCTCGTCGACCAATATGGTACGAATGATGGTCAGCCTATCTATCTGGTAAAGAATGGTGTATTAGAACGTAATCCGGATTCAAAATGGGATCCTGAGCATCCTTTCAAGGATCGTGATCCACGATTCTATCATGATATCGTGTTCGACGGTTTCCACTATGTGACAGTTTCTGGCATTGACCGTTTGACGACTGAGATGAAGAAATATGACTATTGCACTCTTTATACAGGTGGTGAGATGCGTGATGTCGTTTTGGGCAGTAGCACGGGTTATTTCATCCAGAAGCTCGTTCCTCACCAGTGTAACCATGGTGATAACTGGTATGACGCGTGGGGTGGCGGTGCTCCTCTCCACACATATCTTCCCTACATGCGTTTGGCAGACATCTATCTGATGTATGCAGAAGCTATGGCTGCCATTGCTTGTTCTGAGAATAAGGTGGACTTCTTTAAAACTGATAAGAATTATTGCATGTCAATGACAGCTGTTGATGCCATCAACGCATTACGCGAGCGCGTCAACTCTAGTGATTGGCCTATGGAAGGTGTCCCTGCCAAATTCCTTAAAGATCCTAAGGACTTTATGGATGTCGTACGTAATGAACGTGCAGTGGAGTTGGCTTTCGAGGGCTTCCGTTGGTGTGACCTTCAGCGCTGGCTGCTTTTGACAGAGCCTCCATATACGGTGAAATACTCTCATGAGTTTGAACGTCTGGAAACAGATGACTGGTTCTTTAATAAGACTACTCGCGAAGCTAATCATGACCCGAAGGATGCCAAGGTTGCTCACTTTGAGAGAAAAGAGCTCATCTCTCGTCGTTTTGAATCCAAGCATTATTGGTTCCCGCTTCCCGACAAGGACACTTATCTTTATAAAGGATTTGATCAGAATCCAGGATGGTAATGATAATGCATAATTAATAATGCATAATGCATAATAACACGAAAAGATTATGAAGAATATAAAAACAAACATATTTCTCTTTGCCATGCTGGCAGCATCGCCTATGATGGTCAATGCTCAGACTACTGCCGATGCTGATTCTACCGTGGCCAAAAAGAAAGTCCATGTGGCTTTCCGCGACAAGGACGCCGACCAGCTCCTTGGAGGCATTTCATACGTCGATATGGAAGAGCTTGCGAAGAAAGATTATACGATGGGTAGCCTTGATGATATGATGGCTCTTGTCGGTGGATGGACGGGAGGCAATCTTTGGGGTCAGGAGAATAACTCCACTTACATTAGTAGTATTAACAAAACTGTAGACCTCCTTGACACGAATGATAACGGTAATCTCCCGCTTGTCATTATCGATGGCGTAAAGCGTCCGTCTAACAACGTGTTGCCTTCAGAAATCGAGCAGATTACCTTCCTCAAAGGTGCTCAGGCTGTTATACTCTATGGTTCCAAAGCTGCCAAAGGTGCTATTCTGATTACTACCAAGCGCAGCCATGTTGACGGCCTTCAGATTAACGCCAATGCCAATACGGGTTTCTACTTTGCCAAAGAGTTTCCCGAATATTTGGGGTCAGCTGAATACATGACGCTCTATAACGAAGCTTGTCTTAACGACCAGCTCGCCACGGGAGCGAAGTATTCTCAGCAGGACATTTACAATCATGCTTCTGGTTTGAATCCTTACCGTTATCCTAACGTCAACTACTATTCTGACGAGTATATCCGTAAGGCTTATAATCGTTCTGAAGGAACGTTGGAAATTCAGGGTGGTGGTACGCGTGCCCACTTCTACACGAACATTAACTACTATCGTCTCGAAGATCTCCTGAATTTTGGAAATGCCAAGGACAATTATACCGATCGCTTCAGTGTACGTGGTAATGTAGACCTTGTCGTCAACAAGTTCATCAAGGGTTGGGCTAACGCCAGTGCAACCTTCTACAATGCAAATAAGAATAAAGGTAACTTTTGGAATGATGCGGCTAATATGCGTCCGAACTTCCCAGAAAACGCTGCACCGCTGATTGATATTAATTGTATTGACCCGAATGCTAGCAAAGCTCTTGCAACGTTGGGCAAGTCACTCAATCTGTTGGATGGACAGTATTTCCCCGGAGGTACTAAGTCTACCCAGACCAACGCAATAGCAGACTGCTATTTCGGAGGCAAGACCAAGGCTGTAAGTCGTCAGTTCCAGTTTGATGCTGGTATCGATTATGATATGAATTTCTTGACGAAGGGCTTGTCTTTCAAGACCTTGTTCTCGATTGACTATGCAGCGAGCTACGATTTGTCTTACGATAACAAATATGCTGTATTCATTCCAACATGGAGTAACTATAATGCAAAGGATCAGATTGTGGCATTAGAGCAACAGAATGATGAGGTTGTGACCGGTAAAATGACGATGTCAAATTCTAAATATCGCCAGACCATTAGCTGGAATGGCCATTTTGATTATGATCGTACTTTTGCGGACAAGCATCATGTCTCGGGAATGTTGCTCGCCAATATGTTTACGACAACTCGTAGTGGTGAATACCATCGCTATGCTAATGCCAACTTAGGCCTTCAGGCTGATTACGACTATATGGGTCGTTACTTCTTCGAAATGGGTTTGGCTGGTGTTCACTCTGCCCGTCTTCCTGAAGGAAACCGAGAAGCCCTCTCGCATTCTTTCACCTTTGGCTGGAATATTGCTAAGGAAAAGTTTATGAAGGCTAAGTTTGTCGACGATTTGATGGTCAGCGCATCGTTCAGCAACCTGAATGAGGATATCGATGTCTATATGGGTGAAAAGTATTTCTATCTCTACGAAGCTAAATGGAAACAAGAAGATAGCGGTTACACTTGGAATGAGACATTAAGTACCAAACGAACTTTCTCGACAACGGGTAACAATCCTGCCCTTGACTTCATTCATCGTAAGGAATTCTCTTTCACACTGCGTGGATCGTTCTTCAACAAGCTGATTAGTGCTGAGTTGACCTATTTTAATACTGATATGGATGGATTTATTATCCCGAATCCGTCTCAATTCCCCTCCTATTTGTCTGATGGCCTCTCTGGAAGCTCATTCAAACCGGCTATCAACAACAATGTTCAAAATCGTAAGGGTCTTGACTTCAGCATCAAAGCCCAAAAGCAGTTTGGCAAGGTGCATGCTGAACTAGGTGTTGTGGGAACTTATCTCACCACCAAGTGGAAGACATTCGATGAAACAATTGATCCGACTGCACCTCATAAGCATACTGAGGGACAGGCTCTTGATGCGTTGTGGGGCTATAATTGCTTAGGCTTCTATACGGCTGATGACTTTGACATCAGTACTACTGCTGAAGGTAAAACCAAGTATACCTTAAAGGCAGGTCTTCCAGAATCCGCACTTAATGGTAATACTTATCTCCAGCCTGGTGACTTGAAGTATGAGGATGTGAATGGTGATAATAAAATCGATAGCAAAGACCAGGTGGTTCTTGGAAAGTCTGGTACTTATGGTTCTCCACTCACATTAGGAGTTAATCTTACGCTCAAATACAAGAACTGGACACTCTTTATGCTGGGTGATGGTCAGTTTGGTGCAAAAGCATTTAAGAACAATAGCTACTACTTTATGACTGGTGACAACAAGTACTCTGTCAATGTGCGTGGTCGTTGGACACCAGAGACTGCAGAGACAGCTACGCATCCCCGTCTGACAACACAAAGCACATCAAATGGTGAAGGTTCTACGTTCTGGCTCTACAGCACAGACCGCTTTAATCTTCGCAAGGTACAGTTGACCTACGACTTCCCTGCTGAAATGTTCAAAGGCAAGTGGGTCAAGGCACTCTCTGTATACATCAACGGAAACGATCTCCTCACCATTTCTAAGGAGCGCAAGTTGATGGAGACTAGCGTGGGCTCTGCACCACAGACTCGTTTCTATAATATCGGTGCTAGGGTAACCCTCTAATTGACAATTGAAAATAGAAAATTGAAAATTATGAAGACAAAAAATATTCTTTTCTATCTTATCGGATTACTTGTTTTCAGTTCCTGTCAGGATATGTTCAATCCTGCAGATGAAAACAACCGTCAGACGAGCGATATGACCGAGGAGTCCAAGTATGCCCACGGCCTGCTGATGTATGCATACGATCGTCTTCCTTATATAACAACCACAACGACGGATATTGCTACGGATGATGCCGTTACCAATGAGAAAAACAACAATTATCTGAATATGGCTACGGGTACTTGGGCTTCTGACAAGGATCCGATGTCTCAGTGGAAGAATTGTAAGGATGGTATTCAGTATCTCAATACATTCCTTTCTATAGTGGATGATGTAAAGTGGGCTCCTAGTGCCAGGTCAAAGAATAATATGTTCATTGATCGTCTGAAGGGTGAAGCCCTTGGTCTTCGTGCACTCCTGTATTACTATCTTCTTCAGGCTCATGGAGGTTACGCAGATGATGGTGTTCTTTATGGAGTACCTTTGTTGACAGCCCCTGAGGACGGTAGTTCTGATTTCAATCAGCCACGTGCCACTTTTGCTGCCTGCATAGATCAGATCTTTGCAGATTGTGATGCGGCTATCAACTTGCTTCCTTTAGACTATGTTGATATTCAATCGGACACAGAAATTCCTCAAAAGTATCGTGACATGGGTGCCATTCTCTCTAATTACAACTCTGTGTTCGGTGCCAAATCATCCAGTTTGATGTCTGGTAAGATTGCTGAAACGATCAAGGCACAGGCAGCTCTTCTTGCAGCAAGTCCTGCTTTCCGTGCACAAAGTGGTGTGTCTTCTGAGCAAGCAGCAATTCTTTGTGCCAATGTTCTGAAGCGCATTGATGGATTGAATGGATTTGATGCGACGGGTAATACTTGGTATAAGAATACTAATAAGTTGAAGGATGAGGCAACAGAAATGCCAGAAATTCTTTGGCGTGAACCTCGTCATAATAATGATGATCAGGAATCAGCAAACTTCCCTCCGACGCTCTATGGCAAAGGCCGTGTCAATCCATCTCAGAATCTTGTAGATGCATTTCCTATGCGTAATGGACTTCCTATCACAGACGAAAGGTCAGGTTATGACAAGGATAATCCTTATGTTGGTCGTGATCCACGTCTTGATGACAACATTCTCTATAACGGTACAACCTATAGAGGTAGTGTCATTGTAACAGGTAACTATCCTAACGAAGATAACGAAATCGATGATAATATTAACAGCAAGAGTACGTCAACGCGTACTGGTTATTATCTGAAGAAGTTGCTTCGTGACGATGTCAGCCCGTCTGCAAGTGGTTCTCAAATCAAACAGAATCATATCTATGTACGTATTCGTTATACTGAGCTCTTCCTTGCTTATGCAGAGGCTGCAAACGATGCATGGGGACCTAAGGCGGATGGTGCCAGTGTCGGTTTTACCGCTTATGATGTGATTAAGAAAATCCGTGAGCGTGCAGGACTTGCAACCAATGAGGTGGGCATGCCCCTTTCTCAAGGTGATGTCTATCTTGAAGAGTGTGCAGAGAGCAAGGAGAAGATGGCTAATCTCATTCGTAATGAGCGTCGTATCGAACTCTGTTTTGAGAACAAGCGCTTTTGGGATATGCGTCGTTGGCTGTTACCTCTCAATGAATCAGTGATGGGTATGATGATTGAGAAGATAGATGCTGCTAAGGATCCGACTCCTGATAATCTCAAATACACTCGTATTGAGGTTGAGCAGCGTAAATACGATAACTCTTATCAGTGTTATGGGCCTATTCCAAAGGAAGAAATGCTTAAATGGGACCAGCTGAAGCAAAACAAGGGCTGGGATTAAAGTTTAAAGTTTAAATTTAAATTAAACAATGATGAAACTGAAGAAATATATATACGGTGTAGCCTTAGGAACTCTCTCACTCACATTAGCTTCTTGCTATAATGCTGACAAGGAGTTTCCCGACTTTCAAGATGGTACAACAGCCTACTTTGCCTATCAGTTCCCGGTTCGTACAATTATCCTGGGTAACGATATCTATGACAACTCGCTCGATAATGCACACAAGTGTCAGATTTGGTCGACGATGGGTGGTGCATACGGCGGACGTAATGCGGTGGTAGATTTTATCGTTGATGAGTCATTGTGTGAAAATCTCTATTTTGAGAATGCCGGTGGTGGCCCTGGTGAAAAGGTGTATGCAATGCCCACCACTCATTATGAACTCCTGGGTAATACCATTCCTTACAATGGTGATACTCGTGGCTATGTAGAGGTTCAGCTGAAACAGGCTTTCTTCGACGATCCCAAATCCATTGAGAATACTTACGTTATTCCTCTGCGCATGATTAGTGTTACAGGTATTGACCATATTCTCACTGGAACGCCTCGTGAAGGCCTCGATCCTGTCCGTACAGATTTGGAAAGCTGGGAGACACCTGCCAAGGATTATGTCCTGTACTGTGTTAGATATAGAAATGCATGGCATGCCAACTATATTCGTCGAGGTGTTGACGAGATTACTCAAAATGGTACGACTTCCAAGGTGGTTCGTAAGGACTTCTCGCTGGTAAACACTGACCTTGAGCATTATACGGAGAATCCTGTTAATGCGAACGACGAGATAGCAACCATTACCACAGTTGGTGAGAAAGTAGCTCGCTTTACTCCTTCTTTCAAGACCTCTGGCGCTTCCCTCCCTTGTAACCTTCTTCTTACCTTCAATGGTGACAAGTGCACCATCTCTACTGACGATGCAAACGTGGATGTCACAGGTGAGGGCGAATACATCACCCAGGGAACGACACTGCCGGAATACAAGGATTATATCTGGGGACATAACAATGGTGAGCAAGTCCATCGTGATATTCTTCGTTTGAAATATACGATTGATTTCAAAGACAAGAACATTCAGGTGTCTACCTGTGATACGATGGTTGTTCGTGACCGTGACTCAAACAAGAAGGTATTCTTTAATACCAAATACGTAAAACAATAATTAGGAGGCTGAGTATATGAATAATATTTTTAGAAAATTCTCTTTGATGGTGGCTGTAGGAGCACTCGCAGCAGCTTGTGCTGACTATAACGAGACCAACAATTTCGCAGCCGACCCTACTGCTAGTGTTATCGTTCCCTATAAGGATTTGGCTCCAGTTAAGTCATATATCAACAGAGTCAAGTATCCTAACTTGACGCTGGGAGCTACGCTTAAGGTAGATGAATTTAATAAGCAGGAATTAGCCCATGCGGCAGCCGTCACTAACTTCGACAATTATGCCTTTGGTAGCACCTTGATGTCGGGTTCCATCGTCAACGAAAAGGGTGTGATGAATTTCCTGTCTATGATGAATCTTTTGAACCATGTTGATGAAATTGGTGGTGAGGTCTTTGGTAGTCCAATCGTTGCCAATGCTAATCAGGCAGATGATTGGTTAAAGATGCTTACGGCTCCTATTGAGATTCCTGTAGATTTTCAAGAGCTAATGTCGGTTAACTTCAATGAAAAGAGTACAGGCACCTACCCTGCAGAAAAAGGAAAAGCTTCGATTGTCAAATATGATAATCAGAACGTACTTCAAGTTGGTGCTTCGTCAATCGTTCGTATCATTGAGGGATTCGATTTAGATCCTAAAGCAACATATACCACAACGTTCTGGGCAAAAGCTGACAAGGATGTTTCTTTTTTAGTCACTTTCTCTGGCAAATCAGTTACAGGAAGCGGTTCTGAGGGCAAGTGGACGCTCAAGGCCGGTAAATGGACAAAGATTGCTGTTGAATCCCAATGTGCAGAAGGCGAAACTACGGGTTATTTGAAAGTTGAAACCGGTCGTGGTAATTCCTTCTACATTCAGAAGGTGGAGGTTGGCTATACGCCTGATAATCATCGCCCACAGACTGAGCAGGAGGTTAAAGATACGATTAATTATGCTCTCAATGCTTGGTGCGATGGTTTGATGAAGTATAACGAAGGACGTATAAATTCGTTCGACCTCATTGACGAGGCTATCGACACAAAGCTTCTGGAGGGTACCGAATACTACGATCTCAAGCATTCTACCGATAAGATTTTCTGGCAGGATATCTTCGGTAGCGAGAACTATGCTACCAAAGTATCTGCTGTGGCAAAGGCAGCATACGAAAAGTATGACGGCGACCCTGCTTCTTTGAAGTTCTTTATCTCTGAGACAGGTCTTGAGGAGCAAAAGAAGTTTGAAAGTCTTAAGTACTGGATTAAAACGTGGGAGAATAATGGTGCCAAGATTGATGGTGTCAATGTCAAGTTAACGCTCAGCTATAGTGAGGATGCTGCAACGCAGCAAGCCAATGAGACAGCTCTCAACAGTCTCCTTACCAACCTTGCAGACCTTGCAACTACGGATGGTAAATTGATTCGTCTGTCTAACTTTGATATCAAGTACAAGGATGCTGATGGTCTTTCTGTCATAGCAAACAATATTACAGAGGCTCAGCGTCAGAAACTGGCTGACTATTATGGACATGTTATCAAGAAGTATATGGAGATAATTCCAAATGATAAACAGGCTGGTATCTGTAAGGGTAATATGGTTGACACTGGCGAACCAGTAGGTCTCTGGTCTAAAGATGGTTCCGAATGGGTGCGTACGGCCACTTATAAGGCATTCTGTGATGCACTTAGCGGCAATGAATGAACTAACTGACAGATAGCTGCCAGTGAACATAGGGAAACTTCGTTCCTCCTGACAGCTATCTGTCAAATAAACTCTGAATCATATAATTATTACATTTTTATTTAACTAACTCTTTTTATTATTAATCTAAATTATTTCTATTATGAAGAAATTATTTACACTTGTTGCTCTCTTGGCTTGCTTCTTGGGAGTAAACGCAGAGGAGAAGGTAGATTACACAGTCGACTACTCCTCTTACAATGGTTTCCCATTCTACGTAATGGGTTACGTACCAGAGTGGGTTGGCGGTGTAATGACCGACTTTGGTGGAAATTACGAGTATGTTAAAGTGGCAGACGATGCTGAGAAAACCAGTGATGTCATCGTTTCAACAAATGACGGTACTCAGTACTACAAGATTACCAAGGGAGAAGGTGAAGGTACATGGCACCAGTATTTCATCGCTGATGGTATCAAGACTGGTGACTTGGCTGATGTCTATTTCGTTAAGGCCATGGTGAAGGCTTCTGAAGCTGTTACCCTGAACATCAACATGGGTTGGGGCTGGAGTGATGGCCAGCAGAAAGGCGCTAGTGTTACCATTCCTCAGAGTAGTGATTTCGTAGAGGTCGAATGGCAATACAGTGGAATTGAAGGCTCCTCTTGTAACCTCGTTGCACAGCCCGCTTCAGCTGCAACTATCGAATGGAAGTCTTTGGTCGTTTATCACAATCAGAAGCAGTCTCGCCCGACCGTATGGAAAGAGTGGCTTACAAGTGATGGTGAGCCTGTCGTAGTAACAGAGGGCCTGTCGAAGATTCCTACCTATATGGGTAATGCTGAGACACCTTGGGCTGATGCTACTGTAAAATTCAATGATCAGGAGAAGAACTACCTGATTTGCGCATGGTCTAAGGAGAAGGGTCGTAACATGAATGAGAAGGATGGTTGGGATCCGTTCCCTGCTGACATTACAACTGATCCGGATGAACCAACAAATAAAGTATTTATTTGTCATGGTCAGCCCGCTACTACAGATGGTGATCCTTCTGCATGGGACAATCAGTTCTGGATTCAGTCTCCGAAGTCTTGGAAGGAAGGTGACCAGGTTAAGGTTCACTTCCGTTATAGGTGTAATAAGGCAAGTGTTACAACCCAAACTCAGATTCATAACCAGAATCCTTCTGACTATCTGGTTTGGCATGCTATTGGTGAAGTCACCTTCACAGACAAGTGGCAGGAATTTGATGATGTAATGACAATTGGTAACGATATGGCCGGTGGTTGGTCAATTGCTTTCAATCTGAATCCTAATGATAAGGATGCTATTGACTTCTATTTCGACGACCTCTCTTGGCAGACCATGGTACTTGATGAAGGTTTCTTCGTTGCCGGTGCTAATCCCGAGAAAGGTCTTGCATATAACTTCGACGAGGCTGTCGAGTTCGTAGATGGTGTAGACCCAGAAGGTGAAGCTTGTCTTGTTGCTACAGTGGGTACGAGCGGAGACGAGAAGACCTATGTCTCTCAGATTATGATTTCTACCATTCGTGGTAATGATGCTGCCTTCAAGAGCAATACCCTGAAGGCTAAGAGTGCTATCGTTGACCTCAATGAAGATGATACTGCATGGATTGACTATGAAGCAGGTAGCAATGCTAAGATTAGTCTCCCAGGTTCTGGTGTTTGGAAGATCTACCTTGATCCCAGTTTCCATTCTCTTGCATGCCAGATGCTCGAGGGTGAAGCTATTGTGATTACGCTTGAAGATGTTGTTACTAACCCAACTGAAGTCGTTGTAAATGCTCTGGAGCGTGATTGGAAGCCTGCAAAGGACGACGGTACCCCACAGGATGGAGAGGAAGGAATTGGCGAAGGTCAGCCTTGGGATAACCAGTTCTGGCTCATCGCTAACCGCGTGCTCGATGCTGGTGAAGTCACTGTTGTGAAGTTCAAGTATAAGGCTACTAAGGATGCTAATGTTTCTACGCAGACCCATGGCAATCCTGGTGCTTATATTCACTGGGCAGCTATTGGTGGTGTAAACTTTAAAGCTGATGAGTGGCAGGACTTCGAAACAACATTCACAGTTCCTTCAGAGGCCAAAGACGGAATGAAGTCTATTGCATTTAACCTGTCTGAGATTAAGGCTGCTAACGATTATTACTTCAAGGACTTCCAGTGGTATCTACAGAACGATACAGAAGGTAAGACTACTGAGAACCTGATTAATGCAACTGGCGGTGAGAACTTCGCTTGGAAGGTCAAAGGCGGTGATATCATCACAGGCATCAGCACAGTAGCTAGCAAGAAGAACGTTGGTTCTGCTGTTATCTACAACCTCGCTGGTCAGCGCGTATCTAACGGCTTCAAGGGTATCGTTGTTAAGGACGGTAAAAAGTACGTGAAGTAATTCAAGAAGTAATCTTAGATTACATACTCTAATAGGTAATCGGGAGCGCCTCGGGTGTTCCCGATTACTTTTTTGTTGAAATGTTTGGAAGTTCCCCAAACATTGTGTATATTTGCAGCGAGAAAAGTAGACGCTTATGTTAGACAGATCGTTGACAATAGACAAGCTTAAGTCATCCAAAGAATATCTAAATGAGCACTTTGGTGTGAACTCGATGCTTCTTTTTGGTTCTTTAGCAAAGAATGAGCAGAGAGAGGATAGTGATGTTGATGTCTGTGTCGAGATGAAACCCAATCTCTTTAGACAGGCTGCTGTAAAGGCTCATCTGCAAGAGCTGTTGGGTTGTGATGTTGATGTTGTTAGGATGAGAGATGATATGAATGGTGTGTTCAAACGTCAAATCATAAAATATGGAATACGAGTTTTCTGATGATACTATAGAAATGCTCTATGAAACGCTTAGCAATATAGAACTCGCTATTACTCGACTTCAAGAGCGTACTAATCAAGTCCATTCTGCTGATGATTTTAGGTTATCTCCATGGGGAATGGAAAAGTTGGATGCGGCTTGTATGGTGTTGATTGCTATTGGGGAAAGCGTCAAAACATTAGATAAGTTGACGGATAAGAAACTCCTTCCAACATATCCTTCCATAGAATGGAAAGGTGTTATGGGGGTGAGAGATGTTATTGCGCATCATTATTTCGAAGTTGACCCTGATGCTGTATTTGATATTATTAGTAATGATATCGAGCCATTGAAAAATGCGATTGAGTACTTCAAAAATAGTTTGTTCAATGTTAACAAGTAATTCGCTGATTGATTACATATCCTAATGGTAATCGGGAACCCTCTGGCTCCCGATTACTTTTTTGTAATAGACACAGTGCGATTGAAAAGATATAAAAACCTGCATTTCCTACACTTGCTGTTGAGTGTCAACGAGTTAGCTTCCAATTTCCTACACTGCGCAGTGTAGGAAATCCTACACTTAGGCTAAAATGGTGCTAGAAACACATAGAAAACCGTTGTGCTCATAGTCTCTGCGTGAAAACTATGTTTTCACACTGTCAATACATAGTTTTCACACTGTCAATACATAGTTTTCACACTGTTAATGCATAGTGTTGGTGTGGTGAAAACGGCGTTTTCGCGGAGGTATATCCCCACAAGTGCAACTTCAGTGTCACTTTCAGTGTAGGAAATTTCCATGTAAGTATCTGACTGTCAGTGCCAAGTGTAGGAAATGCGGGATTTCGGCAATTGTTACTAATCGACACAGCAGAGTCAGTATTTGATTCTGAAATAGTCGAGTGCCGCCTTATACTGGTCTTGTGCTGTCAGGCAGGTGTCGGTCAGGTAGCCGTCGATGTGGCCCCATTCACGAAGCCCTCTATAGTAGAACATCTTCAGCTCGTCGGTGATGATAAACGGTACGATGGCGCTATGCAGGCATTCCTTGAACATGATGAGACGGCCCACACGACCATTGCCGTCCTGGAACGGATGTATCTTTTCGAAGCGGACGTGCAAGTCGAGGATATCCTCCAGCGTGCGCTCCGGCTTAGCGTTGTACCATCCCAAGAGGCGCTGCATACTTTCCTGTACCTTTTCCGGCTCACAGGTCTGTTCACCACCCACCTCATTAGGCAGACGCTTATAGTCACCTACAGCAAACCAGTCCTTGCGGCTGTCGCTGGTTCCGGTCTTCAGGATGCCATGTAGCTGCTTGGTCAGTTCTTCCGTAAGCGGCTCCTCGGCCTTGTCGATAATCAGGTCGATGCAGCGAAAGTGGTTGACGGTCTCCACGATGTCGTTCACGTTCACCGTCTCGTCGGCAGTCACGCTAATGGTGTTTGTCTCGAAGATATAGCGGGTCTGTTCGTGCGTCAGCCGGCTGCCTTCTATATGGTTCGAGTTGTAGGTCAGGTCTATCTGTGTCTTGTGATAGATGCCGCCCTTCATCTTCATTACCTTCTGTTCGCGGAGTACGTCGAGCAGAGTCTGCGTATGCTGATTGTTTGTCATATCCAATGTTCTAAGTCGCAATATCGCTACAAAGTTACAAAATCTTTCTGAGAACACAACGATTTACTACGAAAAAACGCTCACCAGTAAATCCCTGTATTCCAGATTTTTGAAAAAAACATTAATAACCCCCATGCCAGTATGAAGTGCTTCAAGCCCTTATAAGATGCAAGCCAGGGATTTTTCCTTGCAAACAAGTTTACAGCCAAAAATCCCTGCCTCACATCTTAGTCTCCGATGGAGACCTCACATACTGGCATGGGCAAAAACACCAGCTTTTGTCAAAGCTTGAAAAACAGATGTTACCATTGTCCCCTGACGACAAAGTTGAATTCTTCAACAATAAACAATACTGTGCTGCGTTCTAAAGGAAATCATCTTTCTGATCTATGAGCTATCATATTGCAAAACTATCCGATATTAATCCTTCACTTGTAACCGACCTTAGAAATCAGTGCTATACCATTATCGGTTTGTGCCAGCAAGTGCATCGTGAAATGGGCCCATTCCTGAACGAATACATGTATCAAGAAGCCTTGGATATACTATTCGAAGAGAATCATATAGAGAAGGTGAGGGAATATTATTTCTCTGTAACTTTTCATGGGCGACAAATAAAGCATAAGCATTACGTTGATTTTCTTGTCAATAACGAGGTCTTGGTAGAATGCAAGGCTGTAGACTGTATCGGACCTGAGCAGCGCCAGCAGCTATGGAACTATATGAGGCTGACAAAAATAAGTATTGGCATCTTGTACAACTTCGCTCCGACACGCGATCAATGTGAACGTTACTATCTGGATGACAAGACTGGCAATATGTTTGTCTTCTGAAATTTGTTTTTCAGCTTTTTGAAAAGCGTTGTTTTGGCCTTGATGAGATAGAATCCCCGACGGGGTAACGGTATTTGTTGTAAGGCTGTCTGGATGCCCTGCATACAAGCAGACTTGCTGCAAATAGCGTTAGGCACTCTGTCAAGAGTGTCTATCTCATCAAGGGGTTATTAATGTTTTTGTTTCAAAATCTGGAACACAGTGATATGCGGGTGACCCGTTTATCATTTTGGTGTGTCTGATACACCAGAAAAAGTATGTGTGACAAAAGGAAGCCGCTAATGTGACTTCTTTTTCTTACCTTTGCACTCTGAAATAAAAAACTTACTAATATAACATGTACAAGAAACTATTACTGAGTGTCGCTGTTATGGCGACTTGCATATCAACGAATGCACAGACAAAATTGGCTGACGACTACAAGGGAAGCGGTTACAACAATCCTATCAGTGCCAATATTTTCTGTGCCGACCCTACGGCTTTGGAATATAATGGGCGCCTGTATGTCTATGGCTCGAACGACCATCAAGAGTTTGTTGCTAATGGTAAGAAAGGTGACAATACTTATGGCTCCATCAAGTCGATTGTGGTGTTCTCAACCGATGATATGGTCAACTGGACGTTCCACGGTACTATTGATACGAAAAGACTATGTAGTACATGGGTGTCAAATCCATGGTACGTAGGCTATGGTGTCTCTTGGGCACCCTCAGTCACCTGGCGCCATAATGATGAAAATGGTAAGGATGAGTTCTTTCTTTACTTCTGCAACAGCAGTCATGGCGTTGGCGTACTGACGGCTGAGTCGCCTATTGGACCATGGAAGTCGCCCAACAATCAACTGATGGTTACTTACGACACTCCAGGTGCAAACAAGGCTGGTACCAATGCCAACTTCGACCCAGGTGTAACTATCGACGAGAATGGTGTGGGCTGGCTTTCTTTCGGTGGTCTTGGTCCCAGTACGATAATGCCCGATGCTGCCCGTATTATAAAACTAAAGTCCAATATGACCGAGGTCGACGGTTCGGCTGTCATGATACATGCGCCCTATCATTTTGAGGCCAACGAACTGAATGTCATCGGTGGAAAGTACGTGTACACCTACTGCTCGAACTGGGCAGGCCGCGACGCCACCGAATGGAATGACTATAAGAGCGAGCATCCGACCAGCGCCAACGCACCTGGTGGCGGCACCATGTGCTATATGGTCAGCGACAATCCTTTAGACCCCGACTCTTGGGAATTCAAAGGCTATTACGGCCCGGGTGTCGGAGGTAACAACCACTCGCACCTGCAGAAGTTCCAGGGGAAATACTACCATATCTACCACAACCACGGAGACATTCTGTTGAATGCAATGAAAAAAGCTGGTGCAGTAGATGCCAGTGCTGGAGACTATCGCAGCATCTGTGTTAACCAAGCTGATGTGAACGAGCAGACGGCAACTGTCAACCCTGTTACCCTAAATACTGAGGGCGTCACACAGATCAAGAACCTGAACCCGTATGAGTGGCAACAGGCTGAGACCATGGCCAGCTGTGGCGGAGTGGAGTATGAGGACTTTACCAATATTAAGAAAAATCCCAAGATCAGTCAATTAGGCAATGATGCTTCGCAGAACATGCAGGTGAACATGAAGGCTGGCTCATGGATTAACGTGCGTAAGGTAGACTTCGGCACAAATGGTGCTATAAAATTCACACTGCGTGCCAAGGGTATGGGTACGATGCAGTTGCGCAATGGTACATCGCCTAGGACAACAATCGCTAGTATTGAGTTCTCGTCGACAGAGATGACGGAGCAAACTATTGATCTTCCTGCTGGTAAAATGAAAGGTGTGAAGAATAATCTCTATCTTGTTGCCAATGATGCTACCGATTTCTATGTTGATGCTTGGCAGTTTACTGCATATGATCCTACCGGTATTGAGGAGGTGGTCAGCAGCCAAAAGGTGAAGCAGCAGCGCTATGACCTGTCTGGTCGCCAGCTATCACATTCTAATAACCATCGTGGCATCGTCATCGAGCAATATACTGACGAGAATGGCGTGAAGCACAGTCGCAAAGTAGTGTCTTGCAAAGAATAATAAAACCCTTGTCGTATGACACTGACTAAATGCTATAAGGCCCTGATGCCTGTGGCCCTATGGATAGGGGCCCTGGTGGCAGTGGCCTTTGTTTTGTTGTATGTAGAGGCCGACCTGCTATGGAAGGTGCAGCAGCACAACGTATTCCTCTCGTCTGCTTTGTTCTTTAAGCAGCAGATGGTGGTGCCGGGCGGCATGCTGTCGTATCTCGGCGCCTTTCTGACCCAGCACTTCTATTATCCTTGGGTGGGCGTTATCCTGCTTTGCGGCCTATGGCTACTGCTGATGTGGCTCACGAAACGGACCTTCAACATCCCTGAGCAATGGATGGTGGTGACACTGATTCCTGTGGCCATCCTGTTGGTGGCCAATATGAGTCTGGGCTACTGGGTATACGTTATCAAGCTGCGCGGCTATTTCTTTGTGCCGACGCTTGGCGTAATATTCGCTACTGCCTTGATATGGGCATTCCGTAAGTTGCCTGAAAAGCTGTGGATTCGTGCCGCTTTCATCGTGGTGGCAACGTTGGTGGGCTATCCCCTGATGGGTGTCTATGCCTTGGCAGCCGTCATCTTGATGGCTATACTGGTGTGGCGTAAGTGGCTGGTGGGTGTCTTTGCTTTGGTGAGCATGATTGCTATACCATTGCTCTACTATCGTTTCGTTTATTACGAGACCAATCTGGCAGATATCTATTGGGCTGGTCTTCCCGTCTTCATCGTACGCGAGAGTCATCCGCAGTACTACTATTCTTACTATGCGTTGGCCCTGTGTTATGTGTTGCTGGCTTTGAATGTCTGCACTAACCGATCGTTTCTATCCTCTCGCCTCTCACCTCTCACCACTCACCTCTTGCAACTCTGCCTGTTGGCAGCTGTCGTCGCTGGTGTCAACCATTTCTGGTATAAGGATGCCAACTTCCACCATGAGTTGCGAATGCTGCGTTGTGTGGAGCAGGCTGACTGGGAAGGCGTTATTAAAGAAGGAACGAAACAGGACTGCGAGCCCACACGAGCCATCGTGGTGTTGCACAACCTGGCGCTGAGCAGACTGGGCCGCCAATGTGACGAGATGTATAGCTTCCGTAAAGGTTCCAGCAAAATCAATACGCCGCTGCCTGTCTATATGTACCATGTGGCTGGACGTCTGATGCTCTATCAATACGGCATGATGAACGAGTGTCACCGCGTCTGCATGGAAGATGGTGTGGAATACGGATGGAATGTGGACGTGCTGCAATATTTGGCGCGCTGTGCCATCTTAAATAAGGAAACGCAGGCGGCCAGGAAATTTCTGGACCTCCTTAGGCAGACGTGCTACTATGGCTCTTGGGCTGACCATATGGAGCAGCTGATGAACAATCCGAAACTGCTGGCTGACGATGCTGAGACAGGGCCCATTACCCACATGCTGCACTATACTGACCATATAGATGCCGTCGAGGGCTGGATAGAGAAGTGCGTGATGACCAATCTGGCAGAGCATGATGCTGACGACCTCTATTTTCAGGAACAAGCAGTGCTGGGTGCCTTGTGGACCAGAGACGCCAGTCTTTTCTGGCCTCGCTTCGAACACTATGTCCAACTGAAAAACAATGAAAACATCCCCCGCATCTTCCAAGAAGCAGCCTGGATGTTTGCCAATCTGGAAGGTCAGGAAGGGCTGGACGAGTGGGAACTGGCGCCTGGGGTTAAGGAAAACTTCTACCAGTTTATGAAAGGAATGGAGCAATTGCGCCAGCAACCCAACAATGGTAATGTCAGGGCATTCCTGTTTAACAACTACGGTAATACCTACTATTTTGAATACTTCTTCCTCAGAAACATCACCTACTATTGATATGAAAAGACTGATTCTTTTCGCCGCGGCAGCCTTGATACTGGTGGCCTGCGGCCATCAGATACCCCAGGAATATACGGAGTCGGACGACCTGCCCAATATCTATCCTGACTATATCGACGTGACCATACCTGTCAACATGGCTCCGTTGACCTTTCAGCTCGACGACCAGGCCGACGGCATGGTGGCCAGGCTATCGGCAGGTGACGAGGAGGTGGTTTATAGTGACAAGGTACAGCCCAGCATGAGCGAGTGGAAACAGCTCGTTCAGTCGGCCCTTAACCAAAAGCCCGCTGCCATTCAGGTCGAGGTTTTTGTCGACAAATACGACCATTGGACACGCTTCAAACCTTTCCATGTCTATGTGTCGCCCGATTCCATCGACAGCTATATCAGCTATCGACTCATTCCGCCCTCGTATGTCACTTATGAAGAGCTGACCATCAGCCAGCGTTGTCTTGAGAACTACGACGAAAGCGTTATCTATGATAACATGCTTTGTTCGGAGGGTGCCAATGGCCAGTGTATCAACTGTCATAACTACCAGCAGTACAATCCTGAACGCATGCAGTTTCATGCCCGTCAGAATCTGGGCGGCACCATCATCGCCTATGATGGAAAGATCAAAAAGGTGAACATGCGCAACGACTCCATTCTGTCGGCAGGCGTTTATCCGACATGGCATCCGTGGCTCCCACTGATTGTCTACTCCTCGAATATGACTGGGCAGATCTTCCATTCTGTCGATCTTAACAAGATTGAGGTCTTTGATACGGAGAGCGACCTCATCGCCTATGACGTAGAGAAAGATGAGGTGATGAATATTGAGAATGACTCCACGGAATTGGAGTGTTTCCCCTTCTGGGCACCAGACGGTAAGACACTCTACTACTGCAGTGCCCACTTCGAATACAAAGATTCCATTGACCACGGCAAGGAGTTCCTGATGCATACGGAAGAGGTGAAATACAACCTCTATAAAAAGAGCTTTAATCCTGAGACACTGCAATTCGGCCCTCGTGAACTGGTATTCGCTGCTGACTCTCTTGGCAAAAGTGCCACGTTGCCGCGTATCTCACCCGATGGCCGCTTCCTGATGTTCACCCTCGCCAAACATGGCGTCTTCCATATCTGGCACCACGATGCTGACCTGTGGATGCTTGACCTGCAGACTGGAGTAGTACGCAACATGGAGGAGATTAATTCGCCAGATACCGAGAGCTATCACTCCTGGTCGAGCAATGGCCGATGGGTGGTGTTCAGCAGTCGCCGCTACGATGGCAACTATACACGTCCGTTCATCGCTCATATCGATAAAAATGGAAAGGGCACCAAGCCTTTCGAATTGCCCAGTGCCGATCCGGATTATCACCGTCAGTTTCTGAAATGTTACAACGTTCCTGAATTCATGCGAGGACCTGTCACCATCAAACCTCAGCGGTTTGCCGATGTTGTCAAGCAAGAGGCAGTACCTGTAAAATACGTTAGCAAGTTTTCAAAATGAGACCTATAAAAAAGCTCACCATCATTGAGGTGAGCTTTTTATATAGCCTATTAATTTTACATCATGACCTTTCTGGATCTGCCATCGGCACTGCGCTCGATGCAGAGCCCGTGGGGCTCATCCAGTTTACGACCTTGCAGGTCGTAATAGGTATTCGGACCATCTGCGTAGTTGAATCTTGTATTCTCAATGGCCGTGCTGCCTTTGTCAATCGTGAAGATGAAAGTACTCAAACTCTGAGCAGGCATCTCGTAGAGGTATTGGTGGATAGATTCTGTAATGTCAAGTTTAGATTTCTGACAGAGATTCTCACTCTCGTTGCCTGTTGATAGCCATAATTCAGCGCTCTTTGCATAGACATTTTCGGGTAGCGTAATCATCAAGTCGCGAGTGTCTGTCCTTCCATTAATAGCCATGACGATGATGGAGTCGCCCTTGATGTAAGCCGAGAATTGTTCGTTCTGCAACACTTCCTCTTTCGTGCGACCAGCATTTGCATCTTGGTTCGTTGATAAGCGGGTGGAACCCGTGACATTCTTTGAGAAGTGAGACATCACGAAAGCACGAGGCAGCAGTTCGTCCTTTTTGTTATCAGTACCATATTGGGTCTCACCTGTACCACAGAATGACCAGTGGGCACGAAGATACCAATAGATATATCCTGTACAGCCTGCGAGCATACACTCATTAAGTTCCTCGGCGAATATGAGGTTATCATTCCAATTGGGTAGCCGGTCTTTTAAATCGCTGCTAACGGAATGCTCAGTCATCCAGACCTCTTTGCCAAGTGGTAGCGCTGCATCGGCAACGGGCTTGATGTATTGGAGAGGCATGTGTCCATAGATGTGTCCAGCAAAAATGTCAACTTCCTTGCGACAGGTCTCGTCAGCCAATAAAGCATCAAAATAGTCTTTTCTGTATCCCAATGGCTCGGCACTGATTAGACGTACGTTGTTATATGACTCGCGGTCAAGCAGGTGGGCATAATTCTTAATCAGTTCAACCTGCTCCTGTGGTTCATAAAGACAGCCAGAGTAGTTGACCCACCAGTCGGGCTCGTTTTGAATGGAGACGGCATCCATGACGATACCATGATCTTTCATCCACTTTAGGAAGGTGTTAAACCATGGGAAGAACAACTCATAGCAGTCCTTGCGCAATTTGCCTCTTTTGTTTTGGGGGTCGTTATCATCCTTGTCATTTACCTTACCTCCCTGAGCAGTACCGTTGGTCTTGTAATCTCCAGGAGGCGACCAAGGGGTGCCGAATACAATACCCTTACGATTTTTGACAGTCGTAGCAGATGGAAGCGAACCATTCCAATCGTAGTCGCCCCAATTGTCACCCTCAAAGCTCGGCGAAATCTCCATACGCAAGATGTTTAATCCGATTTTTGAAAGTTTGCCTGGACCATAGAGCTTGCTCACACAAGCGTTGTCATTACCGAACGGTTTCATAGCACCGTCACAACAGGCACCGCCAAAACCAGTGACAGTCTGCTTCTTGGTGGCGTAAATCTGTAACGAAGTACGTGGCTTCGCAGCTTGGATAGCAGTGGTGGCTATCAGCACCATCATGATAGAAGTAAGAATTCTTTTCATTCGCATTTATATTAAGTTAGAGTTTCTGTACTTTTAATTCGTGCGCAAAGGTACGAAAAAAAAAGTGTTGGCCAAAACGGATTCGTGCCTTTTTGCAGTGAAGTTCGTCGAGGTGATACATCAGAAAAAGTATATGAGACAAACGAGCGCTGACTATTATATATAATATGTGTATCTTTGCAACATAAATGAATCATAACAACCAATCAATTACTAACGAAATGAAAAAGAC